>Ga0207433_10014255_pt1 | contig 11554 bp, 11 predicted proteins | sample YelNatPaOPGAMG01_FD_187559 | JGI IMG/M metagenome (GOLD analysis project Ga0207433, IMG submission 187559) | Hot spring thermophilic microbial communities from Obsidian Pool, Yellowstone National Park, USA - OP-RAMG-01 (SPAdes) (version 3) | ecosystem: Environmental > Aquatic > Thermal springs...
TTGCCGTTGACCCGAATACTCTCTTTCAAAATCAGCTCTACTCCGCTTTCGCCTATCCTTTTTCTAAAGTGTACCAGCTCCGAAGGCTCGCAGGGAACGCCTGGCACAAAAAAAGTCTCTCCCGTAAAGTACTGAAAAATAATTGTTTTAGCTCCATTGTTCTACTACCGACTCGTCCGACAGGTTGCGAATATGCTTCAATATCAACAGGCCTACCATTAACCGTATGGGTTTAGCCGGACGACCATTATCCGGGCAATACAAACCTTTAAAAGCATTTTCAAAAATATCCCATTGGATTTGGCCAGCTAATACATAAAGGGGATGCTTAGGATTTAAGGTATCCCTTAATGAGAAAAATAAACTTCCCTGTTTTTGATCTTTTTCCTTTGGTGCCATTTTAAAAAAAATTGCAAGGTTATGCCTCTAATGTACAAAATCTTGCAGAATTTTTAACAAAAAAACCTATTAAGTTATTAACAATCAATCGTTTATTGTGTTAATAAGGGTCGACTAATTATGTGTTCAGTGTTACCCTTTTAGAAATAAATAAGCCGGGTTTTTCCCGGCTTGTTTTATTATGCATATTTTGTGCGATTACTTAGCAAATTTATCGCCATCGTAAGCCCATTTAACATAAGCGGCACCCCAGGTAAATCCTGCTCCAAAGGTGGCAAGAATAAGATTGTCGCCTTTCCGAAGCTTCGATTCCCATTCCCAGAGGCATAGGGGTAGGGTTGCACTGGTGGTGTTACCGTAACGCTGGATGTTAATCATAACCTTGTCCTTGTTTATTCCCATGCGGTTTGCAGTGGCTTCAATAATTCGCATGTTAGCCTGATGGGGAACAAGCCAGGCAAGGTCTTCGGGCTTGATGTTGTTACGCTCCATCATCTCAACCGAAACATCGGCCATGTTGGAGACAGCAGCCTTGAACACAGGTTGTCCTTCCTGGTAAATGAAGTGTTGGCGCTTAGACACGGTTTCGAACGAGGCAGGGTAGCACGACCCACCGGCTACCTGATGTAGATGTTTGCGTCCTGAGCCATCCACCTGCATTTTAGAGTCAATAACGCCAAAGCCTTCGTAGTTGGGTTCCAGCAGAACGGCACCGGCGCCATCGCCAAAAATGGGGCAGGTGGTGCGGTCGGTGTAGTCGGTTATGGACGACATTTTATCGGCACCAACTACCACAACCTTTTTATGTGTGCCCGACTCCACAAACTTTGATGCTGTAACCAGGGCATACAGGAAGCTGGAACAGCCGGCATTCATATCGAATCCAAAAGCATTTTTGATACCGCATTTATCGCTTATGATGTTAGCGGTAGCGGGGAACTGCATGTCGGGGGTAACTACGCCGCAAATGAGCATGTCAACCTCATCGGGATGGGTGTTGGTTTTGCGGAGCAGTTCGTTTACGGCGTGCATGGCCATATCGGAGGTGCCAAGCCCCTCGCCTTTCAGTATTCGACGCTCCTTTATTCCAATTCGGGTCATTATCCACTCATCGGTGGTATCGACCATTCTACTAAGTTCTTCGTTGGTAAGGATGTAATCGGGAACATACCCTCCAATACCAGTGATTGCGGCAGTAATTTTTCCCATAGCTACATAAATGCTTGTTTAATTTTTTCGCAAAGGTTTGATACTATTACCTCGCGGGTTTGTTTAATCATATTCATTATGGCCACGGGGCTCGATGCTCCATGGGCTATTATTACCGGTTTGTTTACGCCAAGAACTGGAGTTCCGCCATAATTCTCGGAGTTAAAACGTTCAATAAACTGATTTTCGGGGCTGAATTTTTTTAGCAGATGGTAGAATGCTTCAGCCTCCTTAAGAACCACGTTGCCCACAAACCCATCGCAAACCACCACATCGGCTTTTTTATCGTGGAAAAGGTGGTGACCTTCGACATTGCCAACAAAGTTGTACTCCGCTGTTTCCTTCATCATCTCAAAGGCACTCTTGGTAACCAGGTTACCCTTCTCCTCCTCTTCGCCGATGTTAAGTAACGCAACCCTTGGATTTTCTATACCAAGAACCTGTTGGGCGTATATCGATCCCAATTTCCCGTACTGGTATAGAACATCGGGACGGCAATCGGGGTTTAAACCCACATCGAGAATTACGTTGAGTTTATTTTCGGATACTGGAATAAAACCAGCTATACCCGGACGTATAACACCGGGAATTTGTTTAATAACCATGAAAGCGCCAACCATCATAGCACCGGTACTACCAGCACTGGCAAAGCCATCGATTTTGCCAGCAGCCAAGGCCATAAAGCCTTTAACTATACTGGAATCGGTTTTTTTGGCAAATGCTTTTGAGGGGTGATCGCCCATTTCGATCACCTCAGTGGTGTGAACAATTTCAAAATCTTGAGGGTTTGCATTTTCACGGGCAAGGATTTCAAGAATCCTTTGCTTGTCACCGAAAAGCACAATGCGCTCATCGGCATTGAGATGCTTGAGGGCTAAAACTGCACCCGATACAGCAGCATCGGGTGCAAAATCGCCTCCCATTGCATCAACGCCAATTCTAATCATCAATGCAGGGGTTTATGAAAGTTCATTTTTAGGCGTTAACAGCCTTCTCGATTGCCAACTTACCACGATAATAGCCGCACTCAGGGCATACCCTGTGATACTCAACAGCTGCTCCGCAGTTTGAGCATGTCGATAGGGTTGGAGCCTCGGCTTTGTAGTGAGTTCTACGCTTGTTCCTTCTCTGCTTCGAGATTCGTGATTTCGGATGTGCCATTTTTCAACAAATTATATAGTCCAACTTAGTTATTATTGTTCAACAAGTCCTTTAATGCCTGCCAACGCGGATCAATCTCGGTTGGTTCATCGTCCTCAAACTTAATGTACTTGAGCATTTCCTGGTCGCAATCCTCTACACTGGTGCCCCTTAGTCCATGGTACCGCTTAAGCGGTAAACTCAGGTGAATGCTTTCGTACAGGTACTGGGCAAGGTTAACTTCATGGTCATCTTCCGTTAAGAAGATTACTTCAGCCTCATCCTCTATATGCTCGTTACCAATCTTAGCCACGAGGTAACCCTTGTACTCAATTGGTAAGTAGAACTGCTCCAGGCACCTGTCGCAAGTAACCTTTACCTTTCCCTTAATCACTATGTCAAATTCAAGCAGGTTATTCTGCCTGTTCATCAAAACCTTTGCTGTGAGCGTGCCTTCCTTAACCTCACCCTCGGGAAACTCGGCAAAAAAATCGTTTTTAATATCGAATTCAAACGAGTGTTCACCAAGTTTAAGTCCCTTGTAACTAATTGAATATGCACTTAAAATGCTTGCCACTTTCTCACAAAATCAACGTGCAAAGTTATAAAAAATCAAATCAACCCCAAAAAAGTTAAAAATATTCGTTAAAAATGTGCCAACATACTATGCCTTAGCCCTGCGTTTACGCTCGTTTTCGTCGAGGTAGATTTTTCGTAGTCGGATAGCTTTTGGGGTAATCTCAACGTACTCATCTTCCTGGATGTACTCAAGAGCCTCCTCGAGGCTAAACTTGATTGGGGGGGCCAGAAAAATCTTTTCGTCGGAACCTGAGGCTCGCATGTTGGTAAGTTTTTTCGACTTGGTAACATTTACTACAATATCGCCCGATCGGTTATTTTCACCAACTACTTGACCGGCATAAACATCCTCGTGGTCATCAATGAAAAATTTGCCTCTATCCTGTAATTTTCCTAGTGCATAGGCGTAAGCTGTGCCACTTTCCATGGCAATAAGCGAGCCGTTGGTGCGGGTTTCAATCTCACCGCGGTAGGGTTCAAAGGCTTTAAAGCGGTGAGCTATGATAGCCTCGCCGGCAGTGGCTGTAAGAATTATGTTACGAAGTCCAATGATTCCGCGAGATGGTATTTCAAACTCCAGGTGAACACGGTCGTGATGGCGATCCATTGAGATAAGTGTTCCCTTGCGGCGGGTAACATGCTCAATTGCCTTGCCCGAAACATCCTCGGGAACATCAATGGTAAGGTATTCAATGGGTTCGCACTTAACGCCATCGATTTGCTTAATGATTACTTTGGGCTGCCCAACCTGTAACTCGTAGCCCTCGCGGCGCATGGTTTCAATAAGAACGGAAAGGTGCAACACGCCGCGACCATAAACGGTAAAGGAATCGGCAGAGTCGGTTTCCTCAACCCTAAGGGCAAGATTTTTTTCAAGCTCCAGCATCAGCCTGTCCTTAAGGTGGCGTGAGGTTACGTATTTGCCATCGCGACCAAAGAACGGTGAGTTGTTGATGGTGAAGAGCATGCTCATGGTAGGCTCATCCACGGCAATGGTAGGAAGGGGCTCGGGGTTCTCGTAATCGGCTATGGTATCGCCAATATCAAAACCCTCAATGCCAACTATGGCGCAAATGTCGCCTGAGGTTACCTCATCGACCTTTTTCCGTTCAAGCCCCTCAAAAACAAGCAAGTCCTTTATTTTCGTCCGTATTACTTGTCCGTTACGTTTAACCAACGATACGTTCTGGCCCGCCGTTAATGTTCCACGGTGCAGCTTGCCTATGGCAATTCGGCCAACGTAGTTGGAGTAATCGAGCGAGGTGATAAGAAGTTGAGGCGTCCCTTTTAGCTGCTTAGGTGCAGGCACATAGTCGATAATACAGTCGAGCAGTGGGGTGATGTCGGTTGATGGCTTACGCCAATCGTTGCTCATCCAACCTTGCTTTGCGCTGCCGTATATGGTAGGGAACTCGAGCTGCTCCTCCGAGGCATCGAGGCTGAACATCAACTCGTAAACCTGTTCCTGAACCTCCTCGGGGCGACAGTTGGGCTTATCGACCTTATTGATAACCAGAATGGGTTTCAACCCAATGGCCAGTGCTTTTTGTAGAACAAAACGGGTTTGGGGCATGGTACCCTCAAAGGCATCAACCAAGAGCAAAACGCCATCGGCCATGTTTAGCACACGCTCTACTTCACCCCCAAAATCGCTGTGGCCGGGGGTGTCGATGATATTGATTTTGTAACCCTTATAGTTTACCGATACGTTTTTGGCCAGAATGGTTATACCACGCTCACGCTCAAGGTCGTTGCTATCCAAAATCAGTTCGCCCGGGTTCTCATGATCTTTAAAAAGTTTGCCCTGAATGATCATTTTATCCACCAGCGTGGTTTTACCATGATCGACATGCGCAATAATTGCAATGTTTCTGATACCCTTCATCCCCAAAAAATTAGCCCGCAAAGTTACAGCTTTGTATTTAAATTATTACGATAATATTTAGTATTTTAGCGAAAATTAAAGAATCAACTCGATATAGTATGAAACGTTTCATAGTGCTTCTTATATCACTTGCATTTGCTTTATTAGCCAATGCTCAGGTAACCGATGCTGAAAGTCAGCTTAAAGAGATAAAAACCGACTCACTTGCCGGATGGAAAAAGGGATTGGCGTTGGGTATAAATGCCAACCAAACCTCGTTAACCAACTGGGCGGCAGGTGGGCAAAGTTCGTTTGCACTAAATACAGTATTTACAGGATTTATTAGCTACAAAAGTCCCAAAACGGCTTGGGATAACTCAATCGATTTGGGCTATGGCTTCCTGAATCAAGAGGGTGTTAAGTACACTAAAAAAACCGACGATAAAATTGACTTAACGTCGAAGTATGGCCGCGAGGCTTTCAAAAATTTTTACTATGCCATTCTGGTGAACTTCAAAACCCAGTTTTCAACTGGGTATAAATACCCTAACGATAGTACCCGAATAAAGATTTCGAACTTTTTTGCTCCGGCCTACCTGGTTGGCGCATTGGGTATGGACTATAAGCCCGATGCTCACTTGAGTGTTTTTGCGGCTCCCATAACCGGCAAGTTAACATTTGTAAGCGATACCATGTTATCGAACGCTGGTGCTTTTGGGGTTAAAAAAGGCGAAACGCTCAGGGAGGAAGTGGGGGGTTACTTAAGAATGGTTTACACCAAAAACGATTTTCAAGCTGAATGGCTGAAAAATTTGACTTTAACCACTAAAATTGACCTTTTCTCAAACTATCTTGATAATCCCCAGAATGTTGTGATTAACTGGGAAACGCTTGTAATCATGAAGGTTAACAAGTATATCAATGTAAATCTGGCCACACAATTAATATACGACGATAAGGTAAAAATAGGTAAGGATAATAATGGTGATGGAGTAATTGAAAGTAGTGGGCCACGGATTCAGTTTAAGGAGATTTTTGGAGTAGGCATTACCTTCAAACTTTAAACTTTTGATATTTCTGTAAAAACGCTTAGTTTTGAGTTGATAAATTTTTATCTATGCCTTTAATCAACTCAATCCTAAACTGGGTTAATACTAAGCGCTTATATAGTATCGATCTTTTCCGGAAATACCCTTTTGAGGTGCAGCGCGATGTACTCATTGATCTATTGAAGCAGGGAGCCAGAACGGAATACGGAAATCGTTACGGATTCGATAGCATAAAAACTATTGAAGAGTATCAAAAGCGAGTTCCTATTGTTGACTACGAAACCATCAAACCCTACATTGAACGGTTAAGGCAAGGCGAGGAACGGCTGCTTTGGCCAAGCGATATCAGGTGGTTTGCCAAGTCGTCGGGTACAACCCAAAGCAAAAGCAAGTTTATTCCGGTTAGCAACGAGTCTTTAGAGAACTGCCATTTCAGGGGTGCTCGCGATGTGCTTGCCTTGTACATGAACCTTTACCCCAACAACAACCTTTTCAGTGGCAAAGGACTTACCCTTGGCGGTAGCCATCAGGTTGATAACTTCAACATGAACTCCTTTTACGGTGATTTATCGGCTATACTTATTGAAAATCAGCCATGGTGGGCTGAGTTTATTAGAACCCCAAGCCAAAAAGTGGCATTAATACCCGATTGGGAGGAGAAACTCGAAAAGCTAACACACGAAACACTTAACGAGAATGTAACCAGCCTGGCTGGCGTTCCGTCGTGGAACCTGGTGATGATAAAACACCTATTGAGCTATACCGGAAAAAGTAATTTGCTTGAGATTTGGCCAAATCTTGAGCTTTTCATGCATGGCGGGGTTAGTTTTGCTCCCTACCGTGAGCAGTTCCAAAAGATTATTCCATCACCCAACATGCACTACATGGAAACATACAATGCCAGTGAGGGATTCTTTGCCATTCAGGATGATCCGGATTCGGACAGTATGCTACTGATGCTCGATTACGGCATTTTTTACGAGTTTATCCCACTCGATGAGGTTTCGAGTTTAAATCCTAAAGCCCTTACCGTTGCCGATGTTGAGGTAGGGAAGAATTACGCAATGGTTATTTCCACCAACTCTGGTCTTTGGCGTTACCTAATAGGCGATACGGTTACGTTTACATCAAAAACACCCCATAAAATCAAAATTACCGGTCGTACCCGTCACTTTATTAATGTATTTGGTGAGGAGGTGATAATCGATAACGCGGAGCGAGCGCTCGAAAAAGCCTGCAAGGCTACCGGAGCATTGGTAGCCGAGTACACCGCTGCTCCGGTTTACATGGGAACCGACCGAAAGGGATGCCATGAATGGCTTATAGAGTTCGAAAAGCAACCGAGCAGCATTGATGAATTTGCCCGTGTACTCGATGCAACCCTGTGTGAGGTTAATTCCGATTACGAGGCCAAACGTGCCAAAAATGTAACCCTCGATTTCCCTACTGTTACCGCCGCAACCAAAGGAACTTTTTTTGAATGGATGCGTCAACGCGGAAAACTGGGCGGACAGAATAAGGTTCCCCGCCTCTCAAATACGCGCGAGTACATTGATGAATTGCTTGAAATACATAACCGTCGGAAAGCAGAAAACAGGTAGTCAAAGATTTTAATGGTGTTTATTTACAGTTTTGGTATGTTCATCAAGCTAATGATTCTTTTGCCTTGCTTTTTAAAATCCAATTTGTATCTTTAAAAACAAAACCTGAATAATTAAACTCAAAAATAGTTTTACATTATGCATATAGCGGTTGCAGGAAATATTGGATCGGGCAAAACAACCCTTACGGGTTTACTGGCCAAGCACTACAAGTGGAAACCCCAATACGAGGATGTTGACGATAATCCCTACCTGAACGATTTTTATGAGGATATGCAGCGCTGGAGCTTTAACCTCCAGATTTACTTTCTGAACAGCCGCTTTAGCCAGATAGTGGAAATACATCGTAGTGGCGAAGATGTAATTCAGGACAGAACCATCTACGAGGACGCCCACATCTTTGCTCCCAACCTTCACGACATGGGACTTATGAGTACCCGCGATTTTAACAACTATCTATCGCTGTTTAACCTGATGACTTCATTGGTTAAACCACCCGACCTGTTAATTTACCTCAGGGCCTCTGTGCCAACCCTGGTAAGGCAAATCCAGAAGCGCGGTCGCGATTACGAAAAGAATATCCGACTCGACTACCTCCAGCGCCTTAATGAACGCTACGAGGCATGGATTGAAGGCTATAAGCTTGGCAAGTTACTAATCATTGATGTTGATAACCTAAACTTCCCCGACAAGCCAGAAGACCTCAGATTCATCATCAATAAGATTGATGCTCAGATACATGGATTGTTCTAAGAAATGAAAAAGGGAGTGCGAAACTCCCTTTTTTAGTCTTAAATATTTGATGTTAGCCTTAAGTACTAAATGACACCTAATTGCTTGCCCACCTTGGTGAACTTTTCAATGGCAAACTGGATATGTTCGCGGGTGTGAGCTGCACTTATTTGAACCCTTATGCGGGCTTTACCTTTGGGTACAACGGGGTAGTAGAAACCTATCACATAAATACCCTCTTCGAGCAGTGCTGCAGCAAAGTCTTGCGATAGCTTAGCATCGTTGGGTAGGTGGCCAAACATTATGGGAGTAATGGGGTGGACACCCTCAACAATACGGAAACCCGCTTCGGTCATTCCTTTACGGAATAGCTGAGTGTTTTCCCAAAGCCTGTCGCGCAGCTCGGTAGTTTCGGTGAGCATGTTGAGTACCTTAAGAGTGGCTCCGGCAATGGAAGGCATAAGCGAGTTTGAGAATAGGTATGGACGTGAACGCTGACGCAGCATGTCGATTATTTCCTTACGTCCCGAAATACAGCCTCCGGATGCTCCTCCTAATGCTTTACCAAAGGTGGTGGAAATTACATCAACCCTGCCCATGGCGTTGCAGTACTCTGCTGTGCCGCGACCGGTTTTACCCACAAACCCGGTAGCATGCGAATCGTCAACCATTACCAGCGCATCGTATTTTTCGGCAAGATCGCAAATCTTATCAACTTGGGCTATAATTCCATCCATGGAGAAAACCCCATCGGTAACAATCATCTTGTGACGGCAGTTGGCGGCCTCCTTAAGTTTGGCTTCCAGGTCGGCCATATCGTTGTTCTTGTAGCGGAAACGCTGGGCTTTGCAGAGCCTAACACCATCGATGATTGATGCATGGTTAAGCTCGTCGGAAATAATTGCGTCTTCCTCGCCTAATATGGGTTCAAAAATACCACCGTTTGCATCGAATGCCGATGAGTAAAGGATAGTATCCTCGGTCCCAAGGAACTCGCTCAGCTTACGCTCAAGCTGCTTGTGTAGGTCCTGCGTTCCGCAAATGAACCGCACCGACGACATCCCAAATCCCCACTCATCGATAGCTTTTTTGCCAGCCTCAATTACGGCAGGGTGCGATGAAAGACCCAAGTAGTTGTTGGCGCAAAAGTTCAGCACCTTTTTGCCGTTGGCAACTATCTCAACGCCCTGAGGTGTAGTGATAATGCGTTCGGTTTTGTAAAGCCCTTCGGCTTTAATATTCTCAAGCTGTTGCTGTAAATCGTTTTTGATTTTTCCGTACATAACTGTATTTTTTTATTATGCACAAAGTTAGCAGAAAAAGTTTACGATGATTATTGGGATAAAAAATTAGAAACCTTAATAACTAAGGGCGAAAGTAGTTGTTTGATAGAAACAACGCCTCAGAACTAAAAAAATATAGTATGTTATTCAATTGCTAATCTGATTCAGCTCTTAATGACAATGAACCCAATTTCCTTGGGATGATCAATAAAGATATAGTCTGGTGGATATTTAAGAACCCGTCTAAGAACCAGAAAGTCGCCACCGGCTGTTGCGGTAATGAAAATGCTGGCAAGTATCAGCCAACCGTTGGCCGATACAATGGCAAAAAACATTGGGAGTATCCCGGTTATTAACCCGGGCATTATGCCTCCAAGTATGTAATGGTTGCGTTTTAGCGGTTCGCTGCAATGGCAGTAGGGAGTTAGGTGCGACCACTTAATGCCAAAGCTAATGGATTTAAACCCGTTTTTGGCAAAAAAGGCCCAGGTTACACCATGTAACCCCTCGTGAATAAGTATAAGCACAAGAAATGCTACTAAAATATACAGCTGGTGATGTTTCAGAAAAATTATTCCGTTGACTAGCGGTTCAAATCCATTGATAAGTACAAACGGTACAACCGCCAGGGCAGTAATGGGTAAAAGCATTAAAAGCGCCTGTCGGTTTGCTTTGCCAACTTCAATTATTTCCTCAAATTGGTTGTCGGTAGTAGTCATTAATTTTTTTCCAAATATAGGTAGAGTTCAGCTTTTTTCGTTCATTTTGAAAGAAGGGAGGAATTAATGGGAAATAGGGTAGTTTCAAAAGTTCAAATTCCAGAACCTGATCCGCTATGCGGTGTTCACCTTCACCTTGATGTGGATTCGTTCTAAAACAAAAGGGACGAGTTTTTAGGCTCGACCCTTTAATCTATTCTTAACCACTAAACCTAAAACTAATCAAATGGAACCAGAACAAGACCAATTGAGAATGGGTAAAGCTCGGGGCCTTTATCCTTTTCAAACAGTTGAACTGGGTAGTAATTGGCAAATAACCTGATACCCTTATATCCCATACGGGCGGTGAAGCCATAGCGCAAGGTGGCAATGTTAAAATCGCCGCGGTCTTTATCCTTGTGGCGCGAGCCATCGTCGTAAACCACCTTGGTATGTGAGCCAAGCCTTACCCCACCAATAACGCCAGCCGATATGTAGATTCTATCCTTGCGTTTACTGCCCATTGGCAATTGGAATTCGAGTAGCAATGGCAGGGTTAGGTGCGACATGGTGATTTTGGTCTTTTCAACCCTGTAGCCAGCTTGAATGTATGAGCTATCGGCTACGGTAATACCATTCACAACCTTGAGCGATATGGGATTTGAGAAATGGTAATCGTTAAACTCCAATCCCAAACCGGTTACCAGGCCTGCTTTATCGGTTCCAAAGCCAATGCTGTACTGTGTAAAGTTGATATTGGTGTTCCACGACCGTCCTTGCTTCAAATCCATCCAAGCCAAATCGCCTGTTTGTGTCATGGAGTGGTTCTTGTCCATAAAACCGTTTATTCCCATTTCGAAGCCAGACCAATGCCCTTTAAATTTTTTAACCTCCTTGTACTCGGTTATGTCATCGTCTTTCTGCTTTTCGTACTTTTTATCGGGAACCTCAATTATCACTTTATCCTTTGAGTCGATAATGGTCATTTTCTTGTTTCCCA
>Ga0207433_10014256_pt1 | contig 11554 bp, 11 predicted proteins | sample YelNatPaOPGAMG01_FD_187559 | JGI IMG/M metagenome (GOLD analysis project Ga0207433, IMG submission 187559) | Hot spring thermophilic microbial communities from Obsidian Pool, Yellowstone National Park, USA - OP-RAMG-01 (SPAdes) (version 3) | ecosystem: Environmental > Aquatic > Thermal springs...
CGCAGACCGGATCGAGGATTACTCCCGCCAGGTCTGGCGCCAGATCGGACGCAACCATGCCCTATCATTGCGTCTGGCGTGGTTCTTCTATCGGTTCCTGCCACTGTGCTACACGTTGGGTGTTCCGAATCCCTCATCTACCTATGCTTTCTTGGACCTTCTCTCAGGTCAGGCCAGCTACCCCGAAGTGATCTTTCGGCTCCTCGCCAGTCTGCCGCTTTACTTGGCTGCCAGGGCCTTTTCCTTGTTCACCGGACTTTTCGCTGGTCAAGAGCAGCGCCAGCGTCTGAGGCAGCGCTTCCCCGAATAATTTTACACCTCCGCCTCCATGCGGGGATGAACCGCTTGCGGCGCCCCCTTGCTCAGATCGCATTTCCACAACGTCTTGTGGAAGGGTTTGTGGTAATATTCCCCCTCATGATGATGGAATCATCCTTTCATGTGGGTCGACTGCCCGTCTATGGAGATTTGATCCTTGCACCCATGGACGGCTTTTCTGACCTGCCCTTCCGCTCGCTGGCGCGCCAGCTTGGATCGGCCATGAGTTACACCGAGTTCGTCAACGCCCGGGACGTGCTGCACAACTTCACGCTGGTCGCCCCGCGCCTTCGCTATCTGGAATTCGAGCGCCCGGTCGTCTTTCAGCTTTTCGATGATGATCCCGACCGCCTGCTGGCTGCCGCGTTGCGCGTCAGAACCCTGAACCCCGATGTGATCGACATTAACATGGGCTGCTCGGCCCGTACGGTGGCCGGGCGCGGCGCAGGGGCCGGTTTACTGCAGACGCCGCACAAGATCGCCCGCATTTTTTCCACTCTTACCCATGCCCTGGACGTGCCCATCACCGGGAAAATCCGCCTGGGTTGGGATGATACATCGCGCAATTACCTGGAAATCGCTCGCATCGTCGAGGACAACGGCGGAGCGCTGCTCGCCGTGCATGCACGCACCAGGCAGCAAGGCTACTCCGGCCAGGCCGACTGGGATGCCATCGCCGAGATCAAGGCCGCCCTCTCCATCCCCGTGATCGGCAACGGGGACGTGCGCATCCCGGCGGACATCGAGCGCATGAAGGCGTATACCGGCGTGGATGCCGTCATGATCGCCCGCGCCGCCATCGGTAATCCCTGGATCTTCGCCCGCCTCGACCGCCGGGAAGTCCCACCCGAGCAGGTGCGCGCCACCATGTTGAAGCACCTCGAGAGCATGCTGGCTTTTTACGGAGCGGAGCGCGGCCTGGTTTTGTTCCGTAAACATGCGGCGCGCTATATCAGCCCCTTCGGCCTGTCCCCCGGGCTGCGCACGCGGTTGCTCACCTGCGCACAACCTGCTGAATTCACCGCCCTGCTCGAAGAGCTTACCGCTGAGGCGTCGGTTCCATCGCTGGTCTCCTGAGGGAAGAGACATGCCCGAGCTCCCTGAAGTCGAAACCATCGCTCGCGCTCTGCGCCAGGGGGGTCGTTTGTTGGATGGACGCCAGACGCCGTCGATCCTCGGCCTCGAAATCCAGTCGGGAAAACTGCTGTGGGAGCGCAGCCTGGCGCAGCCAACACCTTCCGAGCTGTGGCAGCGACTCCCCGGTCAGCGCATCCAGGATATAAACCGTCGGGGCAAGTTCATCGTGCTGAGCCTGAACCGGGATCACCTGCTCTTCCACCTGCGCATGAGCGGCGACCTGTATGCACTCCCCCAACCAGATGTACTCCCCGACTACACGCGCTTCCTGCTCGATCTCAGCGGCGGGCTGCGCCTTGTCTTCGCCGATGCGCGCAAGTTTGGGCGCATCTGGCTGACACAAGACCCCCAGACGGTGCTGGGAAACCTGGGGCCTGAACCGCTGGACGAACGCTTCACCGCCGCAGACCTCTTCGAACGCTTACACGCCCGCCGCCGCCAGCTCAAGCCTCTTCTGCTCGACCAAACCTTTTTGGCCGGAATAGGCAACATCTATGCCGACGAAGCCTTGCATTTGGCCCGCCTGCATCCGCTGCGCCTCTCCACCAGCCTGAGCATGGAGGAAGTTCAACGCCTCTGGGCAGCCATCCGCCACGTCCTCGAAGAAGGCATCCGACGCAATGGTGCCAGCATCGATTGGGTATACCGGGGCGGCGATTTCCAAAACAGCTTCCGCGTCTACCATCGCGTCGGCCAGCCCTGCCCGCTTTGTGGCACGCCGATTGAACGCATCCAGGTAGGCCAGCGCGGGACGCACTTTTGCCCTTATTGCCAGCCCCTTGATAGAAACGAGACCGAAATTCGGTCTATTCCCGGTTAGCATTTTGTTATACAATTAGATCAGCCATCTACCGCCGTCTTCCTTTCGAGTGCAAAAGTTCCCGGGAGGGCTAGCCCATGAATGCGACGACCGTGCTGATTATTGCGCTGGTGTGTGTGGTGATCGGATACGCCGCTGGCGTGCTGATGAGCTATTTGATCCGCCCCAAAGCTTCCAAAGAAGAAGAGATACTGAGCAAACGGGTGCAGATAAACGTTGGCGAAGATGCTGAAAGGGCATCGCATCTGCTCGCCGGATTGTGGCGCGATGCACCTGGCACCCCATTGAAGGTCGAGATTGGCGGCAAGGTGCTCACCTCCGCGGGAGAACTGCGCTATGACCAGCGCGAACATCTTGAAAACCTGGTCCTGGAACTGAAAAGCTGGCTTGGATACGGTCCTGCGCCTCAGCCAACGCCGGTGATGGTTCCCATCCCTGGCGCACAGGGATATCCCGCTCAACCGGGGCAAGACAGGCCAGCAGCCAAGCCCACCCAGGAAGAGAAACCGAAAGTCGCTGGCCCGGTCAGCATCGTCGATCAGGTGAACGACATCCTGCAGAATCGCCTGGCTGGCTCACCTCTGGCTGCCAAAGGCATCCGCCTGGCGGAGACGCCTAACCAGGGCGTGGTGGTGTGGGTTGGTTTGGAACATTACGAAGGCATTGACGCCGTCCCCGATGCGGAAGTCAAGGCCCTCATCCGTGATGCGGTCAAAGAGTGGGAACAGCGCTATCGCTGACGACCGCCTGAGAACAGAGTGTATCGGTTAACGAGAATAACGCCGTCCATGGGTCTGTGGACGGCTCTCTTTTTTTCCCTGGCGGGCCGCCGAATAAGGTTGGCGTCAAAATATGCCGACAGCCATTCCTGGCCGCGGTTTTATGAGCTTGAATCCCTGTGATCTGTCGCTTGCTCGACTACATGACCCGGCCGGCCACCAATAGGGCGGCCCGGCGCTGACGCTTTATGTGGTTGCGAATATGGGATTCCATCGCGATCAGGCGGGATGACACACTCCAGAAACGTCCCCCTTGCTTGAACGGGAACTCGATATCGAAGTTGGGCAACTTTTTGAGTGTGGCGTTGAATTCCTTGTGAATTTCCGCCAGCCGATCGGCGAGCTCCTGGATCGGCACGTCAGCAAACTTGCGCGTGGCCTCCGCGTTGATTTCTTTCAATGTTCCTTCCAGAAGTTGAGGCTCTTTCCCCGCTGCCACCGCTTTGAGAATTTCTAGGTAATATTCATGCTGGTAGACAAGATGGGAAATGACATCGCGCGCAGTCTGATAACCGTCCGCCAGGTTTTCATCCGCTTGTTTGAAGAATTCGACGGCCTCGGCAACGGTCTGGTCAAGTGTCTTGATGACCTCATCAATTGGTAGCTTTTGTCGAGACATTTTTTACCCTCACATTTATATATTAAATATATTTCATTGGGGAAATTGTATCCTATTTTGTCAAAAGGCAAAGCGATTTCGGGCTTGAATTTGTGCAAAATCGGGAAAAAGATACGGAAAGAATTCCGACGATTAAGCCCCCTGCGATCCATCGGCAATATCGCGAACGAGATACAGTTCTCCCCGCCGAAATCCCCGGGAAAGGTAATAGGGTCGCGTGCCAACCGCCGCAATCACCGCCAGCCGCCGAAATCCCGCCTTACCCGCGATCTCTTCCGCATGCTGCAGCAGGCGCGTGCCCAATCCGATGTGCTGGGCTGCACCGGGTTCTTCAGCCCCCACCGGCAAAGACTGCCCATAAACATGCACTTCACGAATCAGCGCCGCGCCGCGCAAATCATCCAGGCCGGTCTCCGGCGCGTCTGCATCCGGTAGGGATAGACGCAGATAACCCGCCACGTGGTCATCTGGAGTGACGAAGGATAGAAAGTGTTCGCTGGAGCAGGCGGTGGGATAGATTTGATCTTCCAGACGCAAGGTTCGCGGGTCGACCCGTTCGTCGCGCACCTCACGACAGCGTAAACATTCGCAGCGCTGCCCACGCCGGGCCAGCTCTGCATGGACGTCCTGTCGCAGGCTCGTGCGCCGGTTGCCTGCCACCACATTCGTCGAGGGGATATCGCGGATCACCCGATTGACCCGGCAGTAGCGTGGTATCGTTGGTTTGATATCGGCAATGAGTTGGATTAGCTCTTCGGTGGTGTAAGGCTGGTATTCGCCGCGCAGCCAGTATTGATACAGCTCGGCATTGGCGAGAAGTTGGGTTGGATAGATCTTGATCTCATCGGGACAGTAACCCTGCCACAGGCGGGCAAAATCGGCCTGGTCGGAATCCAGCGTCGCCCCCAGTAGATTCGGCATCCAGTGCAGCACGATCTTGAAACCCGCCGCACGTAACATGCACGTCGCCTGCAGCAATTGCGCGCTGGTGTGGCCGCGTTTGTTCAGCTCGAGGATGCGGTCGTCCAGGCTCTGCGCCCCAAGCTGCACCTTGGTCACCCCCAATTGGCGCAGCCGGCGGAGTTCGCCCACATGGATACGGTCAGGGCGCGTTTCCACCACCAGTCCCACGTTGCGATGCGGGCTGGTCTCGTTGAGGCGGTGCGCTTCTTCCAGCGTGGCCGAATCGCGCTCATTGAGCGCGTCGAAGCAGCGCCGCACGAACCATTCCTGGTAATCGCGCCGGTAAGCGCTCCACGTGCCCCCCAGGATCAGCAGCTCGATCTTATCGGTCGGGTGACCCACCGCCTCCAGGGCGGTGATCCGCGAGCGCACCTGCTCGTAAGGGTCAAAGTGGTGCTGCAGACCGCGCCGCGCACCGGGCTCATCCGGCAGGTAGCTCTTGGGCATGCGCACATCGGTCGGACAGAAAATGCACTTCCCTGGACACGGATAGGGCTTGGTCAGCACGGTCACCGTGGTGACGCCCGAGAGTGTGCGCACGGGCTTCATGCGTATGCGCGCCAGAAGCTGCGTGTCCTCGGCCCACTGCCCGCTGTCCACCAGCTCACGATACGCCGCGACCAGCACATGCTTGGCCAGATACCCGCCGCCGGGCAGCGGGTAGCGGCGGGTGGCCTGCCACACCTCGCGCCCCTTGCGAATTTCCTCTAAAATCTTGCGGGCGACAGCCAGCTTTTCAGGCGTATACGCGCGCTCTTCCTGCCAGGTTTCAACATCCATAAGTCAGACTGTTTTAAGAAATGGTGCATCGGTTGGTGCCGGTATAATAACGATCATGAAAGCCACGACGGTCCAGCGTCTGCTAGATCTTAACCGGCAATTCTACCAGCAATTTGCCCATCCGTTCGCCGAGACGCGCCAGCGGCTCCAGCCGGGGGTCAAGCGCATCCTGGAGCGCATCCCCATGGACGCGCGCATCCTTGATATCGGCTGCGGCAGCGGCGAATTGGCACATAAACTGGCCCGGCGTGGATTTCGCGGGGTTTACGTTGGCATCGATTTCAGCCAGGCGCTTCTGGATGTGGCTCGGCGCAGATTAGCAGAAGCGAACACTTCCACAACATCCCGGCGAATACCCTCCCCCAAAAATAATCCCTCCGATCGGCCACACACCCCCTCCCTGCTAACAACAACGGACAAAGACCCCACTTCCCCCTCTCCTTCAGGAGAGCAGGATCAAAGGTCTGAGGCCAATCCTCCCCACCTCTCCCACTCTCCTTTAGGAGAGGGGGATCAAGGGGGTGAGGCTAACCCTTCAGGAGAGGCGGTCGCAGGACGCGAGGCTCCACTTAATCTCTGGGGAGGCATCCCCAATCCCCTCTGGCCGTATCTCAAACCACTCGCCCGCCAGATGCGCCACAAGCCTACTCCGGCCGAAGAAGCCCTATGGCAGGCACTCCGCAGTCGCCACCTCGAAGGAGTCAAATTTCGCCGTCAGCATACCCTCGAACGCTTCATCTTAGATTTTTACTCACACGAAGCTCGCCTGGCCATCGAGGTGGACGGACCCATTCACCAATACACCCCCCAGGAAGACGCAATTCGCGCCGAATATCTGCATTCTCTTGGCATACGACTATTGCGCTTCTCGAATGAGCAAGTGCTCTCCAGACTGGATGAGGTGCTCACGCACATCCGTCATACCCTCTCCCCTCCCCCCTCACCTCTACAAGAGGAAAACCGCGAGCGCGAGGCCAACCCTCCCCACATCTCCCCCTCTCCTTTAGGAAAGGGGGATAAAGGGGGTGAGGCATACCCTTCAGGAAAGGGGGATCAAGGGGATGAGGCATATCCTTCAGGAAAGGGGGATCAAGGCCGCGAGGCCAACCCTCCCCACATTTCCCCCTCTCCTAAAGGAGAGGGGGAACAAGGGGGTGAGGCTTACCCTTCAGGAGAGCGGGATCAAGGGGATGAGGCATACTCGCCGCCTGAAGCATCCTTCCACTTCCTCCTTACCGACCTTTCCTCTCCTTCCTGGCCCGCTGCCCTTCCACTCTCACAATTCGATATCGTCCTCGCCTTCTCCGTTTTGCATCATCTCCCCGGCCGCGACCTGCGCCTGGCGGTTCTCCGTCAAATCCACGATCTGCTCGCCCCGGAGGGGGTCTTCATCCATTCAGAGTGGCAGTTCCAGAACAGCCCGCGCCTGGCTGGCCGCATCCAGCCCTGGGAACTGATCAACCTCTCCGCTGAGGAGGTCGACCCGGATGACGCCCTCCTCGACTGGCGCCGCACGAGCAAGCCCCGGCCTGCCAAAGACGCCCCGGGATTGCGCTACGTCCACCAGTTCAGCGAAGAAGAGCTGGCTGCCCTGGCTGCCGAGGCAGGCTTTCGCATCCTGGAAACCTTTTACTCAGATGGCGCAGAGGGTAACCTGGGACTTTACCAGCTTTGGAAGAGAATACAGCCCCCGAGATAATCCTCATTCCTTCCATTCCACCGTGCACAAACCCAGCGCGACACCGATCCCCACCGACTGCTCACGCGTGCGCACCCCCAGCCGCTTTTTGATGCGCTCCACATAAGTGCTCACCATCCGTCTGGACATGCCCAGCCGCAGACTGATTTCCTTATCCGTTAACCCATCCGCCAGACCCTGGAGTACCTGCCGCTCCCGCGTGCTCAGCCGCGACCCGTGCGGCAGGATCGGGCCCGACCATAGCGACGGCGCCGCGATGACTACCCCACCCAAGCGCGCCGCCCTCCAGGGTTGGGTGGCCAGCGAAGGAAAGGGCGGCTGGTAGTCGCCAGTATTGATCGCCTCGACGAGTTCCGCCGGCGGGCGCTCGTCATCCAGAAACAGGCAGGCGGCTTCATCCGGGAAGAAGATCAGACGGGTCATGCTGAATGCTCCATAAGGATTCGCCAATGGTTTGTCAATGAATAGATGTGCATCAACATCAACTTGGAACATAAATAGAATATATGTTCTATATTAAATTATCCACCACCGCACCAATCATGTCAAGTGGGGAATCAATGCCCATTTTCGCTTGGCGCTGCACCGGAACAGAATTGAAAAGCGGCTCGCGCCGGTTGTGCTGAGCCGCCTCAATAGACCTATTAATTCTCGACTGCGGTCGCTCGCCGCCTACTCGTTGAACATCTCCCCCACCGAGCGACCCTGGTTGGCGCGCAGGATCACCTCGCCCAACAGCGGCGCCACCGACAGCACTGTCAGCCTGCCGCCGAACATCTGCTTACGGTTTTCGGCAATGGGTATGGTGTCGGTCGTGATAAATTCGGTCACCGGCAGCGCCGCCAGCCGCTCCACTGCCGTGCCCGAGAAGACCGGGTGCACGAAAATGACGTAGATGCTCCGCGCGCCATGTTCCTTGACCAGATTGACCGCCTCGACAATCGATCCGCCCGTATCCACCTCGTCGTCCACGATGAGTACATCATGGTTGGCCACCTCGCCGATCAGGGTGAGCGCCTCTGCTCTCGCATCGTTGCTCGCCCGGCGCTTCTCGATGAAGGCCATCGGCGTCCCCAACCGCTGGGCGAAGTTGCGCGCCTTCTTGGCAAAGCCAAGGTCGGCGGTCACCACCACCGGCGATACCAGATTGGCCGCTTTGGACTTAAGATAATCCACCAGGAGGTGGAACGTGGTCAGCACATCGCCCGGAATGGAGAAGAAACCCTGGATCTGGCCGGCGTGCAGATCGAGCGTGATGTACCGGTCGGCTCCGGCGACTTCGATCATATCCGCCACCAGCCTGGCGGTAATGGGCACCCGCGGCTGATCCTTCTTGTCCGAGCGCGCATAGCATAGATACGGAATCACGGCCGTGATGCGCGCCGCCGAGTCCAGCCGCAGCGTCTGCAGCAGGATGAGCAGCTCCATCAGATTGCGGTGTACCGGCGCGGACGTCGTCTGGATCACGTAGCAGTCCTGGCCGCGTACGCTGGTATGCAGCTTGACGAACAGATTCTCATTGGGGAACTGGATAATGTCGCGCCCGCACAAAGGGACATCAAGATATTTCGCGATCGCTGCCGCCAGGTCTGGACAGGCGGTGCCGGCGTATAGCTTCACTTCCCCATACATTAATTCGTGGCGCGGTAGGTGCAGGATGGGCATAAGGCGCTCCTGTATTTCATCCTCTCTTCCATTCTGACCGTAACATACTCATCAGCAGGACGTTGATATATCCCCCGTCTTCATGCATCGTCTGGCGCACCTTTTGATCATGCAGAACTTCGATCGCCAGTGGGCGCTCCTCCGCCCGTGCTTGACCCAGACCCTCAAATCGGTCCGCTTCATCCTCGGATGAGAGCGGCAGATCGATCGAGAGACCGCGGGTCGCTTCAGGACCGTTCAACCAGGCCACAAAGCGCGGCAGGTCGGCGCGCTCGATTGCCCTCCATCGCACCTGATTTCCACAGATCATCGCCCTATCCCTCGCATATCATCGCTCAGCAACAGCTCAACGGCCTGATTGGGCGATATTTCCCTGTCCATCAATCGGGCTAACACCCGCTCGAGGCGCTCAGGCGCGACGGTTTCTCGCCAGCGGGACACCAGCATGGCCTGCAGCAGTGCATCCACTTCTGCGCGGATGCGCGCCCGTTCACGGCGCTTCCATTCCCCCGTTTCACGCAAGTACGCGCGGTGCTCATCGATGGCGGCCGCGACGGCCTCCACGCCGGTCTTGAAGATCGCCACCGTACGCAGGATAGGCGGCTTCCAGCCTCTCGCTGGCTCTCCCTCCAGCATCGAGATGGCCGGCGTCCCCTCCGGCTCAGCGCAGTGCGGGTCGCGGAACAAGTTCATGCTCGGCCTGGCCAGTTCAAGCATACTGTGCAACGCGCGCTCCGTGTTCTCCACTCCCGGCCGGTCGGCTTTATTGATCACCAACACATCGGCAATCTCCAGGATTCCCGCTTTGATCGCCTGAATATCATCGCCTAAGCCCGGCGCTTCGACCACCAGCGTGGTATGGGCCAGACGCGCAACATCCACCTCGGATTGTCCCGCTCCTACCGTTTCGATAAATATCAATTCGTAGCCCGCGGCATCTAAAACCTGAACCACCGCAGCCGTGCTGCGCGCCAGGCCGCCAAGCGCGCCACGGTTGGCCATCGAGCGAATAAAAACATCCGGATCGCCCGACAGATCGCGCATCCGCACCCGATCCCCCAGCACCGCTCCACCGCTGAAAGGGCTGCTTGGATCCACGGCCACCACGGCTACTCTCTTTGGTCGGTATCCCTCCCGCCGTTGGCGGTAGTGCAGCGTCAGGTGGTTGACCAGTGTAGACTTGCCCGTGCCGGGGGATCCGGTCACGCCCACCAGATGAGCGTTCCCCGCCCGGGGGAAAAGCAGGCTTAACGCCGCCTGTCCGGTCTCCGTTCCATTTTCAACGTGGGTAAGTGTGCGCGCTAATGCCCGGCGGTCGCCTTCCAGCAGCGCCTCAACCAGCTCCTCCGCCCGGGCGCTGCGCTCCAATTCTCGCGTTGGCTCGCTCAATGCCACTGCACCGATCCTCAGGCCGTCGCCGTTTTACTCTGCACAAAGCGGCGAATGCCGTCTACGATCGCATCGGTTGGCGTGCCTGGCCCATACACCAGTTGGACACCAGCCGCCATTAATGCCGGAATATCCTCTTCCGGGATGATCCCCCCTATGAACACACCCACATCCCCAAGACCGTTGGCCCGCAGCAGTTCAATCACGCGGGGCACCAACAGCATGTGCGCGCCCGAGAGGATCGACAAACCGACAACATCCACATCCTCTTGCAATGCCGCTTCAGCGATCATCTCCGGCGTCTGGCGCAGCCCGGTGTAGATCACCTCCATGCCCGCGTCGCGCAGCGCACGCGCGACGACCTTGGCGCCGCGGTCGTGGCCATCCAATCCCGGCTTGGCGATTAAGACGCGGATTCTGCGCTCACTCATAAGCTACTCCCCTGAAACCTGGTCTACCGGTATTATACCGCCTTTCGCCTTTCCCTCTTTCGCCTGGTATCCTTGGTATAATCCCCGCATGCCTGACGCCCGTCCCTTCGCGGCGTTCTTGGGGATAGCCATCGCCCTCGCCGCAGCAGCTTGCCGCCCGCAGACGCCCCCTCCCACGGTAACTCCCGCACCCACCGGCGCCCTCACACCCTATACCACCCCCACGCCTACCCAGACCCCAGCCGGTCCGGGAACCGCAACCCCTACCCCGCTCCCAACCCCCACTCCAACCCCGCTGACCTACAAAGTGGTTAAAGGCGACGACATGTTCGGCATCGCCCTCCGATTCGGCGTCAGCGTGGCCGCGCTGAAGACTGCCAATCCCACGGTCAACCCCTATTTCCTCTCCATCGGTACGATCCTGACCATCCCCCAGCCAACCCCCGCTCCTGGCCCGTCCCGCGCCCCTCAACCCAGCCCAACCCCGCTGCCCATTCGGGCCTCAGAGGTGCATTGTTATCCCGCCGCTGATGGCGGCCTGTGGTGCCTGGCCGCTGTGACCAACATCCAGTCCGCTCCAGTCGAGAATGTCAGCGCCAGCATAGTCTTGCTGGATTCCGCCGGCGCCCAAACCAGTCTGCCAGCCTCGGCCGCCCTGAACCTCCTGCCGGCCGGGAAAACCCTCCCCCTGGAGGCCTATTTTCCCCCGCCGATACCGGCTGCCTACACCGCTGGAATCCAAAACCTCGACGCGCTGCCCCTCGGCGATCCTGGCCGTTACCTGCCGGCCGCGGCTGAGCATGTAAATACCACGATTAGTGGAAGGGCTCTGTCCGCCCGGTTGAGCGGCGATGTGACCCTTCCAACGGACAGCGCCCCCGCGGAGCAGGTCTGGCTGGTCGCCGCGGCGTACGACGCCGCCGGCGCCCCGGTTGGTTTGCGCAAGTGGGAATC
>Ga0207433_10014258_pt1 | contig 11553 bp, 13 predicted proteins | sample YelNatPaOPGAMG01_FD_187559 | JGI IMG/M metagenome (GOLD analysis project Ga0207433, IMG submission 187559) | Hot spring thermophilic microbial communities from Obsidian Pool, Yellowstone National Park, USA - OP-RAMG-01 (SPAdes) (version 3) | ecosystem: Environmental > Aquatic > Thermal springs...
GCGGCATAATAAACTGGATTATTGACGGATTGAAGAGATATTATAAAGAAGGACTTGACGTCCCAAAAGAATATTCAACCATCGTCGATTTGCTTAAAATGGAAAATAATAACTGGATGCTGTTTGTTGATGACGAGTGCGATGTCGATAAGGACTTTAAAATTGAGGTTAAAAATCTTTACAATGCCTATAAACTCTATTGCGCTGAAAACAACTATAAACCGTTGCCAAAGTTTAAATTCATAAACACTGTCCAAAATTATTATAAACTTGAAAAGAAGCGTTACGGACACAATTATGACGTTACTTTGTTCGGAATTAAATTAAAGACCCTTCCCAGCGCTGAATAATCACATCTGGAAGCGTTTTCTTTGTCCAGCGGTAGAAGTCTACCAGCCACTCTATTAAACGACACCCAAATCGGTTTTAAAGCGTTTTACGCGTATTTATATGTATTAACCTCTTTTGCCGTTTTTTCAGAGTCCATTCTTTCAAAAAGACGGCTAAAAAAACGGCATTTAACATACGTAACTCATTGATTATCAACGACCGACTTTTTTTGCCGTTTTTTTACTTTTGAAAAAACGGCATCATAAGTCCTTCATTTTTAATAGTTTATATGCTTTATGCCGTTTTTTTCAATGTTTTTTATAAAAAACTAAAAAAAAGTATAAAAAAGCATATAAAAACAGAGAAGAGTACAGAAAAAAAAACGGCATCGTCGGCTTTTTAGATGGTTTTTTTGACTTAATCCCTTGAATATCAATTAGTTAAGTATGCCGTTTTTTTGCCGTTTTTTTACTTTTTCAAAAAAACGGCATTAAAACGATTTTAAACGTGTTTTACTATTAACCAGAGACAATCCGCTCACTCTCTCATATAACCGATCCCCAAATGGCTATTAGAGCGTTTAAATACGTATTTTTTTTACCTTTGCTGTCCAAAATTATCACAATCACGATAATGATGTGTTTTTTTAAAAATGTTGATTTTTTGTCGAAAAATTTTTAATGAAATACTTGTTTTTTTCGGTATATTTTAATCATGAATATGCAAAAGAATATTATTTTATTAGGCAGTGCAGGGATTAATTCAGCAACCGCTGCACTCTTATTCGCTGATAAAATCCATTCCGTTATTAATTTCGGAATGGACAAAAAAGATATCGAATATGAATATGCTAAAAATTTATATGATAATGTTATTAAAATACCATTAAAACAAATCGTAATTAACACCTGGTTTTTTATAGATGAGAATATCCCTTATCCGCCTGTCCTTCTTGGTTTATTCATCTCAACCGTGGCATCTATCGCTTATTTCGAAGGTTGTGATACTATTATGCTTCCTATACATAAGAAAATCAATCCTAACCTTCCAGGGTATACCATAAGGGACGCCAGAATCTTAAATAAATATCTAAATACGATTACAAACGGTAAAGTAAGATTAGCTACACCGTTCATCAATATTCAGAAGTACCAGATTATGATTTTGGGTAGATATCATGGCTTTGATTATAAATTAACCCAAAGTTGCTATAAAAACGTATCCCCACCCTGCGGACTCTGTCCTTCTTGCCAGTTAAGAATGTTAAGCGAAATGAAATCTAATAACGTAATTAAAAGAATAGGATTACAACAGGCATACGATAAAGCAGTTAAGAAGGTTGATTTAAAAAATATTGATTAAAGGAATCTTTTTGAATCATTTTTCGCGAGACGTTTTCCGATGCGCCAAAAACGGCCGAAAAAAAATGATTTTTTTACAACGACACAAAAAATGATATATTTTATGCGTTTAAACGGATTATAAGACGTTTTTACGGGTAGAACGAGAGAAACCTACCCCCATGGTTTAAAAGCGGTTTTAAAGCGATTTTAAATGAAAAAAAGAGAAAAAACAATGAAAGGAGAGATGAATATGGACAAAAATATCAAAGTTGTTTATGTTAACATTGATGAATTAAAAGAAAGCGAGTACAATCCACGACAGGCAACTGAAAAAGAATACAAAGAATTAAAAAAATCTATTGAAAGGTTTGGGTTTGTTGATCCGCTTATTGTTAATTCCGCTGGCAACAGAAAGAATATAATAATTGGTGGACATTTTCGCTATAGGGTAGCCAAAGATATGGGAATTAAAGAAGTCCCTGTTGTTTATGTTAACGTTCCAGATATTGATAAAGAAAAGGAATTGAATCTCCGCTTAAATAAAAATACCGGAGAATGGGATTTTAAACTTCTTGAAAATTTTGATGAGAAACTTTTGCTTGATGTTGGCTTTGAGAATATATTCTCATCCCCAGAAGTCGAATTGCCGGAAGTTGATTTAGAAAATGTTGTCAAGGAACAAGAATATGAATATGTAATAATAGAATTCAATAATACCGAAGAATATAAAAAATTTAAAAATATTTTAAAACTAAATAAGCAGCAAAAGACGATAACATTTGAGGAGTTTAAAAAATGTATAAATATAAAATTGTAATACCTTCCAAGTTAAGACAGGACAAAGTTTTAACTAAAAGGCTTTTTACAAATGAAGACATAATTATTGCTTGCCATAAAGACGAGGTAGAAAGTTACAAACGTTCAAACCCAGATTGCGAGATTATAGGTTTAACTTATACATTTATCAGTGATTTTAGAAGACAAATAATAGATTACTTTAAAAATGAAACCGAATATTTAATATTCCTTGATGATGATATAGAAAAATTTTATACTTGGGACAATAAAAAAGCCAGCGGAGAAGACGTTATAAAAGAACTCGTGAGTCTATTAGATAAAAACTATGCGCAGTCTACAATATCATATCATCCATCCAGTTGGTATTATAAAGGTTTTTATAAAGTAGATACAAGGGCATGGTGTGTCGTGGCGAACAATCTGAAACTATTTAAAAAATATAATATCAATTATGATGAGAATACAATTTATTTTGAAGACTATGATATAACAATGCAAATATTAAAGAAAAAGTTACATAATATATGCAGTTATAAATATAATTTTGATTGTGTAACTATGGGGACTAATGAAGGTGGATGCCAAACTTATAGGAATTTAGAGAATTCAAAGAGAGCAATAAAATATATGTTAAGTAAATGGGGAGATAAAATTAAGATTATTCAAAATGAAAGGACAAAATTACCAGAAATTCAACCATTTTGGAAAAAGATATGAATAAGATAACATATGGATATAATTCTCCGCGATGGAGTAATGAGTATTTAGACTGTTCAATGCCGATGACGTTTGATACTTATAGTTTTTGTTCTTTTAATTGTCTATATTGTTTTTCTTTCAATCAAAAAATATTGAGACTAAAAGGTTATAAAAAAGAGGTTGCAGCGGTTAATCCTAAAAAAGTTAAGGAGATATTTCTTTTAAAAAAGCCTAGTCAATTTTCGAGTTTTATAAAGCAGCACAAATTTTTACAGTGGGGCGGATTATCAGATCCGTTTGATAACTTTGAAAAAGTTTACGGAATAAGTTTGGACTTATTACAATTTTTTAAGCAGATAAATTATCCTATATGCTTTTCAACAAAGGGGACTTTTTGGGCATATGATGAAAGATATAGAAAATGCTTCTATAATCAGCCAAATTGGTATACGAAATTTTCGATAATCAATCTGGATGAAACAAGAGCGAAAATGATTGAAGTTAGCGTCCCGTCTCCGCAAGAGCGGTTGCAAGCATTGAAAGAAATCTCAAAGATTAATCCAAACGGTACAATTTTAAGATTAAGACCTTTTATAATTGGTTTGTCTGATAAAAATGATGAGTATTTAGATTTGATAAAATTAGCGAAAGATTGCGGTGCAACAGCAGTAAGCACGGAATTTTTCTGCTTGGAAATAAGAAGCGTAAAAGCGCGGAAGAATTATGACCGCATAAGTGAAGTTGTTGGATATAATATTTATGAATTCTATAAGAAATTTAGTTATAAACAAGCAGGATATTTAAGATTAAACAGAGATTTGAAAGCTAAGTATTGGGATAAGATGGAAGATTTATGTAAGAAATTAAATATGAGATTTTATGTAAGCGATAATCATGGTAAGGATTATTGTCATAATGGTAGTTGTTGCGGATTGCCATCTAATGAAAATTATGAGAAAGGACAATTTACAACAGCATTATGTTTGGCAAAAGAAAAGAAAACTATAAAATTTAGTGATGTGGCAAAAGATATCGACCCTTCCTTTAAAGAAATTCTTTTTAAAGATGCAACAGGTTTAAATACTGAAAGCACGGCACACAGGACAAGATATAAAAACTTTACATTATATTCAAAATTGCATCAATTCTGGAATAATCCAAGATATTTTACTCATTATTACGGATCTATTTTGCGGCCAATTGGTGTTGATGAAAATGGTGATGTTATTTATGAATATATAGGCGATAAATAACTCTAAATATGGATGAAATTGAGAAAATAGAGACATTGCCGCCAGAAACTATTAAAAAGGTTCTGGCACTTAATGAGAGATTAATAGTTAAAAAGATGGTTGAAGAAAAGAAGCCATTATCGGCTTCGGAGATTGCATATCTTAAAAATTTGCTTGACAAAAAAGGGACAGAAAAAAAATACGTTAAGAAAATATCGAGTTTAGCAAAAGCAATCGGATGCCATAGGACGACAATTTATAGTTATAAAAACGATCCTGACTTTCCTAAGCCTGATAAAAATCTTGGATATGATGTTGATGAAGTTAAAAATTTTTTAATACAGAAGAAAGCAATCCCCCCAGAATTAGGCACGCTTGAATATAATGCACTCCAAGACAAAGTTAAAGCAGAAGCAGAGAAAGAGAAGCAACGGGCAAAGTTACTTGCTTTAAAAGTTTTAAAAGAACAAAATAAATTAGTTGACGCTGATAAGGTTATTGAATCAATAAGTTCTATTATTTCTGACTTATCTTTAATGCTAAGAGATTTGCCTGGGAAGATTAATAAAGTAATCCAAGATTGTCCACAAGATAGACGTGAAATAGCCATTCGTGAAATCATTGAAGATAATCTAACTTTCTTTTTAAATATTGACGTTAAAAAAAAAATACGGGACTCGATAACAACACAGGATTAAAAAAGGTTGTTGACTTTATTGTCAATTGCCTTTATCCGCCTGAGCATAAGTCAATAATCCAATGGGCATGTGAAAAAATATACTTTCCAGCATCGTCTCCTTGTTCTGGGAGATTTAATCCATCAAATAACCCTTGTATTACTTGGATATTTAAAGAACAATCGGACGCAAAGAAGATTACTTTGTTAACAGCAGCACAAACTGGTAAAACAACATTTGTATTTATTTTTTTGGCGTGGGCAGCAAGCGAACTTGGTGGGAATGCGATGCTTGTTTTGCCAGATACCACAATGGCCTTCGAAGTTATTCAAAGTAGATTCTTGCCATTTATAGAGAATATCAAGTTCGATGATAATGAGACTCAGGCTGTCTTCAATAAGGATTTAGCTATATTGTTTTTTAAGAGTCTAACATTGCATATTAGAGGTTCAGTATCACGGGCAAAACTTCAATCTGTCCCAATTAGATGGCTGATAATGGATGAAGTAGCTAATTTCCGCAAAGGTGCTTTTGAGACTGTAACTAAAAGAATTAGGAGTACATACGATAATAAAATCATTATAATCGGTACTCCACTTGAACAAAACGATGCATTATTCGAAAATTATAAAGAAGGGACACAAACTATATTTGTTTGGAACTGTCCATATTGTGGGCATGGACAACCATTTAAATTCGGTAGCCGTAAATCTTTAATTTACAAGAACACGGAATCGGGCGGATTAAAATGGGATGAACGTCTTTTACCTAACGGGGACTTCGACTATGAGTTTATTAAAAACAGCATTTATTATGAATGCGAGAATTGCAAATGCAAGATATATGAGAATCAAAAGAATGCATTGATAAATTCGGTACGTCCGCTTGACCTTAATCCAGAAGCAAGAAAATTTAAACATTATAGCTATCATTTCTGGGCAGCATATATTAAATGGGTATCTTGGTTTGATATCGTATCTGAATATATAAGAGCAAGAGAAGCCGAAAAAGCAGGTAATCCTGAACTAATGAAGTCTTTTGTCCGTGAAACTCTTGGAGAACCTTTCGCATTTGTTAGTAATAAAACTCGTCTTGATGATATTAAATCCCATATAAAGGATTTTAAACGAGGCGAATTAATTAATACCCAAGATTGTGTAAGGATTCTAACTGCTGACGTCCAGAAAGAGGCAATGTTGATTAAATATGTTTATAGGCAATGGTTAAAAGATGGTAATAGTAGATTAATTGACTATGGATTTTTGCCATCGCTTGAAGATTTGCGAAGGTATCAAATTATGCATAACATAAAAGATAAAGCGGTATTAGTTGACTCAGGATATCTTGCAGTTAAAATTTATGCCGCTTGCTTAAGTTATGGATGGATAGCAACAAAAGGCGATAAAGTCGAAGGATATTCATATGTTGACCCAGCAAGTAAAAAGTTTATAACTATTCCTTACAAAATATCTCATATAGATCCTTTTCTCGGGACAGATAACGCTGGCAAAAGAACTATGCCGCTTATCAGGTTTAGTTCAAACTTATATAAGGATAGACTATTTTTATATATAATTAAAAATAAAGATATTGTCTGGGACTTGCCTTCAGATATAGGTGATGATTATGTTGAAGAGTTATCTGCTGATGAGTATGTTTATGCTGACAGCAAAAGAAAATGGATTGAAACAGCGACAAACGACTTCGCAGATTGTGAAATATTACAATTACTTGCATCTGATTTATTAGGACTTAGTAAAATAAACTTGAAATCTGAAAATAAAAATATAAGTTAAATTTAAGATGGCGATTAAAAGAATATATTTTAATTTACCGCTTGATACCTTGATGTCGATGCAAGCAAGCACATTAGCGGCAATTGAGAAAGTAAAAAATGCACAGACAGTTAGTGGCGGTGAAATCAGTATTAGTTTGCCTTCACTTGAGTATCTTCAAAATGACCTTGCAGAAATTAATGCCGCTATTGATTATGCTAAAAACAAATATTCATCAGTAAAGATTGGGCGATTATCTAATAATGAATAGGATTTTACAATCAATCGGGAACAAATTTATTAAGTTAGGATTAAGTTTGTCCAGTTTTTATGAGGGGCATCGTCCGTCCAGACGATATGAAACATTGCCTCGGATGATAGGTAGTCAAGACGACTTTAATGAGGCGTCTAATGACCGAGAGCAATTAATGAGCGCTGCACGAGCTATCTGCACGCTTTTCGGATTGCCTAATAGAATCTTAAAAACATATGCAAATTATGTAATCGGCGAGTGTCCAGTTTTATGGAATACATCAGATGATAAATGGAATGATGCCGCTAATGAATGGTGGAAGACCCAATCATCAATTATCGATGTATCAGGACGATATACCTTTGCACAGTTGATGCGTCTTTCACTAATATCACAATTAAGGGATGGGGACGTTGGTTTTCTAAAGATAAAATCAAATAATAGAATACCAGGCTTTGCCGCTGTACAATTAGTAGAGGCTGATAGGATTAGATATCCATCTATAGGAATGTTGGATGATAAGCGATTAATCTATGGAGGCGTTGAAATAGATAGAAGTAGCGGAAGACCTATTGCTTATCATGTTTGCGAAAGAGATAGATTCGGGACGTTCAAAAACCCACAAATAATCGCAGCAGAAAATTTTATTTTATTTTATGATTCTATCCGTTATGACGTATCTCGTGGTGTAACTGCTTTTGCCAATGGCGGATTAATTAGAAGCCGAATTTTAAGAGAGATAATTAAATGTGAAGAAACTGGCGTATTAACCGCTAATAAATGGAGTGTAGCAATTAAAGCGAATAATTCAAACTATTTATTGCAAAGTGATGTATTAAGCGATAACTACCAAGGACAGGACGGACAAAAAAACTTACCATCGATTACCGATTTATATGACGGATTAATAGTTACTCTTGAACCGGGCGAAGATATAAGTATTTTAAAATCCGATAGACCATCGCCAGCATGGCAAGGATTCGTCGATTATTTGATACGAGATATCGCAGTATCGCTTGATTTGCCATCGGAATTTGTCTGGGATATGAGTAAATTGTCCGGACCTGCGGTTAGGATGATTAGCAAGCAGGCAGAAAGAACATTTAGAAATGTTTGGTACAATATTGAACATAAATTAATGCGTCCATTAGTTAGTTGGTGTGTTAGTGTCGCAATGGATGATGGTGTGTTGCCATTTAATAAAGAATTTTATAACTTCTTAATACAAAGACCTGACTTACCGACTATAGATGTTGGAAGAGAAAGCCAAGCGAATATTAATGAATGGAATGCAGGACTTTTAACTGGCGCTGAGATATGCAAAGAGCGCGGAATTAATATTTATGAAGTTATGGAACAACGAGCGAGAGAAATTGCTTATGCTAAAGAATTGGCAAGCAAATATGGATTAAACCCTGAACAAATTTACAATATTGGAGCTAAATAATTATGAATGCTAAAAAAATCTGGGCAATCGAACCTAATAGTTTAATTGAATATTTAAAACTACGTGAGAAGATTACTTCACAAAGTTTTAATATTGATAAGCCGCAAGACGGCGATTTATTGCCAATCGAAGTTATAAATGATTGGGCAATAGTTAAAATAAATGGCGTATTATTAAGTCAACCTGATGCTATTGACTTAATGCTTGGCGGTATTAATAGCAGTTCAATAGTTAATACAGTTAAAGAATTATCTAATAGTAATTTAAATGGCATAATATTAAAAATAACTTCTCCTGGCGGCGAAGCAACTGGATTACCTGAAGTTAGCGACCAATTGCATGATATAGTTAAAAATAGTAATATCCCTATTATCTCATTTATTGATAACTTAGGCGCTTCTGGTGCTTATTGGATTGCATCGCAAACTGCCGCAATATTTTCTACTCGATCAAGTTTAATTGGCTCAATCGGCGTATTAACAATAATTGATGATATATCAAGGGCATTAGAAATTAATGGCATTGATAGATATGTTTTAAAGACTGGCGAATTAAAAGCAATTGGCGTAGGCAAAGTAGATGAAACCCAATTAAATTATTTAAAATCTATTCAAGATAAGTATTTTTCAGAATTTATAAATGCTGTCCAACGTGGAAGAAATATTGTCTTAAATGATTATGTCCTTGATGGTAAGGTAATGCTTGGCAATGATGCATTTAAAAATAATTTAATCGATGATGTGATTTTGGGTATTGACTTATTAATAAGTTGAGTATTATATTTTACTAACTATGATAATTAAGTTAGATAAAAATTTAATAGATAAGTTAAATGTCAAAGACCCACAAGAAGCCTTAAAGGCAATAAACAATCTTATGGAAAACCACGAAAATATTATTGCTGGCTTTGAAAATCTCAAAGCCGAAGTTAAAAACGCACTGGATTCATTTTCAAAAACAGAATCCAGTTTAAAGGTTGAAATTGAAAATCTAAAACAACAGCAAAATAAAATGAATGACTTAGACAACAAAATCAAGCAGATGCTTGCTGATTTTCTAATTGAAGTTGAAAAGACAACAAGCCAAACAATTGCGAAAACATTTGCCGGGACAGGACTTACAATGCCAGTAACTAATATTCCTATTAATGGCATTAATGAGAATGTCAAAGAAGAGACTTTTGCAAGTTATGTTAAAAAAATTATGGCTGAGCGCAACTTAACAAAGGCAAACGCTATTAAAATAGCGATTAATGAACGTCCAGACCTTTACAAGGTATGGACTGAAAACCCAAAACCATTTTAAAAGGATAAATAACTATGCGAGCAAGTCAAAATGAAAGCGGCTTCCTAACATTTTTAAATGGCGGAAGCGCTACAATTAATGAAGGTTCAAGAGTTAAGTTGACAGCCGTCAACACTATTGACGTCGCAGGTGCAACGGATGCATCAATCGGCGTTGCATATGAGAATATCCCTGTCGGCGGATACGGAACAGTAAAACTATTCAGCGCGCCAGGGACTTTTCTTGTCATTGCAAGTGGCGCAATTACTGCTGGGACGCAATTATATCCAGCAGCCAGTGGACAGGTATCGGCTACTGGGACAACAGCGCTTAGTCTTGTTGCAATTGAATCAGCCACTGCGGCTGGGGACAAAATAACAGCAACACAAATAATGAAAGGAGCATAATTAATCTATGTTATATCCATCGTCAGGCACAACTATTAGGTCTGATATACAGGCAGTAGTTGAAGAAGTCTATTCAAAAAACGATTTCTCAATCGGAGTTGCTGTTGCACCTCCGATAATGGTAGCGGCAAGGGCTGGGATTTATCCCAAAATTACAATGGCCAATGCTGAACTTCAAACTCCTGGGTCAACTATAAGAAGTAGGGCAGGCACTTATAACAGAGTTATCCGATCATATACGTCTGATACATATGATACATTAGACAGGGGGCTTGAAGATGCTATTGACGACATTGATGCAAAGGACTTGGCAAGGTTTTTCGATTATGAAGTGTCTGTCGCAAGATGGACTCTTCGAAATATCTTGCTTGACCATGAATATCGCGTTGCATCAATGATACAAAATACCAGCAATTTTAGCTCCGCAAACTCGACCGTAGCATATACAGAAGCCAACCTTGCAACGATTGATTTTCCTGCTGATATTTTAAGTGCAATTGATAGTCTGAATGGCTATGGTGTAATTCCGAATACAATTGTCCTTAGCCAGCAAACGCTATCAAGAATAGCCAGAAGCGCTAAATTACAGTCATTTATTCGTGGTGCATTACCGAACGATGCAACACTGAAGATTAATTCTGTGAATTTGGCGCAAGCATTCGCTGATTATGGCATCGAAAGAGTGCTTATAGGACGGAATAAATACAATTCAGCAAAGAAAGGACAAACTCCATCTCTAACTAATATATGGAATAATTCATATATTTGGGTTGGTTATGTAAATCCGAATGCAACATTACTTGAAGATGTTGGCGCATGCGCAACTCTTGTATGGAATTTGGAAGGCGGATTTGTAGTAGCCGAAACTTATAGAGATGAACAAAGACGATGCAATGTTATCCGTGTAAGACAAAATACATGCGAAAAGGTTATTAATACTTATGCAGGAAGACTGATTAATAACCAATGGGCATAATTAATATCATGTGAATGAACAAATATTCAAAATATTTGATGACGTAGCTAAAAGTAATGACGTTAAAATTACATGGCGCAATAAAGAATATAATGTATTTGGTGCGCCAAAGGTTGTAAATGATAGCGACCTATTAGAAGGCGGACAATGGAAGTCTTACACATTAAGATTAACATTGTCCGCCTCTCAATTTTTAGATAGTGATTTTCCTAAAATTAATGATGTAATTATTTTCGAAAATAAAGAATATTATATAGCAAGGATTGCTGCAAGTAAAAGCAATCCATTAGTATATATAGAAGCAGAACTTAAAGTAGTAAGACCAAGATAAA
>Ga0207433_10014264_pt1 | contig 11551 bp, 9 predicted proteins | sample YelNatPaOPGAMG01_FD_187559 | JGI IMG/M metagenome (GOLD analysis project Ga0207433, IMG submission 187559) | Hot spring thermophilic microbial communities from Obsidian Pool, Yellowstone National Park, USA - OP-RAMG-01 (SPAdes) (version 3) | ecosystem: Environmental > Aquatic > Thermal springs >...
TGTAAACAACATTTGGGTGAAGCAGATATCCATGCCCAAGAGATCACATTAATTAGAGAAGGTAGCGAAGTCGAACACAGGTTAAGTGAGAACAAAAGAATTTTGGCGATAATAATCTGGAGTGGTTTATGTCTGATTTTAATTTTGATGCAATTGAAAAGAATTTAGAAGAGGAATATAAGGCAATAGATTCTCTTGATGCATTAGAAGGGTTTCGTCTGCGTTATTTAGGCAGAAAAGGGATAATTGCCCAACTTACCTCAGCTTTACCCAATTTTTCTCTGGAAGAAAGGAAAGTTTTAGGCAGACGTATCAATTCTTTAAAAGAAAAAATAGAAGATTTTTTAAAGGCAAAAGAGGCTGAATTAAAAGAAGCCTTAAGATTGGAAAAGGCTAAAGCTGTTTTTGATCCGGGGCTTCCCGGTATTGTTCAATTAAGAGGGTATCTTCATCCTATAACTAAGATGATCGAGGAGATTTGCGATGTTTTTGTAAGGATGGGTTTTTCTGTAGTGGAAGGTCCAGAGATAGAGACAGAATATAACAATTTTACGGGTTTAAATATTGCTTTGGAGCATCCTTCACGGGATGTCTTTGATACCTTCTATATAAAATCCCACATTCTAAATTCTAAATCTGAAAAATTATTATTACGCAGTCATACTTCACCGGTACAGGTTAGAGTGATGAAAGCAAAAAAACCACCTCTGGCAGTAGTGGTTCCGGGTAAAGTTTACCGACCGGATGCGGTAGATGCAAGCCATTCTTTTATGTTTCATCAGATAGAGGGATTTTTAGTAGATAAGAAGGTGAGATTTTCTGACCTTAAAGGGGTGCTTTATCATTTTGCTAAAAATATATTTGGTCAAAAAATAAAGATGCGTTTTCGTCCGCATTATTTTCCTTTTACTGAACCTTCTGCAGAGGTAGATATTTCCTGTATTATCTGTCAAGGTAGAGGCTGTTCAGTTTGTTCTCAGAAAGGGTGGCTGGAGATCTTAGGTTGTGGTATGATTCATCCCCAAGTTTTTAGAAATGTAGGCTATGAGCCTTCAGAAGTAAAGGGTTTTGCTTTCGGTATGGGTGTAGAAAGGATAGTGATGTTAAAATACGGGATTAATGATATTAGACTATTTTTTGAGAATGACCTAAGATTTTTAGAACAATTTTAAAACAAGATGAAGTTTACTTTTAATTGGTTAAAAGATTTTGTTGAAATTAAGATTTCTCCCGAAGCGCTTGCGGATAAACTTACGCAGGCAGGTTTAGAGGTTACTTCTTTAGAAAAGAAGAATAGCGATTGGGTTTTTGAGATTGAGGTTACCTCTAACCGACCTGACCTTTTAAGTGTTTTAGGGATTGCCCGGGAAGTATCCGCAATTACGGGTCAAAAATTAATAGCGGATAGGATAGAGCGTTTAGCGTATAGTAAAAATTTTTTATCTAATAAAAAATTCAAAATAAATATTGAAAGCAAAAAAGACTGTCCTTTATATACTGCTAAAATAATTTATGGTGTAAAAGTTGGTCCTTCTGAGGATTGGTTAAAAGAAAGACTAGAACTCGTTGGTTGCCGTAGTGTAAATAATATTGTAGATATTACTAACTATGTATTGTTTACTTTAGGTCAGCCTTTGCATGCTTTTGATTTAGATAAATTAAAAGGTGATTCTATTTCTGTACGGAGGGCAGAAGAGAATGAGGTGATTACTACGCTTGATGGAGAAACTTTTAATTTAAATAAAGATATATTAGTAATTGCGGATAGTCAAAGACCTATAGCGATTGCTGGAATTATGGGTGGTAAAGATACAGAGGTTGACATAGACACAAAAAATATATTACTTGAGTCTGCCAAATTTAATCCTTTACTTATCCGACGGATGCGCCAAAAATTAGGCTTGACTTCTGAATCACAGTATCGTTTTGAAAGGGATGTGGATATAAATAATGTGAGCTTTGCTTCGGATTATGCAGTGAATTTAATAAAAAAGCTCTCTAAAGGAACACTTATTTTATCAAAAACTACCCCTTATAAACCTATAAGAGAAAAAACGGTCATTTTAAATCCTGAAAGAACAAGCGAGATATTAGGAGTTTCTATAGATAAGGATAAAATAAAAAAGATTTTAAGTTCTTTGGGTTTTAAGATAAAGCAATCTAGAAGAAATAAACTAAAGGTAGAAGTTCCCTCTTTTAGAAAAGATATAAAAGAAGAGATCGATTTAGTAGAGGAGATCGCCCGCATTTGGGGTTATGATCGATTCCCTTCTACCTTGCCTTATATAATGCCTTCTAGTTCAGCCAATCTTGAGCGTAAAATCATCTCTAAAATAAAAGATATCCTTATTAATCAGGGATTTTCTGAAACCATCAATTACAGTCTAATTAGTTTTAAAACTTTAGAAAATTTAAAAATAGAGAAAGAAAAGATAATTCTTCTTGAGAATCCCCTTTCTACGGAACAGGAGGTCTTAAGACCTCTGCTTCTGCCTGGGCTTTTGTCTTCTTTGAGTAGAAATATTCGGTATCAAGAAGGGAGTTGTCTTTTTGAGATAGGCAAGGTATTTACGAATTTAAAAGAAGTAAATTTTTTAGGTATCGCTTTATGTGGCAAGAAAGTTTTTTTTAAGGATTCAGGTAAAATAGAGGATAATTTTACTATACTGCATCTTAAGGGAGTTTTAGAGCTAATTTTAAAAGATATGGGAATAAAGAACTTTGATTTTATTTTAGAAAGTAAATCTTATTTGGAATATAGTTTTGGTATAGCAGTAAAGGAAGAAAAATTAGGCTATTTAGGAAAACTCGAAGGTGAAGTGGCAGATTATTTTGATATAAATAAAAAGGATGTATTTGTGGCAGAATTAAATCTTGATGCTTTATTGAATTTCGTAGATTTAAATAAAAGCTATAAGCCTTTGCCTATTTATCCGGTGGTGCGTCGGGATATAAGTCTGGTGATAAAAGAAGAGATCCTCTTAAAAGATATTCTTAAAAGTATAGAACTGGCGGGTTTTAAACTTTTAAAAGAAATAAAGGTAATTGATTTTTATAAAGGAATTCCTATCCCTTCTGGTTTTAAAGGGATTACTTTGAGTTGTTTTTATTATAGTGATACGCATACCTTAACTGATGAAGAGGTAAATTCTGAACACAACTCTCTTTGCAATTTGTTGAAAAAAGATTTTTCAGTTCAGTTTAGATAAGACTTGATTTTAATTTTAAAATGTGTTATAATAAAAATAGAAACTTACCCTGCGTTGCGCGTCGGAAAAGTAAGAGAGGTGAGCCAACACCATTTTTAAGGGAGCTGGACTTCAAAGCCTCCGTGGAGGACTTTGAGAGGCACCCACTTAAAGATAAAGGTTCAACCAACTCTATCCGACGGCAAACGCGGGGTTTTTTTTAAGATGATTATTACCGAGAAAAAACCCATTTCTGAACTTATTGATTCCCTAAAAGACTACCAGAAGATTTTTATTGTTGGCTGTGGGGAATGTTCTACAACCTGCAAAACTGGCGGAGAAGAAGAAGTTTTAGAGATAAAGAAAGAATTAGAGAAGGCAGGGAAAGAAGTGTTAGGTTATATTATCCCCAAAGCACCTTGTATTGCCCCTCAACTTAAACAGGAACTGGCTAAAAGTATAAAATCTTTAAAGGAAGCAGAGGTAATTTTGGTTTTATCCTGTGGTTTAGGGGCCCAATCAGTAAAGGAGAATAATCGCTTTGGGCAAAAAGTTGTGCCTGCTTGCAATACTTTATTTATAGGGGTAATGGATGCGCAAGGTGATTTTTTAGAAAAATGTTCCTTATGTGGAGAATGTATCTTAGATTTAACCGAGGGCTTTTGTCCTTTGACTTTATGCCCCAAGGGACTTTTAAATGGTCCTTGTGGGGGAATGGATAAAGGAAAATGCGAGGTAGACAAAGAGAAAGATTGTGTTTGGGTTTTAATTTATAAAGAGATGGAGAAGAATAACAAACTTTATAATTTTCAGAAGACACAACCTCCCAAAGATCACAGCAAAAATATCCGTCCCCATAAGTTAGTGATTTCCAAATAAATATGGCCGAACCATTATATTCAGAAAAAGTAATGGACCATTTTCTTAATCCCCGTAATGTAGGGGAGATAAGTGATCCTTCAGGAGTAGGTACGGTGGGTAATCCGGTTTGCGGTGATGTTTTAAGGCTTTACATTAAGGTAGAAAATGATATTATTGTAGATGCTAAATTCAAAACCTTTGGTTGTGGAGCAGCAGTGGCGACGAGTTCCATGGTTACGGAGATGATTAAGGGTAAACCTATTTCTGAAGCATTAAAGATTACTAATCAGGCAGTGGCGGAAGCCTTGGGAGGGCTACCTCCCATAAAGATGCACTGTTCGGTTTTGGCAGAGCAGGCATTAAAATCCGCTATCCAAGATTATTACCAACGCTGTAAATCAAAAGATGTTGACAAAAAGTCAACTGCGCAGTAAAATTTTATGTATTCTCAGACAACAGAATAAGCATCAACGGTTAGAAAAAAGTAGATTGATTAAAGAGAAGCTTTTTCGTTTAAAGGTATTTAAAAAGGCAAAAAGGATAATGTTCTATCTGGCATATGATGGTGAGGTGGAGACTCAAGAGATGATTAAAGAGGCAATGAAACAGGGGAAAATTATAGCGGTTCCAGTTTGCAAAGAAAAGGAGAGAAAGATAATTCCTTGTAAGATAGGACCGGATACAGAATTTAAGAAAGGTCCTTATGGAATAAAAGAACCTTGTAAAAAGATACCTTTACCTCTAAAAGAATTAGATTTAGTAATTGTGCCGGCAGTTGCCTTTGATAAAAAGGGCAGACGTTTGGGTAGAGGTAAGGGTTACTATGATTATTTTTTACGTAGTCTCTCAAAAAAAACTGCTACTGTTGGGCTTGCCTTTGATTTTCAGATTGTTCCCCGCTTGCCTACCCTCTCCCATGATATGCCAGTAGAGAGGGTTATCTTTGCCTAATTTTTAAAATTAATTACATTTACTTTCAAGGAGGTTGGTGTAGATGTGGTACATAGTTTTACTTATTTTTGCCAGTGGTATAGGTTTATATTTGGGTTATCTCTTAAGAAAGTATACCGCAGAAAAAAAGATTAAAAACGCAGAAACAAAAGCAAAAGAGATTTTAGAGGAGGCAAAAAGAGAGGTAGAAAATAGACGCAAGGAATTACAATTGGAAGCAAAAGAAGAGATCTTGAGGCTCCGTCAAGAATTTGAGCAGCAGACAAAGGAAAGGCGTCAACAGTTAAGTGAATTAGAGAAAAGACTTAACTTAAAAGAGGAAAATTTAGACCGTAGATTAGAATTACTGGATAAAAAGGAAAAAGATATCCAGATTAAACTGGAAGGGTTAGTCCATAAAGAAGAAACCCTAAAAAATAAAGAAGCCCAATTAGTTCAACTTATAAATGAGGAGAAAGAGCGTTTACAAAAAATCTCTTCACTTTCCCCTGAAGAGGCAAAGAAAATTCTTCTGGCGCGTCTGGAGGAAGATTTGACAGTAGAAAAAGCGGTGTTGATAAAGAAGATGGAAGAAGAACTCCTTCAGCAGGCAGATAAAAAAGCAAAAGATATTTTAAGTATGGCTATTCAGAGATGTGCAGCGGAACATACGGTAGAGTCAACGATAAGTGTGGTTAATCTTCCCAATGAGGAGATGAAAGGAAGGATTATCGGAAGGGAAGGAAGAAATATCCGTGCCCTGGAGATGGCTACGGGCGTAGATGTAATTATTGATGATACGCCTGAGGCAGTAACTTTATCCTGTTTTGACCCAGTAAGGAGAGAAATTGCACGTATTTCCTTGGAAAGATTAATTGCTGATGGTCGGATTCATCCCGCCAGGATTGAGGAGATTGTAGAGAAGACTACTAAGGAATTAGAAGAGAATATAAAAGAAGAAGGAGAACGCACAATCTTAGAGATAGGGGTTACGGGATTGCATCCTGAATTGGTAAAGCTTGTAGGTAGACTTAAATACCGCACCAGTTTTGGACAAAATGCTTTACAGCATGCTAAAGAAGTTTCTTATCTTTTAGGGATGATGGCAGCAGAATTGAATTTAGATTGGCGTTTGGCGCGTCGGATTGGACTTTTGCATGATATAGGTAAAGCAGTAGACCATCAGGTAGAAGGAACCCATGCTAAGATTGGTGCAGAATTGGCGAAAAAATTCGGTGAATCTCAAGAAGTAGTTCATGCTATCGAAGCTCACCATGAGGAGACCGCATTTCAAAATATTTATGCGGTTTTAACCTGTGCTGCGGATGCGGTAAGCGCCAGCCGTCCCGGAGCAAGAAGAGAAACTTTAGAGACTTATATAAAACGTTTGGAAAAACTGGAATCAATTGCCAATCTATTTAAGGGTGTAGAGAAATCCTATGCTATCCAGGCAGGAAGAGAAATCCGGGTGATTGTTGAGCCTAATAAGATAAGTGACGCAGAGATAGTTAATTTAGCCAGAGACATAAGGAAAAAAATTGAAGAGGATATGGAATATCCGGGTCAGATTAAGGTAACCGTGATTAGGGAAACAAGGGCAATTGAGTATGCTAAATAGAAGTTAGGAAGTTAGGTGAGTTAGGAAGAGAAATGGATAATATTAAAATATTATTTATGGGTGATATTGTAGGCTCCCCGGGAAGAGAAGCAGTAAAAGTAATTTTGCCAAAATTAAAAGAGGAATACAAGCTTGATTTTATTGTGGCTAACGGTGAGAATGCTGCAGGTGGTTCAGGACTTACCCCTAAGGTATGTATGGAGTTGTTTGATTGCGGTATAGATGTGCTTACCTCCGGAGACCATATCTGGAGAAAAAAAGAGGTTTTTGAAATTATCGATAAGGATTTAAGGATCTTAAGGCCTCTTAATTTGTCTAAGTTTTCTCCTGGCAGAGGCTGGGGGATCTATACCCTTAAAGATGGAAAAACTAAAATTGCAGTGATAAATCTTTTAGGAAGAGTCTTTATGGAACCCGTAGATTGTCCTTTTTTAAAGGTGCAAGAAGAGATTGAAAATATTTCTGCTCAGACTAAAATAATTTTAGTAGATATTCATGCTGAGGCAACCTCAGAGAAGATTGCATTAGGTTGGTTTTTAGATGGTCAGGTATCTTCGGTTTTAGGAACCCATACCCATGTGCAGACCGCAGATGAGAGGATTCTTCCTAAAGGGACCGCCTACATTACTGATGTAGGGATGTGTGGAGCTTTTGATTCAGTAATTGGTAGAAAAATAGAAAATGTCATTAAAAGGTTTATCACGAATATTCCCCAGCGTTTTGAAGTAGCAGAGGAAAATGTAAATTTGGAGGCGGTCTTTTTAGAAATAGATAGATTTACCGGTAAAGCGGTTTCCATCCAGAGGATTAAAAGAAAATTAACTTCCTATGAATAAGCCTTTAAACAGACTATTAAAATCATCTAAGATTATAATTATTTTTTTTGTATTTTTTTTCCTTAGGGAAATTAGTTTTTCTCAAACAAAGGACTTAGAATTTAATTTAGATTTTAATTCCAAAACCACTAATCTTTATCCTATATTTTCCTCTAGCATTGATTTAAGTGGTAGAGGCTACCATTCGGATGTAAGCTGGCCATACCATTTGGCTAATAAAGAAGTTATCTCCCGTTGGCAGGCAGAGATAGGTTTTAATAAAGGATTTTTTCGGTTATATTTTAATCTCTGGGAGATAGAAGCGACTAAATATGATCCCCTGCTACGAAAAAATATTCTTTCTAATTATGAACAGATAATTAAAATTATCAGTGATTCCGGGGGGAAAGTTATGCTTGTTCTTTACGGTACGCCTCCCAATTGGGGCAAAGCGTTAGATAAACGCAGTATGCCGTTAGACCTTAAAAGTTGGCAAAGTTATATTAAAAGGATTATCCGTTATTTTAGTGTGGAAAAAAAGTATAATATCTGGTATGAAGTCTGGTCAAGCCCGGATAGTGAAGATTTCTTTTTGGGGACAAAAAGGGATTATTTTTCTCTTTATGAAGCTACTTGTAGGGCAATAAAAGAATTAGAAAAAGAATCTAAAATGCGTATCCCTGTAGGCGGACCGGGGGTAAGCAGTTGGTTTCAGAATTTTGAGAAAAATACAATTGTTTCTTGTGAAAAAAGTCTTATCTACGAGTTAATAAAATTCGCCAGTCAAAAAAAACTGCCCTTGGATTTTATCAGTTGGCATTCTTTTAGTGATGACCCTTTAATTGATAAGGAAACCACCCCTTATGGAAAATTTCCCGCGCAACTGATACGGGATTGGTTAAAATATTTTCGTTTAAATAATGATACCCCTCTGATTATCAGTGAATGGAATTATGATGCAGGCTCTAATTGGGATATTCTACGTTCAGAAAAATCTTATATGATTGCGGGTTTTTTACTTAGTCGGATCAAGGCGATGGCAGAAGCAGGGATAGATTATCAGATTTATTTTTGTCTGGAAGATTTTCAGGATAACAAAGAAGGGTTGAATGTCAATCGGGGGTTATTTTCTTATTCATCAACTAATCCCTTTTTAAGTAATGCCAAAGTTTTATATAATGTTTTTTTATTCCTTAATCAATTGGGAGATAAAACTTATGGTTGTTTTTCTCTGGATGAATTTGTAGAAGTTTTAGTTACACGGAAAAACGAAGATATTATAATTTTATTATGGAATTATATTGATCCCTATTTAGGTAGAAATTATCTCTTTCGTAACATCAGTCTCTTAACCGAAAAAGATAGAACTTTAATCGTTAATTTATTTAAGTCATTAAAATTGGATAGTTTTATCAGTAATCAGGGTAGTTTAAAAGGAGTTTCTGTTTCTGATAAATTGAAGACAATTTTAAAAAAAGCAAATCAGCTTCAAAAAAAGGCAGATACTTTTAAAGATAAAAACCGTTATCTTAAGCTGCGTATTTCTAATCTTAAAGGAAATTACCTCTATCAAAGATATACCATAAATCAACAGTGCAATTGGGATTGTGCATTTTTACCCGTAGAGGAAAAGATGATAAGTACGGAATCTAAATACGAGGAAGATCTGGAGATATCGCCCTATAGTGTAGAATTGGTTGTTTTAAAGAAAGAGATAACTCAGAATTAAACTATGTTTCTTAAGAATATCCGCAATCCCAGCGATCTTAAAAAATTATCAATTAATGATTTGGTGGTTCTTTCTGGAGAGATAAGACAGAGGATAATTGAGGTGGTTTCTCAATGCGGAGGACATCTTGCCTCCAGTTTAGGTACAGTAGAATTAATTGTGGCTTTGCATTACTGTTTAGATTTACCTCAGGATAAAATTATTTTTGATGTAGGGCATCAAGCCTACGCTCACAAGATACTTACCGCAAGGAATGAAAGGTTTTCTACTTTAAGGCAATACGCAGGGATAAGTGGTTTTCCTTCTAAAGATGAATCTATCTATGATCCCTTTACTACCGGGCATAGTTCCACCGCCATATCTTTAGCCTTGGGTTTGGTCTGTGCAAGAGATTTATTAAAAGATGCTTCTTATAAAGTAGTGGCGGTAATTGGGGATGGAAGTTTATCTGGCGGTTTATGTTTTGAAGGATTAAATAATGCAGGTCATCTTAAAAAAGACCTTTTAGTAATTTTAAATACCAATGAGTTATCCATCTCTCCTAATGTAGGAGCTTTAAGCACCTATATAAATAAAATTATATCTTTACCTATATATAACCGTTTTCGCCATTCTTTAGAGGAATTTATAAAAAATAGACTTCCCAAAGGAAAACGCCTATTAAAATTAGCGGATAAATTTGAAGAGGCATTAAAAGGTTTATTTATTCCAGGAATATTTTTTGAAGAGTTGGGTTTTCGTTATTTTGGTCCAATTGATGGGCATAACTTAGAGATACTTATTCCTACTTTAAAGAATATTTTGGCTCTTTCTGGTCCACGGCTTTTACATGTGATAACCAAAAAAGGGAAAGGCTATCTTCCTGCAGAAGAAAATCCGGTTAGGTTCCACAGTGCTTCACCTTTTGAGATAGAGACTGGAAAGCCCAAGGTTATAAGTCAAATCCCTACTTATACCGAGATCTTTAGTAAAAAATTAGTAGAGTTGGCCAAAGATGATTTCCGCATTGTTGCCATTACCGCGGCAATGCCCGAAGGAACAGGTTTAGATAGATTCCGGGATAACTTTCCGGAAAGATTCTTTGATGTGGGGATTGCGGAGGAACATGCAGTTTGTTTTGCCGGTGGCCTGGCTTCTGCAGGCCTTAAACCAGTAGTGGCAATTTATTCTACATTTTTGCAGAGAGCCTATGATCAGATTATTGAAGAGATACTTTTGCAGAATTTAGGGGTAGTTTTAGTAATTGATCGCGCAGGTATTGTGGGTGAAGATGGACCTACGCATCAAGGGATATTCGATATTGCCTATTTAAGGAATTTACCTAATATAGTAGTGATGGCGCCTAGAGATGCTAAAGAATTGGAGATGATGTTAGAGTTTGCGATAAATTTAAATAAACCGGTGGCGATAAGATATCCCAAAGATAAAATTCCAAATTCCAAATTCCAAATTCCAAATGAAATTAAATTAGGTAAAGCAGAAGTTTTAAAAGAGGCAAAAGATTTTTTAATTATTGCTTTGGGAAGTATGGTTATGCCTGCTTGGGAAGCAATAGAATTATTAGAGAAAGAAGGTCTTTTTGGTGGTTTAATCAATGCGCGTTTCGTAAAACCTTTAGATATTGATTTATTTAAAAAAGTAAGTTCTAAACTAAAGTATATTTTTACTCTGGAGGAAGGTATTTTAGAGGGTGGCTTTGGCAGTGCGGTTATGGAGGTAATGGATAAACCGGTAATAAGGATAGGACTGCCTTCGGAATTTATTCCCCAAGGTAAAAGAGAAATTCTTTTAGATAAGTATAACTTGACCGCAAAGGCAATTAGGGATAAGATTAAGTCAGTTATTTTAAGTAGTGAGTAGTAAGTATTGAGTATTGAGTAGTTAGGGTGAGAGAGTTTAGGAAGTTAGGTAAGTTAGGTGTTAAGGTTTTTAGGTATTTAGGTATTAAGGGATAAAAGAAGAAATTTTAATAAAAATTATACGCTAGACGCTATACGCTATCCGCTATTAAATATGGCAAAGATAGCAATTAACAAAGAAAAATGTAAAGGTTGTCTTTTATGTGTTAATTTCTGTCCAAAAAAATTAATTGTAAAAAGTAAAAAACTTAATAGGTACGGGATAAATTATGTAGAGTTTTTAGAAGAAAAAAATAGCTGTTTGGGCTGTAGTATGTGCGCGGTTATTTGTCCGGATTGTTGTATAGAAGTGTATAAATAAAATATGGAGAAAATCTTAATCAGTGGAAATGAGGCGATGGGTGAGGGAGCAATTCAGGCAGGTTGTTTTTTCTATGCAGGTTATCCCATTACTCCCCAAAATGAATTAACCGCTTATATGGCAAAGCGGATGCCTGAAGAAAAAAGAATCTTTATCCAAGCAGAATCAGAAATTTCTGCGATAAATATGG
>Ga0207433_10014268_pt1 | contig 11549 bp, 18 predicted proteins | sample YelNatPaOPGAMG01_FD_187559 | JGI IMG/M metagenome (GOLD analysis project Ga0207433, IMG submission 187559) | Hot spring thermophilic microbial communities from Obsidian Pool, Yellowstone National Park, USA - OP-RAMG-01 (SPAdes) (version 3) | ecosystem: Environmental > Aquatic > Thermal springs...
GGCAGGGGGTGGGGGAGAATTGAGGGGGGGAGCGCGAGTCGCACCCTATGTCTCACGCCTGCCCTGGCGGGCGCAGCACCTCCCCGCCGGGGAGGTCCTGCCAGTTCGCCGGGGGCCTCTGGTCATGCGGGTCAGCCTCGGTGTCAGGAACGAAGATGAGAGTGTCCAGGTCCACGGGCCCCGTGATCCCCGGCACCCTGCCGCGCGCCGTCGTCTGCCACATGAACGCGGCCGGCAGGCCCTTCAGCCTTGGCGGCGCCGGCGCGCCCCATGCCGCCACCCACAGGTGGGCGTTGATCGGCGTGCCGTCCGTGTTGGCCTCCCAGAAGCCGGGATCCGTGTAGACGGCTAGGCGCCTGGCGTCGAGCCGGGTAGCCGCGAGGAAGTCGCGCACCCACTGTGTCAGGTCGCGCGGTGGCATGGCGGCTGGGTTGGTCTCGACGTCCACCGCCGCCGGGAGCGTGGGTAGATCCCCCAATTCCGCGACCAGTCTGCCGAAGACCTCGCCCTGCTTGGCCGCCGCGCCGGGCAGGGGCAAGGCGAAGAAGTAGGCCCCCACCGCCAGCCCCTGGTCATGTGCCCCGCGCACATTCGCCGCACCAAAAGAGGTGACCACGGGGCCGGACGGTGTGCCGTAGCCGATTTGGATGTAGGTGAAGTCCACGTAACCCGCGGCCGCCCACCACGCTATCATCCCCTGGTCGTCGGATACGTCGCACCCGTGACGGATCATCGAAATCCCTCCTTCCGTCGCCGTTTGCCTTCGCCCCAGCGCCAGTGCCGGAGCGGCGGCACCTTCGGCGTCCCATGCACGACCCGCACCTGCAGCACCCCGGTATCGGTATGCCGGATGCGCCGGATCACGGCCCGCTCCTCGCTGGTCAGGTCCGCATACTCGTCCGGCCCCTCCATGGCGGCCGCGAAGCAGGAGGCCAGTCCCGGATACCCGTCGGACTCGAGCCTGGCGCGGTACCGGGCCACATCCCCCTCGGACAGGAACACCGCCACCAGCGCTGACTTCAGGGGCGAGATCCATTCGGGGTCCTTGGTGGACCAGGCCCACTCCATGAGGCTCGAGTACTCGCGCTCGGTCAGGACCACGCGCAAGTAGCGCGTCCTTCCCTGGACCCATGGGTCCTCGGCCTTCAGCTCGGCGGGGGTGGCCTGCGTTGGGGGCGGTAGCGCCATCTCCTCGCCTGCCCGCGCTCCCGGACGGGGCGCGTTGGCCGTGAACCGGCGGAGCTGGCGGATGTCCGCCTCCCCAGCGTCCGCCCGGGCTAGCAGGTCGCGGGCCGCGGGGTCGGTCTCCGCCCGCGCCTCCACCCACTCCACCACGCGTTTGGCACGCTCATAGGTGCGGCCGCTCCCGAGACCCACGATCCCGGCCACCACGTCACGTGATTCGCCGGTGTCGGTGGCCGCCGGCGCCGGCTTTGGCGTCCCGGACACTTGTCCTGCACGTCTTCGGCCCGTGGCGGCCGCAAGGGCGCCCATGCGCCGCTCCTGGGCAGCCTCGCGCACGTATTGCTCTATCCGCCGGCCCACCTGCACGCGCTGGTAGGCGGTGAGGTGTCGGCGGTGGAGGTTCAGCCCTGCGACGAGCAGGACCTTGGCCACCTCCGACAGACCGGTGCGCCGGTCCACGGGCGGGTCGGGGATGTCGACCCCCTCAGCCCGCAGGTCATGCACGGCCCGTAGCCGGTGGTAGCCGTCGAGCACGGTACCATCCTCGTCCTCCACGATGGGGACGAGGACGCCGTGCTCGCGTATGTCCTCCTTCAGGCTCCGATACTCCTCCGGCCCGAGTGGCGGCAGGAGTTGGTAGGTCGACGTCGGTCCCACCCCCACGGGTGATATTCGCGCCTGGGGGCGGGCGTGGATTTCACGCTGGCACTTCCCGGAGCGTGATCTCCACCCGCGGGTTGGCCCGGTCCACGCCGGCGGCGACGGCGGTGATGGCCCGCACATGCTGCCAGTCGTCGTCGGGGATGACGCTGGGTTGGAGGGCGTCGATCGCGCCCTTTAGGCCGAACATGAGGCCGTCCAGGTCCCTACGGCGCCGGTCCGGCAGCCAGAACCGTGCCTCCATGTCGACAGCCACGAAGGGCCTGCCGTCCCACGCGCCTGTCCTGCGCGCGTGGGCAACCGCGACCGCCCCCAGGTAGCGCCATTCGCGCTGCGGTCCACGCTCCGACCTCAGTTGCGACCAGTGGCGGCCCGAGCTGCGGTTCGACCCCTGGGGCACGCCAGGCAGGACGAACCTCGCCTCCCTCACCAGTACCCCTCCCGCACGAGGTCGATGGCCACGTCCACCGCCCTTCGCAGTCCGCCATGCGGTGGTGCCGCGTGACGCGGCATGAGGGAGGACGCATGCGCAAGCAAGGACACAAGCCGCCGCACGCGCTCATCGTGGCGCGGTTGGGAGGGGCGGCGCCGTGCGACCATGCCGTGACTGGGGGTGATCTTCCCGCGACTTGCCCCCAGGTAGCACGCCGTCCGCCTCACGTTGTCCGGGGTGATGCCGAAAGCCCTGGCAATCTCGACGGTCGACACGCCGGACGTGTACATGGCCACCAAGCGTGCCTTATCTGCATCCGACCATCGCCGCATCGCGATCGCGCACCTCCATCCTCACGCGACCTTGCGCCGCCGTCGCCCATACAGCCACCGTCGGATGCTACGCACAGGGCGCACCCACACTACCTGGTCGGGGCGCCGGAAACTCCAAACGTCACAGCCTAGCCGCCTCCTTCCCAGTCCGCAGCATCCGCATCGTCCTCCCTGTGCTTCGGACAACAGTACTGAGCCAGGAGACGCAGAAAGTCCCCCGAATGCTCACCAACCGGGAAGTGGGCTCTCGCACCACGGGGTAGCGGTGCCTGACCCAACCGAGGGGCCCTACACCTTCGATGGACCGCACTCCTGCACTGGTCCTCGCGTACCTCATGGCCCGCGCAGCGGCCTTGGTGCCCGCACGCCTGATGGCCCGCACCGCCTCTTTGGTCCTCGCCTCGCGCGTGGCCCGCACCGCAGAGATGGTTCCCGCGCCTTTCTTGGCCCGCGCACGAAGTCTGGTTACCGCCGCCTCTATGGCCCGCGCCCGCTACGTGGTTCCCGCCGCCTCAATGGCCCGCGCGCCCTCGCTGGTCCTCACTCTGTCCATGGCCCGCACCGCCTCTTTGGTCCTCGCGACCTCACTGGCTCAGCCTGATGCCGGCTCACAAAGCCGGCGGGATCAGGTCCTCCTTCGGGTGCCCCAGGTACGCGACCGGGTACGGCAGGGGAACTGCGAGCCCCAACCGCCGCCGCTCGTGCTCCCAGTAGTGCGCCAGGAACAGCTTCACCACCCACCGCCGGGCCCTGGCGTGGATGTGGGCGGGCGGCAGCTTCCCCTGCGAATAGTACGTGTAGGCGTCCGTGTCCTTGGCAACGCGCTTGGCGTGCTCCAGCGCCTGGTCGCGGTACAGCCCGCGCTCGTTGCGCTCGTCCTCCAGCTCCTTGCGCCGCTCCATCAGCGGGCCGTAGTACGACGCCGGGTGGCGATGGGTGATCCAAAAGGACTCCCCGATCTTCCAGCACAAGACCTTGAGGTCATTGTTCCACGGCCGCTTCTCGCCAGGGTTCCACCGCCGGGTCGGGTCCAGGCCGGCGAACGCCCACAGATGCCCGACGGTAGGTTGCCGCGACACGTCGATATGCGCGGCCAGTCCGGCCGCCAGGATCGGTCCGATGCCCACGATCTGCCGCGCCCACACCGCTCCCGGCTGGGTGCGGCCCCACTCCTCGAGGGCGGCGGCGATCACGCGTTCCACCTGGTGCATCGTCTCGCCGACCCATGCCGTCATCGCGGCCGGCTCACCGGCCTTCGTAAGAGCGCCGTGCTGGAGCCAGGCCCGCTTGCGGTAGTCCTGGACCTGGTAGTACGTGTCCACCAGGTAGCGGGCCTCCGCTCGGCCGAGCGACCGCGCAGCCTCCCGGAGGTCCCGCCGCAGTCGGCGCAGGATGGGGGCCAGCTCGTCGACCGTGGGCTCCAGCCCGAATTCGATTGGATCGACCACACCCTTCACAGTATCACCCCCGGAAGACTCACCCCGTCATGTCAGGCGTGACGCCTGCTTGCGGAGGCCGTAGGCCACCAGCCACGCCAGGCCGCGCTACGGTTCGCGCCAGTACAGGGGCGTCCGGTCGATGCGCCGTGCCTCACGGAGCAGGCGGCGGCGGCGGCATTCCAGCGCGTGGGTCACGCCATCACCCCCGGCTCTGCAGCGCGCAGGCGGCGTGGTAGGCGCGTCGCCCACTAACCGTGGCAGTCTTCGTCTGGCCATGAGCGATCCACCAACCGCACTCGTCGCACAGAAATGGCATCGCTGGCAGCGAATCGCGTCAGGCATCGGCTCCATCCCCCTTCTCGGCCCGGTAGCGGGCCAGCGCTGCCTCGCCTTCGCGCGTTATCCACCATCCGTCGTAGTAGAGGGCCAGGCCTTCGTTTTCCAACGCGCGCATGATGTGGCGCTCTACATCTGTCCGCCCGCCGTACGGTTCGCCGGAGTCGATAAGGGCCTCCATGGCGGCTAGCAGCCGGGCTTCTTCGGCGGTCGGCATCCGCCCGCTCATGTCTGCGCCTCCTCGCGTTGCCCGCGCGCCTGGACCGCCGTAACAAGCTCGGCCGGAGGTTCGAAGCAGAACAAGGAAACTGGGTGCGCCGGCAGGACGCGCCCGGAACCGGAACCGGTCAAAATCGGATGTCCCGAGGCGTCATGCGTGCCCATCCACTGAACCCGCACCCGCTGCGCCGTGCGCCCGACGACACGGCCCCAGCGGCCCCACGCGCCGCCGCGATCGATCTCGCGCACCCACTCGCCGACCGCGAAGGAGGTGGGTTCGGGGTGCCTGTTCATGGCGTCACCTCCAGCGCGTCGCCGCAGATGAGCCGGACGGTGGGCCGTACCATGTTGGGCCTCGTCATCGCACCGCCGCCACCCGGCGTTCCGCGCGCTCCTGCCGGTAGCTGGATGCGCCCTTGAGACTCACGACCGCGCACACTCCGACCAGCCGGTCGAGCGCCCGAAGGCCGATGTTATGCTCCATCTCAGCCATCGTGCAGTTGGTCGTCACGACGATGGGCCGGCGGTGCTCCACCCGCTCGTCGATGACCCGCAGGATCCGCTCCTCGCGTGCCTCGCTCCACTTCTGCGCCCCGAGGTCGTCCAGCACCAGTAGCGCGTAGTCGCGCAGGCGCTCGTAGATGGTGGCCTGGGTCTCGGGCGGATCCTCCCGGAGCGCCGCGTCGAAGCGGTCCATGAGCATCGGGACCTTCTCGAGGCGCGCCGTGTGGGTCGCGACGACCGTCATGACGAGGGCGGCCGCCAGGTGCGACTTGCCGGTGCCGGGCGGTCCCATCAGCATTACCCCATCGCCGGTCTCAAGCTGAGCTGGCCAAGCTGCCGCGTAGGACCGCATGACCTCAAGCGCCGCGGTCGTGCCGCGGCGGGGCACGAAGCCCTCGAACGTCGCGCCCTGCAAGGCTAGAGGCAGGCCGCTTGCCCTCAGTCGAGCCGCCCGCAGGCGGGCCCGCAGCTCCTCGACCTCGCGGCGCTCGCGCTCGGCCCGGTCGCACTCGCACATCCCTGGAACCAGGCGGCCGCTAACCGGGAGTGCCACGGGCGGCACCGGACCGCACTTCGGGCAGATCCGGGTCATGGGGGTTGTCGGGGTCGCCAATGACGAGCCGATCGTAGATGCTGGTGCCGCCCGGGCCAGTACCGGCCCCAAAGCCTCCGGTTCGGCGGCCCGTCTGATGCCCATTCAGTTTCGCCTCCAATTCGCGCCTTGCGTCCTCGGGGATGCCGTCCACCCACTCCAGGTAGGGCTCCTTCGGCCCGAAGAACCGCGCCATGTGCATGACGTATCGGGGTTCCACAGGTCTGTCGCGGCAGTACCGGGCGTAGTTGCGCACTGCGGCGAGTGCGGCGTCGGGGTCACGTTTCGCGCGTGCTTCCCAGGCGGCGCGCGCGTCGCCCTTATTGACACGCCTCGGATACTCAGCCCACACTGCCTCGAACGCCGGGTCTGGTGGCATGAGCTTCACCTGGACTCGTCGCCGACGCGCGCTCTTCGGCGCGCGAGCGCCGAGAGTGTCTTTACCGTCAGGGGTAGAAGGGTGGAAGGGTGGAAGGGGGGAAGCGTACCGATCCCGCGCACCCTCGCGGGGTTCCGCGACATCGCGCGGGTCGTCGCGCGACAGCGCGGAGTCGCGCGGGATCACGCGCGATTCCGCGATGTCGTCGCGACGGGGCGGAGCGGGGATCTTCGACTCGTCCTTCCTACGCTTGGACTTGTGGATGTGGGTCTGGTAGCGCCACCACGTCTCCTCGCGGACGGCCATGTATGGCTTACCGTCCACCATGTACAGGACGACCAAGCCGACCTGTTCAAAGAGCAACAGGGCGGACTGGATGTCGTCGGCCGTAACGATCGGGTTCGACGGGAACACACGGGCCTTGAGCCGCTTGGGCGACGCCTCGGCCCGGCCCCAGTCGTCCATCGCCGTCAGGAGCCAAGGCCACAGGAGAGCAGCCTTGCCATCTTCGGCCGCCACGTCGATCAGCCGCTCGTCGACCGCAATGTCGCTGCTGACGAAGACCTTGCGCCCCACGGCTACCCGCCCCCCAGCACGGATACCAACCCGGCGACCACCAGAGCTACTGACGCGACCACGAAGGCGATAGCCCAGGTGACTCTCTCGGCCTCATCGCGGGCGCGTCGCGCCGCCCACGCGCACAGGAGCGCAACGGCGAGCGCTACGACCTCCGGCGCCGTCACGGTCGCTGCGGCCGCGGCCCGGCTACACCCCGCACCCACTCGCCCATCGGGGTCGCGCCCGGCACATATGGGCGCACGCGCCGGGCCCGCTGATACCGCAGGTCCCGGTCGGGCGGCGGCAGGGCAGTGCGCCACGCCGTCGGCGGAGGGGGGACGACGCACCGCTTGTGGACGACCCCACCGACCACGGCGACGGTCTCGCCCCTGGCGGGGCGGCCGCACTGCACACAGCGGTCGAAGCTCATACCCTGACCTCCCGTACCTCCTGTTTGGATCTGCGGCGGTAGGCCCGTGGCAGGTGCCGACCGTGCCAATACCACTCGGCCTCGCGCCGGAGGATCTTCGCCACCGCGGGCGGCGAGAGCCCGAGCACCCTGGCCGCCTGGCGCTGGGTCAGGCCAAGCGCTAGCAGGCGCAACACGCGCGTGCGGGCTAGGTCGATCCCTGCCACAGCATCGTCGAGGTCGCGGGTGGCGCCGGGGTCGGCCAGGCCGGGCCACTCCCAGTGGCCGGGGTCGTCCTCCCCCTGCGGCAGGGCGTCATAGCTGACGGCATCGGCCGTGGCATCGTGCGACCGGCGGCGGTACTCCATCCGCACCGCGTTCGACATGGCGGCCCAGGCCAGGGTGGAAAAGCGGCCGCGCGCTGGATCGAAACGCAGGCACGCCATCGTGTAGCCGTAGCGGGCCGCGTCCTCGACCCAATCGGGCGCCTCCGGGCCCCAGGTGCGGGCTAAGTAGGCCCGCAGGAGGCCCTGGTTCCGGGCCCACAGGGCGCCCGGGTCGGCCGTCACCGCCACATCGCCCCCAGCAGGTGGCCTACGGCCACCACCCCCGCGAGGGCGATGCCCACGGCCAGGCCCTCCACCCAGTCCCGCACCGTTGGCACCAGGGGGTGACACCGCCGCCCGGGACGCGGATTGGGTGTGGCAGGGCGTAGCGCCGCCATCATGTCGTCGCCTCCTCCTCGCCGAGCGCGGCGAGCGCCGCGTCCACCGCGCCCTCGCCCGGCTCCATGCCGGCGAGGACCGAAGCCAAATGCGCCGCTTGGTCGGGGGAGAGGGCAGCGACCTCCAGCGCCTCCATCGGCGCCAGCAGGCGGCGCACGTCGGGGCCAGACAGGCCCAGGCGACCCAGCTCCCGGCGCAGGGCGGTGTGGGGGTCGGCCCCTTGGGCCTGGGCATCTGGACCCTTGGCGATCCCTTGGGGCTCGGTCGGTTCGCTTCCTTGGGTCGCGGGGGCCTCATGGGCGGCGCGCACCCGCTCCCGTCCCCGCTTGGGGGCAGCAGGGGCGGCCGGTTCCTCCGCCGCCTCGTGCGTAAGCGGCACCTCGGCGGTGGCGGGGATGACCACGCCGCCCTCGGCGTCCTCCGCCGCCCGCACCACCAACTCGTCCGCCGCGAAGGCACGGGCCGCTTGCACCTCCAGCGGCAGGAACCGGAAGTGCGCTCGGATCACGGTCTTCCGCTCCATTTCCTCGGGCCAGTCGAGCCATGGACCGCTCCGGGGCGCGCCGCGCTGGGCCTTGCGCCTCCGGCGCTCGATCTCCTCCGGCGTCATCGTCGCAATGTAATGACCGCCGTCCGTGTAGCGCACCAGGAGGTAGTAGCAGACCACCTTGCGGGCCTCATCGAATCCCTTGGGCTCGTGGACCAACGCATCCTCGATCCCGCGCCGATAGGTGAAGCCGTCGCCCTCCCGGACCGTGCCCACAAACACGTCCCGGATACGCGGGGACCTGTACAGTAGCGCGAGCTGGCCCGTATACCCCAACACCCACTGGGCCTCCAGCAATCCGTGATTGCGGAACGGTATGATGTACGACTGCCCGAGGGGCGCCCCGATCTCCAAGCCGAGCTGGGCGCTCCACATGACGGCGCCCAACAGGGAGTCACGCGTGCACAGGGCCAGCTCGGGAGTCCGGCGGATCTCAGTTAGGGCCAGGCGGACGATCCGCTCGGCGTCGACCCCTCTCGGCACGGCCCGCCGCAGTTCCGGGCCGAGCTGCTGCAGCCACGACCGTACCTGCTGCTGGCGCTCCTGCGGCGCCACCGCCTGCGCCACCTGCTCGCGCAGGCCATCCCCCTTAGCCATCTACCGCCACCCCCTTGGCCAGGGCGAACCGCCGGACGGTGGTGGTGCGGGTGTACCGCTCCGCGACGTCCGGCATGTCCGCCCGCAGGCGCTTGGTGTCCACGTCCTGGCGCTCGTAGCTGCGCCACGTGACGACTGCCGCGCCGGACAGCAGGCCGACCTCGGCCCGGCCGAGCCAAGCCTTCAGGCGGTTCTCTGCCTGGGCCTTCCGCTCGGCCGCCTCCCGCTCCGCGGCTGCCGCGCGGGCGTACTCGGCCAGCACGTCGGCAGCCTCGTCGGGGAGGTCGACCGTCATGCCTGGCTGGGAGGCCGCATACAAGCGGCGCAGGAGATCGGTGTCGGCGGCCTGGGGTGCCGGCAGGATCCCACGACGCACGTACCGGTCCCACCACTCGGACGCGTAAGCCCATGCCTGGTCGATCACCGCATCGTCCCGGTGGAGGGTCCATGTCCGTAGGTCACCGGCGACGAGCGCCGCGATGTGGCCTACGCTGAGGTCAAGCACGCGAAGGTAGTGCTGCACCTGGAGCGCGGCGTGAGCCGGAGGCTCGTCGCCCTCCCAGTAGGCCGCGGCGCGAGCACCCGCGGTCTTCACTTCCAGCACCTCGACCGGGCCAAGCGCGAGGCGGTCGACCGTGGCGACCATGAGAGGGTGATCCGCCGCTTGCATCGTCGCCCGCACGCGGCGGATGCGCCGTCCGGATTCCTCCGCCCACATGCGGGCCACCGCGTCCTCCAGCGCACGTCCCCGGCGCATCGCCGGCGTGTCGGTGGTGTTGTCGACGAGCCCCAGCTTCAGCGCAGCCACTTCGGCTGGGGTCGCGAAGGGCGACAGGCCGAGGATGGCCGGAAGATCGCTGCCCCCGATGTGGCTGCGGCGCGCCGCGAGCCACGCGTCGCGATTGTCCGTGGCCACCAGCCGGCGTGCCTTCACCGTTCGTGCACCCCGAAGGCGCGCGCCGCTACCCAAGCACAATCCCGGCACACAGCCTGCCCGCGACGGACCTCGCGCACGCCGTCGAACGGCAGCTGCCCGCAGATGACGCACGTCTCTTCGTAGCGGCTGACGAGCAGTCCCGAGGGCGTGATGGTGATCTTGGCAAGCGCCCCCTCGGCGAGGCCGATGTGCCGACGCATGTCCTGGGGAAGCACTAGCCGCCCCAGGCTGTCCAGCTTGCGCACTGCGTGGGGCCGGTGTAGGCTGGTGAGGGCTTCCTCCTGCGCCGCGGATACGTCCGCGGCGTCTTGCGTGGCCATGTCGGTCACTCCTTCTCGGGGACGCGGTAGACGATGAACAGAGAAGGGACTGTGTCCAGACCGTCGTGAGGGCCTACGCCCACCGTCATCGTCACCGGCACGGGGTAGATGCCCAAGACCATGCACCCCGTATGGTCCCGGAGCCAGGCGTTGATTGTGGCCATATCATGTAGCTCGATGCGCAGGCGGTCGTCGACGATGATGCCCTGCGGTATGCTCGCCGTGGTGGGTGCTGCGGCGGTTGCCACAGCGCTTGCGTTTTCCATGCCGCTTCCTCCTCTCGGGCTCTCGGGCTCTCGGGCCCTGCGGCCCCGGGGGGGCAGCACCGTCGGGGTGGTGGGTGCTGCGCCCCCGGCGCCGCAGCGCCGCCCGGCTAGGCCGGGCCCTGGATGATGGTCGACGGCTGCGGCTCGGCCTTGCACCAGAAGGTTCCGCGCTTGGGTCCGTACCAAGGCCGCGGTCGCCCCCAGGCGTCATCGCACGGTTCGGGGACCCCGTAGGGCTCCGGATGCTTAGGTACGGCCGACGGCGGCGCGGGACCGACGACATTCAGGGCCGCGCACCCGCAGTTGGGGCACACCCGGTCCCTGCCGGCCCGTTCGCCCTTCGGGATGCGGACTGCGTGGTGGGTCAGGCAGTTGCCGCAGCGCATCATCACGGTGTAGGTGTCCGTTCCTGTCACGCCCTCTCGTCCACGCTCGGCCGCTCGATCAGCGCCCTAACCCGTGGGTCCAGTGGAGAACGCTCCCGTCGGCTTCCGGGTACTCATAGAGCACCCGGCTGCGGTGGACCATGCCCACCGTCCGGCGCTGCGCTTCGGCCTCCTCGATCAACCTGGCGACGGCTTCGTGAATTCTCTTGGACAACTTGGCCTCGTCCAAGGTTGTCGGAACCGTCTTGACCGTGACGCTCATGCTCATGCTTTCAGCTCCTCTCTTCTGGAACGGCCACTCGGAGGGAGTGGCACAGGAGGCACCGGCAGTGGTGGGTGCTGCTCCCCCGGCGCCGCAGGGCCGCACCCTACCTGCACCTGTCGCCCCATCGCCGCTCCCACCGTCGCCGGCGTGGCCACGGAATGGAGTTGGCCCGTCGGATGCACTCCTCGAGCGTCAAGCCCCCGCGCAACTGCCGCAGTCGCGCCTCGCGCTCGATCCGCGCACGCTGAACGCGGAGGGCAATCTCGATTGCTTCGGTCATGGGTCATCCCCCTCTCGTGGTCCCTGAGGCCCCGGGCGACCAGCGCCAGCCCGTCCTCGACTCCCTTCCGCCCGCTGGTGGCGCTGGTCCCCCGGCGCCGCAGGGAGGGCGCCGACGCCCTTACTCGCCCTGCCGCACCTCGCGCAGTGGCGGAATCTGCGCGCCGTCCAATGTCACGTG
>Ga0207433_10014270_pt1 | contig 11548 bp, 9 predicted proteins | sample YelNatPaOPGAMG01_FD_187559 | JGI IMG/M metagenome (GOLD analysis project Ga0207433, IMG submission 187559) | Hot spring thermophilic microbial communities from Obsidian Pool, Yellowstone National Park, USA - OP-RAMG-01 (SPAdes) (version 3) | ecosystem: Environmental > Aquatic > Thermal springs >...
TTCCTTTGCGGTATGTGAATTGGTTTTGTCGAATCAAAGTCAAACGGGCCCTTAGCTCAGTTGGTTAGAGCAGCTGACTCATAATCAGCGGGTCGGGGGTTCAAGTCCCTCAGGGCCCACAAAATTCAAATCTCAATAAAACCCCTACGCAATGCACTTGAAACCTGGAAGTCTGCTACTTGCACTCCATTGCGGGGAAAAGGCAGAAATGAATTATTCGATTCGGTCAGATGAGTTTCCATATAAAATCGTCTCTAACGATGAAATAATGTATGTAGATTCGAATGTGACAAAATAGGTGACCCCCACATAACCATTCAATTTTCCCCCAAGATCATTTGTCTCGACGAAATTTAATTCAGAAAATCGCTTAGTGCTTGCTTATATCAAACAAATCGAATTGAGTGGACTTCACACTTATTTGCTTGTGCTTTTTCCACAAAAATCGAATCACCGTAGTTCACAGCAAATGACAATATCGGGTTAATCGGGCGTTTGTAAATTCTGACTAGTGGATGTTCGTCATGGAAGGTACCAAACTCTATAACCAGAGTAGCTTCTTCGTCTTACGAGTAGAAGGCCTTTCTGACAGCGATGTATCATATATCATACATACAGTCGAACAATTAGATTTTATGCGATATGATGTAAACACTGGTACAGATTGCGATGAGGGTACGCTACTTGAAGAAGTATCCAAAACTCCTGTGAGTCCCCAAACATGCGAGAAAGAAATATCCAAGGCTCAGCTGTCATGCTACGCTTACTATGGTTAAGTGTGTTCCCCTTCTGGATTGTAGCACCTGTCTGCCCAGGAAGCAAATTTCATCTAATTCGTAAAATTTGACTGCAGAAGTCACTCCAGGATTATTTCTTCAGGATTAGACAGTGTTCTATTTTTCGTATCAAATTTGGATTATCAAAATATCGATTACAGCACAATCAGCCCATTGGAAGAATTTACACAACTCGTCAATTCTGCGGAAGGAGCAAGGATCTATCATGCGCTCGCTTAGAGTATCAGGTATAGTTCTAGGTGTGGCAAGCATGTTCTCTCAGACGATAAGTTGCATCAACGACGTGCAAGTTGCGTTCGCATGCAGATCCTCCATTTTCTGGGTGCCCTTATTGATTGAACCTGCTGTAAACGTCCGTGATTATTTGCGCAGTTGCTGAAAGGTTAGGAAAGAATCACCATGACAGAAGGGCAATAGTGGCAACAAGCAGATTCGTTTGGTTCCTTGTAATAATATGGATTCGCCTGCTGAAGTCAGCTTGCAAATCCGAGAAACAGAAGAGCTCATGGTTATGGTTCTCAAAGCGGAATTATATGAAACAGGGGAAATGAGGGGACGAATAATTTCGAGGAATATACCAATGGGAATTCTTGGCAAGACGCAGAGTATGTTTGAACCCACACGCAAATCAGGGACGAAGAGAGATACAGTAAGAAAGTGGGTATAACGTCTTGGTACCCCGAATCGAGTCTGAATACTATCTGGTTCACACACCTTAGCGATGAGAGTTCTATTAAAGCATCCAACTTCTCACTCCTCTCACAGTACGGACGGAGCTCTTGGGTTCGCTTGACGTACTGATCGGCTAGCGGAAGCGGGAGACAGTTCGCAGCTTGGTCCTACTGAGCCCGCGTTGGAGAGACGGGAGGGCGCTAATTTTTAGCATCTTTGAATTTTTGGGAGTCGAAAAATTTTTACTGTTAGCTCTTGACAGATACATGGGGAAGGATTATATTACGATAAGGTTTGCGCAAGCGTTTAAGCTCACACGCCATTCCGAAGCCGCACGTGACTGAGGTGGCGAAGCTGTAGAAAGAATTCGCGAACGCAGACTATTTTACTTTTGTCAGGAAAAACGGGAATTAAAAGGTTGGTCGCTTCATAGAGAAAACGGGCTAATTTGCAACTTTACTATAGATAATTTACGGGAATCTTGTGACAAGTGGACAATCGAGACGGACTAAAATAACTAAAAGTTTCAAAAAAAGGCCAACGCTGCAGGATATCGCAGATATATTGTCCGTCACAGCTGCAACGGTCTCAAAGGCCTTGAGAGACAGCAGCGACATCTCCAGCGAGACTAAGGAAATGGTTAGGAAGATCTCGGAGAAAGTTGGTTATCGACCGAATCTCCTAGCACAGTCGCTGATCAATAGACGCAGCAGAATCCTAGGTGCCCTGGTTCCTGATTTACGGATTTCTTTTTTTGCTGAAGCTGTGAGGGGGATGTACGAGGAAGCGGCACGGAAAGGATACGAATGTGTGTTTCTTGTTCATGACGAAACGGAGTCGAAGGAGCGACAGAAATTAGAGTTTCTTTACGACATAAATGCAGATGGAATTTTACTGAATGCAGCGGGCGGGAAGAGTAATCACTCTTTGATAGAGAAAATGGCAGAGGAGGGAATTCGGATAGTGTGTTGGGATAGAGGCTTGGATGAATTCACCTTCAGGCGCGTTAAGATAGATGATGTAGATGCATCGTACAAGTTGACTTCAAAAATAATCCAGGATGGAAGACGGCGGATTCTCTTTCTTGGCCCTCACACCAAGATCTCGCTCCTCAAGGATCGATTTGCCGGGTACAAGAAGGCTCTAAAAGAACATGGAATACCACTCTATCCTGAGCTTTTAGTAGAGTCATTCAGGAGCGTCGAGGATAGTTATCAGAAGATTCATGCAGCAATAAAGCATAAAGTAAATTTTGATGCGATTGTTAGCATTGGCGGCTTGATTACTTATGGAGCTGGTAAAGCGATCCTCGAGTCTAAGAGGAGGGTCCCCGATGATGTTATAATTGGTGAATTTGGGGATAACGATATAGTTTATAAACTTGGTGTTCCGTTTTATACCGTGGTTCAGAATCCTCAGGAAATAGGCAAAGCATCGACAGACTTGCTTATTAGAATGATTGAGTCAGGGAAACCAGACAGCGAGTTCAACGATATCGTCATTAACTTTGAGATTGTAGAGAGAAAACCTCTTAGCAAAACGAAGTGATCTTTTTGCCCATTTACTTAAACGTTTTCGTACGCTTGCTGACTAACCATTCTCTGGAGCGACACAGAGCTCCTGAGTAGCAAGTTGCAAGCAAACTAAAGTCAAAAAATGTTAACAATAAACATAGGGATAAAAAGGTAATTCTATGTTACATTGGAACACGAAATTCAAGCACGTAAACTACTTGTGGGACACGGCTCAGGCTGAAAAGCTGGGCAGTGACGAAGTTGCTCTCCTGGTGTACCGATCGAATCTGTTGGGCGCCGATCTAAGACTAACGAACTATGGCGGCGGGAATACATCCTGTAAAACTATTGGTAGGGATCCGCTTACGGGCGAGGAGGTCCCAGTGATGTATGTAAAGGGGTCAGGGGGAGACCTGGGTTCAATGACCAAGAGTGGACTTGCAGCACTATACTTGGACAGGCTGACAAATTTGGAAAGAATCTATCGTGGAATCGAGCATGAGGATGAGATGGTGGAACTTTTAAATCACTGTATCTTCGACCTCAATTCGAAGCCTCCGTCAATCGATACACCACTGCATGGATTCCTTCCATATAAACACATCGATCATCTGCATCCTGATGCAGTGATAGCTATAGCTGCGTCTAAAGATGGTCCAAAAATCGCCGAAGAGCTGTTCTCCGATGCCATCGGTTGGGTAGAGTGGCAGCGCCCTGGTTTCGATCTAGGATTGAAACTAAGGAACTACGTGAGAGATCACCCGCAAGTCCGCGGGTTAATACTAAAGTCGCATGGTTTGTTCACATGGGGCGAGACGTCGTACGAGTGTTATCTGAATTCTTTGGAAGTTGTAGAGCGTTGCGCAGAGTATCTTGATGAGAAGATAGGGAAGAGCCCAGGTGTGTTCGGTGGAATAAAGGTCAAGCCGATTCCCAAAGATGAACGAAGAAGGAAAGCCGCATGGGTAGCGCCTGTCCTGCGCGGTTATTGTTCCTCGCAGACAAAAATGGTAGGTCACTTCAATGACAGCGATGCGGTGCTCGAATTTGTCAACTCCAAGGACATAGACAGACTCGCAGAAATGGGGACGAGTTGCCCTGATCACTTTCTTCGAACGAAAATAAAGCCACTTGTTCTTGATCTCGACCCAAGCTTCATTCCAGGCGACGTTGAAGGTGTGAGCAGGCGCATCGGTTCTCAGTTCGAAGGTTACAGGAAGATGTATTCCACATACTATGAGGAATGCAAGCACCCAGACAGTCCTGCTATTCGTGATCCAAATCCTGTGGTAATACTCCTACCTGGAATCGGGATGTTTACATTTGCTAAAGACAAGCAGACGGCGAGAGTCGCAGCTGAGTTCTACGTGAACGCCATTAATGTCATGAAGGGTGCTGAAGCGATATCCGAATACGTTGCGTTGCCGAGGCAAGAAGCATTCAATATAGAATACTGGGCGCTAGAGGAGGCGAAACTTGCCAGGAGGCCGAAGGCAAAACCGCTAACGGGGAGAGTAGGGCTAATAACTGGGGGTGCAGGTGGAATTGGGAAAGCTATTGCAAAGAAGTTCGCTGAAGAAGGGGCGTGTGTAGTGATTTGCGATAATGACGAGGAACGTCTTAAAGCAGTTAGCCTTGAATTTCAGAGAAATTTCGGTCCAGATTCCTTTATTACGGGTATCCTTGACGTTACTGAGATGCATAGTGTCCGAAGGATATTCGATGAAGCCTCATTAGCGTTTGGCGGAGTGGATATAATAGTGAATTGTGCCGGCCTCTCCATTTCAAAGCCGCTAGAAGAGCATACCGAAAGGGATTGGGACATTCAGTACGATGTCATGGTGAAGGGACAGTTTCTCGTGACACAAAAAGGTGTCGAGCTCATGAGGAAGCAGGGGTTCGGTGGTGATGTGCTTAATATCGTCAGCAAAAATGCGCTCGTGAGCGGTCCCAATAATGCTGCGTACGGCTCGGCAAAAGCAGCACAGCTTCATCTGAGCCGTTTAAATGCAGCGGAATTAGGTAAGGACAAGATAAGAGTGAATGTAATTAATCCAGACGCAGTTATCACGGACAGCCAGATTTGGAGCGGTGCCTGGGCTGAAGGGCGAGCAAAAGCCTATGGAATTAGAGTGGATGAGCTGCCCGCGTATTATGCGAAGCGAACACTCTTGAACGAAACCATCAATCCGGAAGACATCGCGAATGCTTGCTTCGTCTTTGTGAGCGGCTTATTGAATAAGTCCACTGGCAACGTGTTGAACGTGGATGGTGGAATACCGGCAGCATTTGTGAGGTGACAGCAATGTGGAGCAAAGGCAGGTTCATCGCGGTCGACCTCGGCGCCGAGAATGGTCGAATTGTGGTCGCGATACTGGAAGATCGCAGGATCAAGCTCCATGAGGTCTATCGGTTCAATACTCACTCAATTATGCATGAGAACTCTCTTCGATGGGATATATCGCGCATTTACGAGGAAGTGTTGACAGGGCTTGGTGAAGCTAGGTCATCGTTTGGTTCTGAGTTTGACGGTATAGGAGTCGACACATGGGGGGTAGATTATGTGCTTCTGGATGCACGTGGTAATATTCTCGGATATCCGTACCACTACAGGGACGGCCGCACCGACAACATTATGGAAGAAGCTTTCAAAGTCGTGCCGAAGGAAGCTCTCTACAAGCGAACCGGAGTCCAGTTTGCACAGTTCAATACCATCTTCCAGCTTTTGTCAGAGAGGAAACGAGATCCTAACCACCTTGCAAAAGCTGAGAAAATGCTTCTCATGCCGGATTTTATGAACTACCTGCTTTCCGGTCAGATTTTTTCGGAATATACAATAGCATCTACAACAGGCCTGACCGATCCGCTGAAGAGAGAGTGGGCTTGGGATCTGATAGAAGCCTTCGATCTGCCTAACCGCCTCTTCTCGGAGATCGTGGAGCCGGCGAACAAGTTGGGAACTCTCCTCCCTTCTATTGCACGGAAGACAGGTTTGAATGACGGCATACCAGTTATCGCAACCGCGTCCCATGATACTGCCTCAGCTGTTGTTTCAGTTCCTGCAAAGTCAAGTGGTAATTGGGCTTTCCTGAGTTCCGGGACCTGGTCGCTCATGGGAGTGGAGGTTAGAGAGCCCGTTCTCACCCCTCTTGCAATGAAATACAACTTCACGAACGAAGGGGGAGTTGAAGGGACAACTCGACTTCTGAAGAACATGTTGGGACTGTGGCCTTTGCAGGAATGCAGAAGGGCATGGCTGGATAAATCCAGGTCTTATAGTTACGCCTACCTCGTCCAACTAGCAAAAAAGGAAGGCTTCGCAAAATCGTGGATCGATATGAATGACCCGAGGTTTTTGAAACCCGGCGACATGCCAAGCAAGATCCTTCGATATCTAGATGAATCGGGACAGGTAGTAAGAAACGACGTCGGTTTCATTGTGAGAACAGTACTTGAAAGTCTTGCATTTAGCTGTCGAAATACCAAGCAGGAAATTGAGCAACTAACAGGTAAGAAGATCAGCGTGGTACATGCTGTTGGCGGCGGAGTCCTAAATGATCTCTTGATGCAGTTGACAGCTGATGCCCTCGAGTGTACGATAGAGGCCGGTCCAACCGAAGGCACGATTGTGGGCAATGTTGGAGTTCAGGCAATGGCAGTGGGTAAAGTTTCGAGTGTTAGCGAGTGGCGGGATATTGTCTTAAACTCTTTTCAACCAAATACCTACGAGCCCAGGGATGGAGATTATTTCAATCAGAACGAGAAGGCTTTCCAGCGGATACCCTCTCAGAGGGCTCTTTTGGATTAACCCATAGTAGAATGTTGTTGATTCGAACTGGTAAAGACCATGGCTAATCAAATCAAAGATGATCTCGTGTCGGAGTTTGTCGACTCTGCAACAAAGGTAGGCGCAACAGTTTCCGTGGTTGACAGAACTGCGGAAAAACTTCATCTAGCTCTCTTAGAGACTACAAAAGAGGAGGAACTGATATTGTTTGCATATCCAGATCATCTGGAAGTAGAGTTATTTCAACCATTCCTCAAAGATGGCAGAGTCATTGTTACTCCCACGATAGAACAACTATCGTCCGTCTCAACCGGCGTAACCGATGCTTTTTGTGCAGTCGCCAGCACAGGGTCGGTCTGTGTGCCGATCTCAAGGAACCTCAGTAGCCCTGTCAGTCTTTTGACTCGGAAGCATATTGCTGTGGTGGACGCTGATACGATCGTCAAAAGGCCCAGGGACATTTTCCTTAATAACGAACTGGCTCGAAATAACCGGAGCTTCTCATTCATAACTGGGCCAAGTGCTACGGCCGACATGGGCCCTCTCGTCATCGGCGTACATGGACCTGGTCAACTACACATTATAGTGCTTGTGTGACCCGATGGCAACTATCAACGACTACCGCATAAGTCCGAGAGAGGTTGCTGATAAGTCTGTCAAAGGCAATCTCCAAAAGGCGATTAAACTTGCTCTCGACGTCGAAACGGACGCCGTTCGACATAACACGCAAACCTTTAATCAAAACAGGTACAAAGCCATTAGAAAGATTGATGATTACGAAGAACTCAAACAACGGGCAAGGAAAATAAAGGAACAATCAATTGGAGACCTGCCGAAACTAATCGAGATACTCACTCAAACGATCACTTCTCGCGGTGGCAAAGTCTTCTTTGCGAGGTCAAAGGAAGAAGCAACAAATTATATAACAAAAGTTTGTATTTCCCATCGTGCTAAATTGGTGGTAAAAGCAAAGTCTATAACCAGCGAAGAGATAGGCTTGAATCAGAAGCTGATGGAATCAGGCATCGAGGTGGCCGAGACTGATCTTGCAGAATTCATACTTCAAGTTTCAAGGGAGCAGCCGTCTCACATTGTAGCTCCTGCAATTCATAGAAGCAGGGAAAGTATTTCAGAGTTATTTAAGCGCAGCTTTAAGAGTGAGCAGCCACTTGAAACAGGTGAAGATCTGACCCGCTTCGCGAGGGACATTTTACGGAAGAAATTCCTCTCTGCTGATGTTGGTGTCACCGGTGCAAATCTGATAGCTGCTGAGGAGGGCGCGATACTCTTAGTGGAAAGTGAAGGAAATATAAGATTTACTACCCAGCTTCCTGCAGTTCACATAGCTATTGCAGGTGTTGAGAAGATTATTCCCAGTAAGAGAGAGTTTGGAACATTTATCGAGCTGTTGGCTGCCAGCGGAACAGGTCAGTCTCTTACTTCTTATACGAATATTCTGGAGCCCCCCATCGAGCTTCCTGTGCTTAACTTGAATGGCAGAAACGACTCCGCAAGAGAGTTTCATCTTGTTCTAATCGATAATGGCAGGATGAAGATGCGCGAGGACGATGAGATGAAGGAGGCTCTCTACTGCATAAGGTGCAGTGCTTGCATGAACGTTTGTGCAAATTTTCAGGTTGTCGGAGGCCATGCGTTTGGTGGAGAGTCTTACGCCGGTGGAATTGGTGCATCATGGACGCTTGCAACAACTGGAGATCTTAAAAAAGCGAGCTTTGCGGAATTGTGCACTGGGTGTTCAAGATGTGTCCCCAACTGCCCCGTTAAAATTGACATCCCGAGATTGAACGCGGTTATAAAGAACCGTTTGGCCAAGGCTGGTGAGGGTCACCCGGTTCAACGTTACTTTTTTGGTTATTTCCCGATGCTTGCAAGGCTTGCCAGCGTATCACCAAAAACGGCGAACCTGTTGACCAACATTTCTCCAACCAGGTCACTGATGGAGAAAGTAGTCGGAATTGACAAACGCAGAGTGATTCCGCCTTTCGCTATGGAGACGTTGATGAAACAGTATAGGAAATACAGACGAAAGAATCCTCTCCTAAAGGGCGATGCGGACACACCGGGCGTCGTACTCTTTGCAGATGTCTTCACCAACTTTGAGAATCCAGAAGTGGGGATGGCGACTATCAAGGTATTTGACCGGTTGGGGATTCCCATTACCCTCAGCAAGGTTTTCGACGACGGTAGGGGACTGCTGTCACAGGCGCTTATTGATAAGTCCAGAAAGAAAGCCGATGCTCTGGCTCCATATCTAAGTATGTTGATAGATGAAGGAAAGAGCATCATTGTTTGCGAGCCAAGCGTGCTTTCGATGTTCAGGCGTGATTATAAAGATTTGTTGAGTGATGCAGATCTGTTTGACAAAATTTCAAAGCGGTGCTTCGATCCATTTGAATTTCTTAATCAATTCTTAGAAGATGGTCATCAAGTCGTGATAGATCGAATGCAGAATAGAAAAGCAAGTGCTAATCAGATCTTTTATCACCCACATTGTCAGATGAAAACCGTTGGGGCTGGAGAAGCAGCTAAAGAATTCTTTTCGAGATTAGGCTTTGTTGTCAAAACGTCAAGCGTCGAGTGTTGTGGAATGGCTGGGAGCTTCGGCTATAAAAAGGATTATTATGATCTCAGTAAAAGAGTCGGCGAAGATTTGACGGACCAGATAAAAGAAGCACTTTCTGTTGACAAGCATACGGTTATCCTTGCGAGTGGCATATCCTGTCGCGAGCAGATCAACGGAGACTTTTCCGAACCCGTTTATCATCCCATCCAATTTTTGGAGAAAATCCTTGCATAGCAGGTCAGTGTCAAGAGACCAATTATGTGCTGTGGAGCGATAACACCATGAAGAGATTCGCATTCAAAATGAAGTTGAAAGAGGGCTGTAAGGATGAATACGTTAGGAGGCACAATGAGATCTGGCCAGAATTGAAGGCGCTCCTGTCTGAAGCTGGCGTTGGAGATTACAGCATTTACTTGGACGAGGAAACCAACACTCTTTTTGCAGTTCAGAAACGAGAAGGTGAAAAGTCCTCTCAAGACCTTGGCAACAATCCAGTTGTTCAAAGATGGTGGAAGTATATGTTAGACATAATGGAGACCAATCCTGACAATTCTCCGATTTCTGTGCCTTTGCTGGAAGTGTTTCACATGGACTGAAGCATATGAAAATTGAAGATTTATTTGGTGTGTGATTTTCTGGTCAAGCAACGTTATGATCTGGCTTTTGTAGTGCGGCAATGGTTCGTTGTTCTAATGGCAACTGGGCCATCACATTTATGGAACCGAAAGGAATCCTTTAATGAATCCTAATCCTATTCTGGGCGTTTTCTTTCATTGGTTGGGGGGCTTTGCCTCAGGAAGCTTCTATGTTCCCTTCAAGGCGGTGAAGAAATGGTCATGGGAAGTATACTGGCTTTTTGGGGGAATTTTCAGCTGGATAATAGCTCCATGGGTGCTCGGGTTAATCTTGGTGCCGCATGTTGCCCAGGTATTGGCACAGCAACCGGTCAATGTCCTGGCTTGGACGTTCTTCTGGGGAATGATGTGGGGATTTGGTGGCCTGACATATGGACTCACAATGCGATATCTCGGGATGTCCTTAGGAACCGGCATCATACTCGGGCTTACTGCTTTGTTTGGTACATGGATCCCACCAATATTTGATGGAACAATAGGAACAAAGCTTCATGGAATTCCTGGTCAAGTTATATTGATCGGATCGGTTTTTGCCCTCCTAGGTATAGCGATAACGGCTGCAGCGGGCCTATCGAAGGAAAGGGAGATGGACAAGGAGGAGAAACGAAAAACGATTCAAGAATTTAACTTAAAAAAGGGGATATTGGTTGCTATTTTTTCGGGGGTGATGAGTTCTTGCTTTGCTTTTGGGCTCGCTTCAGCAGTTCCAATCTCTGCAACTGCACTGCGCTACGGTGCGAATCCAATATGGACAGGCTTGCCCAAGATTATAGTGATTACAGCCGGAGGCTTCGTCACAAATCTGGTCTGGTGTTCGTATCTACTGATTAAGAATCATACAGCGCGCGAGTACTTCAGATCATATGTTCGGGATGAAACCGTAAAAGACACTATTTCCCATCCAGAGAGAGCAGGAGGCGGTGCTGCTGCGTTTGCAGCCAATGACCCGCCAACGCGTGTGCCCCTCATCACGAACTACCTATTCAGCGCCCTTGCTGGCACGACGTGGTACTTCCAGTTCTTCTTCTACACCATGGGCGAAACACAAATGGGAAAGTACAGGTTTTCGAGTTGGACACTTCACATGGCAAGTATAATTATCTTCGGATCTCTGTGGGGAATCTTCTTGAAAGAGTGGAGAAGCACCAGCGTTCTTTCTAAGTTCCTACTTGGGATCGCACTTTTTACTCTAATCGCTTCAACTATAATAGTTGGTTACGGCAACTTATTAGGATTACAACCCGGAGGTCAACAATGAAAACGAATAACATTGAGACACGCAGTACAAAATTAATAGAGAAAGCTTACCAGACTGCTAAAGAACAGTACGCTGAAATTGGCGTCGATACTGAAGAAGCAATGAAGAAACTTGACCAGATTAAGATCAGCCTTCACTGCTGGCAGGCTGATGACGTGAGAGGGTTCGAGACTTCCAATGCGAAACTCGATGGAGGGGGAATTCAAGCCACTGGGAACTATCCTGGTAGGGCGAGAACGATAGATGAGCTTCGACAGGATCTAGAGAAGGTTATGAGTCTGCTACCGGGTAAACACCGTGT
>Ga0207433_10014274_pt1 | contig 11546 bp, 7 predicted proteins | sample YelNatPaOPGAMG01_FD_187559 | JGI IMG/M metagenome (GOLD analysis project Ga0207433, IMG submission 187559) | Hot spring thermophilic microbial communities from Obsidian Pool, Yellowstone National Park, USA - OP-RAMG-01 (SPAdes) (version 3) | ecosystem: Environmental > Aquatic > Thermal springs >...
CAAGAATTTACAACTTGTGTTGATGAGGGGGTGGCTAGTTCTTCTTTTTGGGATCTATTACAAAAAACTCTTTCTGATAGTAGAAGCGCGTTTACTTCAGAAGAAGTGGAAAAATTTAATCGTGAAAGAGAAAAAAAGGTAAGAGGTTTAAAAAAAATTTGGGGAGTTCCTGAAGAGGAGGTTGATAGGGCAATTCTCTCTTCTGAAGAAATAATTACACTTTATAGAGATACTTTTTGGCTCCAAAGAGTTGCTAATGCAAATGATTTTTTAAAAGAAAGTCTTAAGGTTGGGTTAAGACAGGCGTTAAGGATTATTAGGGAATTAGGTGGTCAAGGCGCAAATTTTTTAGGTGTATTAACTATTGAAGGTTTTTCTTTAGCAATGAGACAGATTGTTGATTATTTAGATCAGGCAATCAGAAATAATAATATTACCCAAGAAACTTTAAATGAAGCGGCAAAAATAATGAATATTGACGGCGGTGGAGAGACATTGGGGCAATATATAAAAGAATTTAGTCAGGAGGATTTTGACAATAGAGATTTTAAAGAAAAATTATTTGAGGCATTAATAAGAGAATTAGTAGATGAAGTGGTTGAGCGAGCTTTTTTGTCCGCCGAAAGGATGTTTTCTCCTTTTTTTATTAAATCTTTTAGTGGCGATAGGTTAAGAAGTAGTAATTTATCCTTTTCTATTTTTCAACCTTTGTTTTACCAAGAGATACCGATTTTTGATCCTGAAGTTTCTTCGGAGTTTTATTCTAAAACAACTTATTTGCCTGATCTAAGAATAATAAAAGATCCTAGAGTTTTACAAAAAATTCTTTTTGGCACTACTGCTGATAGACAGCCATTAGTTAATGGAGGAATATTGGTTAATTTAAGTATTCAGGGCCGTTTTCCTTTTGGTGTTTTAATCCCCACCAATTTTTTTGCTAATTTTTCTCAAAAAATTGGTAGCACCCAACAAGAAGAAAAAAATGGTGGAGCAAGCGATCTTCAATTAACTAATTACAATTTAGTTACCGACGTTGAGGTAAATGGTTACCATTTGCATATTCCTTTACAAAGTGAAGTAACTTTAGGTGGCGAGGGAATTCCTCTTCAATTTATTGGAATAATTTATATGGCAATGGAAGAAGAAAATGGAAGTTTAGGTAAAGTGCAGCCGTGTTTAGTTTTAAAAGATAAACTAGGGGGTGTCTATATTTCTACGGGATCAAAAGTTGAGGATGTTTTGAAAATTAAGTCGCTAAATATTGAAGAAAATGTTTCAGAATATTGTCCTTATTTTGTAACCGATAATGGGAAAAAGGGCTATTTTCTTAATCTTCCTGAAGGAATATATAATCGTGGATTAATGCCAGTTTACTATCAAGCTTATACGGAGATAAAAAGGATATTGAAGGGTGATGAAGGGGATATGTTGTGGCGACTTCTTTTTTCTCCTCGGGTAACTCAAGAAAATTTTGGCTATCTTTTATGGTGGCGGCGTTATGTTTGGATTCCCACATCAAATATAGTTCCAAGAAATTTACCTGCACCAAATTTAATTTTAATAAGAGAAATAAATAGGGAAGGAGAAGTCATAAAACATCCAATAGGCGTTGGGCCGGATTTTCCTTTACCTTTAATTACAACGCTTCAAACAAGAGGAAAAGAAGAGTTTTATGTTGTTGGTATGCCATCTCTTCCTGATTCTGATGATCCTCTAATAAACACTCTTAAAAAAATTTTTGGTCATAGGCGCGCATTTGTTGTTGTATCACCTAATCAAGGAGTACCAGTTGAAGATAGGATGGATGTTAAAACGTTTTTATTCAGGAATAAAGCGACGCTTTTCTTTTTGGCAAGTTTGTTAGTCGAGATGGGTTTTCGAGCAACCGCTTTGGGAGAGATTTTGTTAAAAGCCGGTGTGGGCACTGGTATTTTAGATCTTTTGTTATTGAAAATATTAATTGAGGCAAAAGGCCTTCATTAAAAATTGATCAAAAGCGAAAAGTGACAACAGAAATAAAAAATCAATCAACAAGGGATTTTTTAAGAACTTGTTTATTAATTTCTTTAGCAATTTTGGCAAAACCAATACAAGAAACTTTAGAAATTGAAACTTTAGAAATTCTTAACAATAGATGCACAAGAAGGGAATTTTTAAAATATTTGTGTGAAGCTCCAATTTTTGTTTTACTATTACTACTTTTAATGGGATGCAGTGGAAAAAGAGAAGAGACGACTACCATTATTGAAAAAATGAGTATAAATTCACCTTTTGATATAAGCGATGAGGATTTAAAAAAAAAGAGGCCAACTGAGATTTTATCAATTATCAAAACAAATGGACTAAATGAAGACGAACTAGCGCAAATTATGGCTCCCGATTCTGAAGGAGCATTTTACCAAACCGCCTGTAATCTTTTAGCGAACAAGATTGCGCCTTCGATTAGCTTAATTGCTCGTTATTTTATTCATCACAGCAGTGAGATTCCTTTTGGTGAAGAAACCATCTTTAAAATTTTTACAGAAAATATTAATAATACAGAAACTGGAATTGTTAATACTAAAAAACCATCAGCTTCTCAAAAGAACCCTGAAGAATTGGCAAAATTAATACTTGAAGAATGGTCGACTCCAGGGATTGATGATGAGGAAGTTGCTCATCTTCTTTATGTAGCTCTTTTTTACTCCTTAATCCAAACCATTTTGTTGGAAAGACTTGGGGGTCCGCAATTTGAGTTATTAAAGAACTATAGTGCTTTATATACCATTGGATGGGGGCAACTGGGTCTGGCAAGTTTAGCTGGCAAAGAAGGAGCTGAGGAACAAAGAAAAGAAATTTTAGATGTTTTAGCTTTAGCTTTGGGTTTTTATGATTATATTCCATTATTTAAGGAACGTGAGAGTATTATAAAATCTAAGGCACAAGAATTAATTAATGAAGCAGGCAGTATCAATGATTTAGAAGCATGGGAAGAATTTTTAAAGAAAAAACTGGCACGAGAGATTATTGAGTGGTATACCTATTCGATAAGTGATCAACAAACAAAATTGCAAATAACAAATCTTCTTATGCCTTTTTTTACATCTTTATATGAGCAAAGTCAACTAGGATATCAAAGACAAATTCCTCAAGAACTTGGGGACTTAAGAATTAATTATCTTACTCCATATCGCGTAGAAATATTTGTTGGTGAAAAAAAAATGGGAGTTGTAGATCTTACCAGCTTTGGGGGAAATCTTGGTGATGTATGGAGAAATGCTTCACCAGAAATGCAACAAAGAACTACTATTAATTTTCCTTACGTAGAAAGAACTTTAATTGTTGAACGAATTGTTGAAGGCGATTCTCAGATTTTTTTAGGGATAGTTTTTAGGAATGTGGTTGCCGGTGATGATAATAATAGACTTTTAATTGCCGTCCCTCTCCCAAAAAACTCTCTTTCTTTTAATTTAAATGAACAACAAAAAAAAATTATCGATCTGGCCACGGGAAAGAAAATAGAAACAGTTTCCTTTCGTATCGAGCCAAATAGTAGAATATTTTTACCTGATGGATGGAATGAAAAAGTTTATGTGTCAGACAAGAAGCAAGTAGTAGTTGGTAATTTGGTAGATTATGAAGACGCACTCGGTAACAAAATATTTTTAGGCGACTTTAACACTCGTCAAGCAACGGCGTTAATAATTCGAGAAGCTTTAAAAGGATTTAGGGTAGGTGGTATCGACACAGATCCAATTTTAGAAAGTTTAGCCTTTGAAAGAAAGGGTTATCAGACTTTTCAGGTTGGCACCACAAGGCAAGACACTCCTATTTATTTAGCTAAAAAGAGCGCGGTCGGAATAAATATTCGTAATGATGTCGTTGATGTTTTACCTCAAGGAACAACGGTACCAATATATTTTTTTGGCGGGTTAGTAGGTGAAGATTTAGTCGCGCCTATTTTGGAAATACCAGATAAAACTTATGTTGTTATTGGTCAGTTAGATAACGATACTCTTTTAGTAATTCCCGCCCACGTTTTAGAAGTAACTCAAATTTCCCCGCCACTAGTTGTTGCCGCTAATGCTTACTTTTTAAATGCAGCTAAAATAATTATAGAGACTGCACCGGTTCCTGGAGGTAATATTGGGTTTAGTGAAAAGTTTGCTCCTAAGGAAATAAGATGGCATTTAAAAGTTCAGTTAAATGATGTTAGAGAAATTTTAGAAAGGGGTTATTTAGTTAATTTATCTGATTATTCTCATATTCCTCTTTCGCCTTCAGACATAGCTCGGTATGAAGAAGCTTATAACACTTTGAAAGATTACAATACTCCGCTGAGAATAGGGCTTCCTTTTCCTAAGCAAATTGGAGCGGCGCAAGATCCAAAAGAGTTAGCCCATGATTTTTTTGAAACTCTTTTTGATTTTAAAAAGTTTCGTAGTTTTGCTTTTAATACAATGGTTTGGGCGATTTTATCGGCATACGCGATGAAAGTAGTAATAGAAGGCGATTTAATCCCTCCACGGCAGTGGGGTGAACCTGTTTATTCGCCAGCAGTGGGAAAAAGAATATTTTTGCAACCTATTTCTTTTGATTCACCATAAAATTTTTTTATCCTTTTTCCAATTTTCTTCAAGATTATTTTTGATAAAATTTTAAAAGTTAGATATTTGACAATTTTTATGTTTTATTTAAAATATCGACCAAAGACTGTTTTTGAGCTTGATAATAGTGAGGTTAAAGAAAAGCTTAAAAACATTTTAATGGGTAAAGATTTACCCCATGCTTTTTTGTTTGTGGGAGCAAAAGGAACCGGCAAAACCTCAACCGCAAGAATTTTGGCCAAAGCGGTTAACTGTTTAAACAATAAGTTTTCCCAAAAAAACGATTCGTTTGAGCCTTGTAACCAATGTCAAAACTGTTTATCAATTGATAAGTCGTCTTTTCCTGATGTTTTTGAGATTGATGCGGCATCAAACCGGGGGATAGAAGAGGCAAAAAACATTATTTATCAAACCAATTTTTTACCAATGGCTGGTCGGTTTCGGGTGTTTATTATTGATGAGGCCCATATGATTACCAATGAAGGTTTTAATGCGTTACTTAAAACTTTAGAAGAACCACCAAAAACGGCCATTTTTATTTTAGCCACCACCAATCCAGAAAAAATTCCCCAAACGATTGCCTCGCGTTGTTTTCTTTTAAATTTTGGCAAAGCCAAAGTCAAGGATATTATTTCTATGCTTAAAAGAATTACCAAAAAAGAAAATCTTATTTTTGATGAGGAGATTTTAAAACTAATTGCCAAACACTCTGATTTATCTTTTCGAGATGCGGCCAAGCTTTTGGAGGAAGTGACACGACAAAATTTAAAATCAAAAGAGGAGATTGAAGCTTTTTTGGGCGTTTTGGGACGGGAGAATTTTTTGGAGATTTTGGAAAAAAAAGATGAAAAGTTAACCTTTTCTTTTTTAGAGCAGTTTGCTCAAAAAGGAGGCAGTTTTAAAAATCTAATTGAAGAGTTATTAGAAAAACTTCGGCTTTCTCTTTTGGTAAAAAAAGGTGTTTCAAATGATTTAGATTACCAAACAAAGCTTTCAGAAAAAGAGATAAGTTTGCTGATTAAACTTTTGCTTGAGGCTTATTCGAGTTTAAAAATTACCCCTATTGAGTCTTTACCGTTAGAAATTGCTTTGGCTGAGTTTTATGAAAGAACAAAAAACAAAAATTCCTAAAAACGTTTTTATTTTAGGCTTGGTTTCGTTTTTTAACGATACGGCCTCAGAAATGGTTTATCCGATTGTGCCAATTTTTATGACGCAGGTGTTGAGGGCCTCAACCACGGCGGTTGGCCTAGTTGAAGGAATTGCTGAATCGACCGCCGCTTTGACCAAATTTATCTTTGGTTATCTTTCTGATAAATTTCAAAGACGAAAACCGTTTGTCACTTTAGGTTATACTTTTTCGGCTTTTTCTAAAGGGATTATTGGTTTGGCATCATCCTGGCTTTTGGTTTTGTTTTCTCGATTTTTAGATCGGTTGGGTAAGGGTTTGCGCACTGGCGCCCGTGATGCTTTGCTTTTACAAAATACTAACGAAAAAAACAAAGGTTTTATCTTTGGTTTTCATCGCTCTTTAGATTCGGCGGGTGCGGTTTTGGGACCGATTTTAGGCTTAATTTTTATTTATCTTTTTGCCAATAATTTAAGATTGATTTTTTATTTAGCCACTATTCCTGGTTTTTTTGCGGTTTTGCTTTTGATTCTTTTAGTTTCTGAAAAAAAAGAAGTTAAAACGTCAACAAAAACTTCCCAAAAATTTAGTTTTTCTTTTCGATTTTTAAATCCAAAAGTGAAGCTTTTTTTGCTTATTTCTTTTATTTTTGCTTTGGGCAACAGTTCCGATGCTTTTTTGATTCTTCGAGCAAAAAATTTAGGTTTAACCACTCAGTTGGCCGTGGCTGCCTATGTTTTATATAATCTTGTTCAAACTCTTTTGGGAACTTATTTGGGAAAACTATCTGATAAAATCGGCCATCGCAAAATGTTTGCCTTTGGTCTTTTGGTTTTTTCCTTTGTTTATTTTTCATTTGGGGTAATTAAAAAATCTTTATTTTTATGGTTTTTATTCCCAATTTATGGGATTTATATTGCGGCAACTGATGGCGTCTCAAAAGCATATTTGGGTGAGTTTATCAGTGAAAAAGAAGCAGGAAGCGTCTATGGCCTATATCAGATGCTTTTGGCTTTGGCTTCTTTTTTTGCCTCATTTTTTGGGGGAATTTTATGGACAAAAATTGGCCCACAAGCAACTTTTTACTTTGGAGCAATCATGGCTTTCCTTTCATTTTTTATCCTTTCTTTTTTTAAGTTTTGGAAAAAAATTTAATATTATGCGCTTAAATAAAAGATTGATTTTTTATCTCACTTTGACTTTTATGCCTTTGGGTAATGGTTTGGCTAATCCTTCAATTCAAGCAATAGCCTCGGAGGATGTCCCAAAAAAATTAATTTTAAAATAATATTGCCAACTCCAAAAAATAGGTTATAATTTAATATGGAGGATGTCTTTCAAAATCTTTGTGATCTCCATCTTCATCTTGGCGCATCGGTTTCGCCTCATTTTTTATGGGAAATCGCTCATGAACAAGGAATTTCTCTTCCTCAAAAAAATTATTGGCAGTTTTTAAATTACTTTAAAATCAAAAAAATAACCTCAGATAAATACCTTCGGTCGTTTGACAAAAATATTTCTCCTTTTGTATTAACCCAAAAAATCCAATCATCTCCTTACGCGGTTGAAAAATCAATCCATCATATAATTAGTTTTGCCTACAGAAATCTTCTTTTAAAAAAAATTGAGATCCGTTTTAATCCATTTTTGCGTAATAAAGACGGCTTTTTTGATGTTGATAAAATTGTTTTAGCGGCCACTATCGGTCTTCACAAAGCAATGATTGAGTATCCAATAAAAGCGGGAATAATCTTGGAAACTGACCGTCAATTTAATCAAAAATATCATCAAATTATTGTTGAAAAAGCAATTAAATATAAAAATATGGGAATTGTCGGAATTGATGTTTCTGGTCCCAATCCAAAAGATGGATTCAACCTTGATAGTCTAGTTGAACCTTTTTCCTTGGCTAAAAAAAATGGTTTAAAAATAACCTTTCATACAGGAGAATTTACTGGTACTTCTGAAATGTGGGAAGTAATAAAAAAGATTTCTCCCCATCGGATTGGTCATGGGATAGCTGCTTATAAAGATAAAAAACTAATGGAAGAAATAAAAAGAAAAAATATTGTTTTAGAAATTTGCCCAACTTCAAATATTAAAACCCAAGTAGTAAAAAATTGGTATGAGATGAAATTAATTATTCAAACTTTTATTGCCAATGATGTTCCGTTTACGATTAATTCTGACGGTCCAGAATTTTTTTCCACAAACGTCAAAAAAGAATATCAAATTCTTATTAAAAAAAAGATTATTTCGATAGAACAAGCTAAACAAATTATAAATTTTTCTTATCATCAATCATTTGTATGAAAAAAATAAAACTTTTAGAAAAAAAATTAAAGCAAATGAGTGAGGGAATTACTTTTGACGATGTTTTGCTTTTACCAAACTATACTGATTTTAAAAGAAGTGAAGTCGACTTAAGCGTTGATTTACATCCTTTAATTAAATTAAAAATCCCAATCATTTCTTCCCCGATGGATACGGTCACTGAGGAAAAAATGGCGCAAAGTATGGCAGAAAATGGAGCCTTGGGAATAATTCATCGTAATTTATCTATCGAAAAACAGGTTTTAATGGTTAAAAAAGTAAAAAGTATTAAAACTTATGATAAAAAAGCGGCCGTTGATGAAAAAAATCGTCTTTTGGTTGGGGCCGCTTTGGGAGTGGGTGAGGATTTTTTTGAAAGAGCCAAAGCTTTAGTAAAAACTGAAGTTGATCTTTTGGTGTTAGACTCAGGCCATGGATTTTCTAAATTTATTATTGAGGCAGCTTTATTTATCAAAAAAAAATTTCCCCAAGTACCTTTAATGGCAGGAAATATTGCCACCAAAGAAGGAGCTTTTGCCTTAGTAAAAGCTGGTGTTGATATTTTACGAGTGGGTATGGGGCCAGGAAGTATTTGCACCACGCGAATCGTTACCGGTATGGGAGTGCCCCAATTAACTGCCATTATTGAGGCGGTAAAAGGCAGTTTAGGAAAGGCAAAAATTGTTGCTGACGGTGGTATAAAACAACCAGGAGATATTGCTAAATCTTTAGCTTTTGGCGCCGATTGTGTGATGTTGGGCTCACTTTTGGCTGGTTGTGATGAATCACCAGGAAAAGTAGTGATTATTAATAATAAAAAATATAAAAAGTATCGAGGGATGGGGTCAATTGCGGCAATGAAAAAAGGAGGAGCAGAAAGATATGGACAGAAAAAAGAGACTGATGAAAAAAAATTAATTGCTGAAGGAGTTGAAGGACTGGTTGAATATAAAGGAAAAGTTGCGGACTTTTTATATCAATTGACCGGCTCTCTTCGGTCAAGTTTTTATTATTTAGGCGCAAGAAATATTAAAGAGTTTTTTGAAAAATCAAGATTTATAAAAATATCCCGGGCGGGGATTATTGAAAGTCATCCCCATAGTATTGTTGTTACCAATTTTGGTGAAAATTATAATAGTAAAAATGATTATCATCATTGACTTTGGCTCTCAAACCACTCATCTTATCAGTCGAAGACTAAGACAGATTGGAGTGGAATGTATTATTGTTACTCCAAATGAAGCAATTAATGAAATTAATAAATATCACCCAAAAGGAATAATTTTATCGGGTGGGCCAGCTAGTGTCTATGAAAAAAACGCACCAAAAGTTGATAAAAAGATTTTTTCGTTAAATATCCCAATTTTAGGTATCTGTTATGGATTACAGTTAACCGCTTATCTTTTGGGTGGAAAAGTAATTGCGGGAAAAAAAGAGTATGGACCAGAGACTTTAATCATCGTTAATCAATCACCGATTTTTGAAGGTTTGCCCAAAAACTTTACCACGTCAAAACGTGGTTTTACTGTCTGGATGTCTCATGGCGATGAAGTGGTAAAATTACCAAAAAATTTTACTGTTTCTGCCTCAACCGAAAAAGTAAAGTACGTAGCAATTTTTAATGAAAGTCAAAAAATCTTTGGTGTTCAGTTTCATCCAGAAGTCTTTCATACTCAATATGGAACAGAAATTTTAAAAAACTTTGTTGAAAAGGTTTGTCATTTAAAAACAAAGTCTCAATTACTTAATCCTGATAAAATCATTGAAAAAATAAAAGAAGAGTATAAGAAAAATGGTGGTGGTAAGGTGATTGCTGCTGTTTCAGGCGGAGTTGATTCAACGGTTGCCTCATTTTTAACCGCCAAAGCCATTGGCAAAAATCTTGTCCCAATTTATATCGACAATGGACTAATGCGTTATGGAACAAAAGAAAAAGTAAGTTTTATTTTTGAAAAGATGTTAAAGATAAGACCAAAGATTATCTCTTGTGAAAATCTGTTTTTAAAAAAATTAAAAGGAATAACTGATCCGGAAAAAAAACGAAAAATAATTGGTGGTTTGTATGTTGACTTATTTCAAAAAGAAGCAAAAAAAATAAATGGCGCTAATTTTTTACTTCAAGGAACAATTTATTCTGATGTGGTGGAAAGCGGTGGCTCAAAAGGAAAATCAGCTGTGATTAAATCTCATCACAATGTTGGTGGACTACCAAAAAAATTAAAGTTAAAGCTTTTGGAGCCTTTGCGGGAATTTTATAAAGATGAAGTGATAGAAATTGGTAAAAAATTGGGATTACCAGATGAAATTGTTTTTAATCAGCCATTTCCTGGTCCGGGCTATGCCATAAGAATTATTGGTGAAGTAACCAAAAAAAGATTAGAAAAAATCAAACTGGCTGACCAAATTTTAAATGATATTTTAAAAAAAGAAGGATTTTATGAAAAAATCTTTCAAAGTTTTCCTGTTTTAACTGGAATAAAAAGTACTGCGGTTAAAGGTGATGGTCGAGTTTATGGTGAGGTAGTGGCAATACGAATTTATGAAAGCGTTGATATTATGAGTGCCTCTTGGGCAAAACTACCTTATGAGGTATTGGATAAAATCGCCAAAGAAATCACTCAAAATGTCCCTGATGTCTCCCGAGTTGTTTATGACATAACCACCAAACCACCAGCAACAATGGAGTGGGAGTAGTTAATATATTAACGGTAACTTATAATGATTGATTAGTTATTATTTGAAGCAATACTAAATTAACTAGTCGATAAAAATAAGCAAAATCGCCATCTTGTTGATGGGTAAATGGATATCTTATTTCTTCTTCTTTTGTATCCAAAACACCTTGAGTTTGGCCTGAGGCTCTTTTTTCTAAATAATGAGCCAGTTCATGAATAATCGTTTCTAGTCTTTCTCGAGAAGATATTTCAAGTAAACTATCATTTAAATAAATTTTATTTCCTTCAAACCTACCAGCGGCGCCTTTTAATTTTTCTTTTGGAACAAAACAAACATTCTCCAAACCTAAATATTTACATAAAGAAAATATTAATTGACGCTCTTGTTATGGTAAAGTAATTGGGACAGTCTCTATTTTTTCTTCTTGTTCTAGTGTTCTTATCGATTGATAAGCTTCAGAAATTGCTTGAGCCGAAGAAGAAAGAGATTCTAATTTTGCGGCAAAAGAGGGAGTAACTTGGGTTTGTTGAGGAGTAATACCTGTGTTTTGGGCCAAAGCTTGAACAACTTGTTGATTGCCAGCTTTTTCTTGAACAAGCAAAAAGCGCCTGATAAAACTATCTTTTTTTCCTTCCTCACGTTCTTTTTCAATCCCCATTAAGACTAAAAGAAGATTATTAAAATCTTTATTAATCCATTCTAATTCCTCTTGTTCCAAAATCTTACCGTTGTTGATTTTTTCAGCTATTTCCCTTGCTTTTTCTCCTTTTTCTGAAAGAAATGTCAAACAATATTTTTCATTAGTAAAAATATCTTCAGGAAACTTCCTTTTAAAAGAACTT
>Ga0207433_10014277_pt1 | contig 11545 bp, 8 predicted proteins | sample YelNatPaOPGAMG01_FD_187559 | JGI IMG/M metagenome (GOLD analysis project Ga0207433, IMG submission 187559) | Hot spring thermophilic microbial communities from Obsidian Pool, Yellowstone National Park, USA - OP-RAMG-01 (SPAdes) (version 3) | ecosystem: Environmental > Aquatic > Thermal springs >...
CCAGGTGGCAGAAAATAGCTCGGGAAGCCTTGAAACAATCTAAAGGAGCAGTTCTGCCTGAGCTCAAGAAACCAGAAGCTCTTGATCAGGTTGTTTCTTCCCTCAAAGCCAGGCTAAAATTATACCTTGATGAAGACAGCCAGGTTTATTTAAAAGATGTTCTGTTGAGCGAAAACCCGGGCTCGGTTTGTCTGGCGGCCGGGCCAGAAGGTGGCTGGACCAAAGAGGAAAAAATAAAGCTCAGCACTTACGAATTCAGAGCGGTTTCTCTGGGGGGCAGGATTCTTAGAACAGAAACAGCTATAATATCGGCAGTGGCCATGATATCTCATTTCTGGAACTGGTAAGATGTTTTTACAAGGACAAAAAGTTGGTAAATATGAAATTTTAAGATCCCTTGGTAGTGGCGGTTTTGGCTCTGTCTATCTGGCTCGCGATACCTGGCTTGATATCAAGGTGGCCATCAAGGTTCCTCACAAGCAATCCCAGGAACTTTACAAGTTGCTGAAAGAACCGCGTCTTCAGGCTGCTTTAAACCACCCGAATATTGTCAAAGTGCTGGCCGCCGAAAAAGAAAAAGACGTTTTTTTCATGGTCATGGAGTACGTTAAAGGCAAGTCTCTGGAGAAATTACTGGAAAAAGAAAAGATATTTGACTGGGAAAAAGCAGTGGATATTATCAAACAAATTGCTTACGGAGTTGACCATGCCCACAAGAACAAAATTATTCACCGTGACCTGCGGCCTTCCAACATCCTGATCTCTGAAGAAGGAACAGTTAAAATCACTGATTTTGGCACCTCGGCCTGGCTTAATTCGTCACAGTATGCTCCGACCAGAATCGGTTCGCCACCCTACATGGCTCCAGAGCAATTTCTGGGTAAAGCCTCTTATCCTTCAGATATTTATTCATTAGGTTGCATCTTCTATGAAATGCTGGTTGGGCGTCCGCCTATTTTTGATCCCGACCCGTTTAAAATTCTGGAAAAAGCCCAGCAAGGTAAGGTGACGCCACCCAGGCTGAAAAACATGAAGGTGCCCAAAGAAATAGATGTCCTGATTATGAAATGTCTTGCTCCCAAGGTTGAAGACCGGATTCAATCAGCTTATGAAATCATCAGGGAACTTTCCAAAATAAAAGGACAGACCGAAAAACCACCTGAACTTGAAGATATCTTTGCCCGCATCCGGGCTAGGGAAGAACGCACTTCAAATCTTTGCTGGAACTGTCACCGTCCTCTTCCTTACAAGACCAAAACCTGTCCCTACTGTGGTGAATCTGTCGAATGAGCTGCAGGAACAGTTTAAATTGACTTTAAAATTTCCCTGTTATAGTATTAAATCAAAATTTTATTTTATAATGCTTTTTGAATAAGAGCCATGAAACAAACGTTGACCGCGTTTAATTTTAAGATAAACCAGATTAGGTTTTTAAAAATTAAAGCAATATAAGGGAGGGGATGATGCTTATTGATGATCTTTTAAAAATCGCTATTGAACGAGATGCTTCTGACCTTCATCTGAAGGCTGGAAATCATCCAACAATCAGAGTTCATGGCACGCTGATTCCTCTGGTCGGCTTTCCCAAATTGGCTCCAGAAGATACTGAAGAGCTGGCTAATCAGATTATGACTGATTTTCAGAAAAAAAGGCTTAAAGAAGATTTTGATGTTGACCTAGCTTACAGCCTGTCAGGCTTTGGTCGTTTTAGGGGAAATATCTATTACCAGAGAGGCTCTGTGGCCATTGCCCTCAGAGTAATACCCCTGGAAGTTAAATCTATTAGAGAACTGCTGTTACCTGAGATCCTGGAGAAAATTGCTAATTATCCTCGTGGTTTGGTCCTGGTAACAGGTACTACGGGAAGCGGTAAAACCACTACCCTGGCGGCCATGATTGATTTCATTAATACCTACCGCCGGGAAAATATCATTACCATAGAAGACCCGATTGAATACCTGCATAAAGATAAGAAGAGCATAATTAGCCAGCGAGAAGTTGGCATGGACGTTACCGGCTTTGCCCGGGGTTTGAGGGCCTGCTTGCGTGAAGACCCGGATGTCATCCTGGTCGGAGAAATGCGTGACCTGGAGACGATTGAAACCGCTCTTCTGGCCGCTGAAACCGGCCACCTGGTGCTTAGCACCTTGCATACGCTGGACGCGCCAGAAACCATCAACCGTATCATTTCAACCTTCCCGCCACACCATCAAAGACAGGTTAGGTTACAGTTAGCCAGCGTGCTCAGGGCGGTTATTTCCATGCGTCTGGTGCCCAGGATGGACGAACAGGGACGGGTTCCGGCTGTAGAAGTCATGATTTCCACTTCTTACATCCAGGAATGCATTGCTGATCGTGATAAGACCGGTCTGATTCGTGATGCTATTGCCACGGGCGTAGCCCAATATGGGATGCAGACCTTCGACCAGTCTATTTACCAGCTTTACCGTGATGGCTACATCTCTTTTGAACAGGGCATTAAGTACTCATCTAATCCAGATGCTTTTAAACTGAGGGTTATGGGGATTCAGTCAACACTGGATATAGCACTGGAAGAGATGGAAAAAGATATGGTTAAAGTTGAGAGAGTAGAAGGAGGGGGTGAAGAGGAAAGTTAAAGGAACATGACCGCACATGACATCAGAACAGCCTTTCTCAAATTTTTTGAAAGTCAGGGACACCGGATTGTACCGAGCTCTTCCTTAATCCCCAAGGATGACCCGACGTTGCTTTTCACCAACGCCGGGATGAACCAGTTCAAAAATATTTTTTTAGGCCTGGAAAAAAGGTCTTATTCCCGGGCTACTTCTGTCCAGAAGTGTCTTCGGGTCAGCGGCAAACATAACGACCTGGAGCAGGTGGGACGCACCCCCAAGCACCATACTTTTTTTGAGATGCTGGGAAATTTTTCCTTCGGGGATTATTTCAAGAAGGAAGCCATCAGCTATGCCTGGGAACTGGTGACTGAAGTTTTCAAGCTCCCCCCAGAAAAACTTTACATTACCATTTATCAGGATGATGAGGAAGCCTTCAACATCTGGTCTAAAGAAATCGGCCTGTCTTCATCCAGAATTTTCCGGTTTGGCAAAAAAGATAATTTCTGGGCCATGGGAGACACTGGTCCCTGCGGACCCTGCAGTGAAATTCACTATGACCTGGGAGAAGATATCGAACCGGGCCACCCCTATGAACTAATTGAAAATGGAAGCGATCGGATTGTGGAGCTCTGGAACCTGGTGTTTATGGAATTTTACCAGGATGAAAAGGGAGAAATGCACCGGTTGCCCAGGCCTTCCATTGATACTGGCATGGGTCTTGAACGCATGGCAGCTGTACTCCAGAATAAAAGGAGCAATTTCGACACCGACCTTTTCCTTCCGTTGATCAGAGTTATTTCTGAAGAAACCAGCCAGGAGTATCCAACTGGCGGAGAAACCGACGTCTATATTCGGATAATTTCCGACCACATCCGGGCCATCACTTTTCTTATCGGAGATGGAGTCAGCCCGGCCAACGAAGGACGAGGATATGTGTTAAGACGCCTGATAAGGCGAGCCTACCGCCGGGGTAACTTGCTTGGTCTGGAGAAACCTTTTCTTTACAGGCTCGTTTCTACCGTGGTTGAGGTCATGAAAGATGCCTACCCGGAGTTGATGTCCAACCTGAATTACATCAGCCGGGTGTGCCTGGCTGAAGAAGAAAGGTTTGCCTATACGCTTAACTCCGGCCTGAGATATTTCGAAGAATATGCTCAGGAAGCGGTAGATGCGGGGCAAAATATAATTTCTGGAGAAAAAGTTTTCAAACTTTACGATACTTTTGGTTTTCCTTTGGACCTCTGCCAGGAACTGGCCCGGGAAAAGAATCTTGAAATTGACGAAACCGGGTTCCAGAAAGAACTGGGAAGGCAAAGAGAAAGAGCCCGTCAATCCTGGGAAGGCGAGGCCAGGTTAAAGGAAAAGTCCATCTACCAGGAATTTCAGAAGCTGAAAATAACCCCTGTCTTTTATGATAAAGAAGAAGTTGAAGAAACAGAAATACTGGCCATCCTGGTGGATGGAGAAAAAACAGAGAAACTGGTCACGGGTCAGAGAGGAGAAGTCATTCTTTCAATCACCCCGTTTTATGCTGAATCTGGCGGCCAGGTAGGAGATTCCGGAGTTCTTAAGAGTTCCAGTTTTTCCGGGCTGGTAGAGAACACCTTTGCTCCAATACCTGGAGTTATTGTGCACCAGGTAAGAGCTTTATCAGGAGAATTGCAGCTAGGCCAGAAGGTAGAAGCCGTGGTTGATGCTGCCCGCCGGAAAGCTATAAGCCGCAACCACACCGCCACCCATTTGCTGCACGCCTCACTGAGACAGGTCCTCGGGGACCATGTACGCCAATCAGGGTCTATGGTAAGTGATAAAAGGCTGCGTTTTGATTTTACTCATTATGCTGCTTTAAGCGAGGAAGAAATTACCAGAGTAGAGCAGTTAATCAACGAAAAAATAAGAGAAAACCTCTTGGTCTCCACTAAGATTACTACTCTGGAAGAAGGCGTAGCCGAAGGGGCAATGGCCATATTTGAGGAAAAATACGGAGAAAAAGTCCGACTGGTTAAAGTGGGGGATTTTAGCAAAGAGCTCTGTGGTGGTATACATGTTCAGAGCAGCGGAGAAATTGGTTTTTTCAAGATAGTTTCCGAATCCAGTGTGGCCGCCGGTCTTCGGCGGGTAGAGGCCGTAACAGGCGAAGAAGCCTTCCGTTACGTCAAGGAACTGGAAGAACAGCTGAGACAGTTGGAAGTTCTTGTTAAAGTCAGCCGCAAGGAACTTTTTGCTCGACTGGAAAAGATTCTGGAGCAGCTTGATGAGAAAGAGCAGGAAATAAAAAAACTTAAACATAAACTTCTACACCAGGCCGGTCAATCCCCGGAAATGGAAATTAAAGAAATCAACGGAATAAAATTTGTGGGGCAAAAATTCGAGGGCCTGGACATGGAGGCCTTGCGTTCTTACGCTGACACTCTGAAACAAAAAATTGATCGTGGTCTGGTAGTCCTGGCTTCGGCCACCGAAGGAAAGGCTCTCCTGGTGGTGGCTGTGGCTGGCAACCCTGGACCTCGCCTGCAGGCTAATAAAATAATCAGGGACATAGCCGGATTGATAGGAGGTGGGGGGGGCGGCCGGGCAGATTTTGCTCAGGCTGGAGGAACCAGGGCAGAAATGATTGATCAGGCCCTGGAAAAAGCTTTTGAACTTTTCCAGCAGCTGTTGTAAAATCACCCTAAAAGGGGATTGCCCTGAAGGGCTAGAAGGTTTAATCTGGAAATAGATAAAGATGGGCAAGAAGCTGAGTTCTATCATTTTTGTGGCCATCCTCTTTCTAACTATTTTTAACGGCTGTTTTATCTTTGCCGAACAAACAACCAGGGATAAGTATGACCCGATAATCAGAAAGCTGGCCAGCAAGCATGGAGTGCCGGCAGATTTCGTTCATGCGGTTATCAAGGCTGAATCCAACTATAATCAGTTTGCCGTATCTGATAAAGGGGCGCTTGGGTTAATGCAGCTTATGCCTGAAACTGCCGTAAAATACGGGGTGCTTAATGTTTTTGACCCGGAACAGAACATTGAGGGTGGCATCAAGTATCTGAAAGACCTGATCAAAAAATACAAGGGAGACCGTAACCTGGTTCTGGCTGCCTATAATGCCGGACAAATGGCTGTAGAAAAACATAATGGTGTGCCGCCTTACCCGGAAACCAAGAATTACCTGAAAAAGGTTGAATACCGAAATTCCTACATCAAGACTAAAACAATTATTTACCGCTATTATGATGAGAATGGGCGTCTATGTCTTACTAACAACCCTTATTACCTGCCCAAGAAATAGGTTGAACTTCTTTATTCCAGGCCTGGTTTGCGTCCAGTAAAACCCTTCACCTGCATGGTAGCGGGAATTATTTCAAATGAGGCCGGGAGGTTGCCTACTTGCTCTCCGTCCAGCTCGATCAGCACCGGAGCCGGGGTCAGCGGGAAGACCTCAACTTTATGCCCGCGCAGCATAGTTACCTTGTGGTAAGAAAGATGGCTTCCGTTGATTAACTTCCAGCCGTGAAGGCAAAATTCCAGAAATTTTAGACCTTTGACCAGGATGATATCAAAAAGATTATCGTTCAGCTGAGCTTCTGGCGCGATTTTCATACCTTTGCCAAAGACCTGGCCGTTGGCGATGGCCCCGATTAGGTAAGAACCAGTAGCCTTTTCTTGACCGTCTATCTTTATCTGAACTTCATGTCCTTTAAAAGAGAGCATGGTTTCAATGAGACACTTTACGTAGGAAGAGGCTTTCCTTTTCAGTCTCTCTTCGTTAACTCGCTTGACCACCTCGCCGCCAAGACCAAAATCAGCAATATTAAGAAAATACCTCGACTCAGTTTGGCTACCTTCGGTTGAATAGTTAACCCGACCGACATCAATGAGAGAATCAGGAGCTTCGGAAATAAAACGCACAGCATGTTTCAAGTTTTTCGGAATGTTGAGGCTGCGCATGAGGTCGCAACCCGTGCCCGAAGGCACGATGCCCAGGGTGGCTTCTTGGTTTATCGGTCTGTTGTCCTCAAAAAAGCCATTGGCTATTTCATTAACCGTGCCATCTCCACCAACGCCTATCAGGAGTTCAGTGCCTTCTTTCAGGGCCTGGCGGGCCATTTCAGTAGCCTGCCGCGGTTTTTCCGTGAAATCATACTTGAATTCTTTGAAGAAACTTTTCAGGGCTTCTTTAATTTCCAGCCAGCGGTGCTTGGTCTGGCCTTGATTAGAGGCCGGGTTGATGATTACCGTAGTCTTGCGGAGGCGTCTGGACATTATTTTCTCCTGAAATTTTTTTCTTTCCAAATAACGAATAACCAATCAGGCCACCTATGGCCCCAAAAAACGAGAACAAGATGGAAGATAATAGCAGATCTAAAAGGAAAAAGGAAAGGTTAAACCCCTCGTACCTCATCTGGGTAAGAGTTTCCCATTCTGGGGGTAATTCTTCCATAAACCTGGACATAGACTCAAAAAAACGACCGAAAATGTTGACATAAATTGGCCTCAGGGGAATTTCCAGGGCTGCGTTAACCAGGCTGGCCACGATTCCTGTTAAAAGTCCAACCAGCAGGGCATCGCTACTTTTAATTGGAAAATCTGAGCGATGGACCAGTAAATAAACAGAAAACGAGGCTCCGGCTATAATCCACAGGCAGCACAGGCAATTAAAAAAGGGAATGGCTGAGATCAAGCCAACCGCGGCCCCAGCCAGGGCCGCCGGGGCCAGAAAATCAACCTGTTTTCTTTCCATGACTTGTCCTTTAGGTAAAATTCATTTTATTCTACGTCCAATTTGCTTTGAGATGCAACTCCCCTTATTTTTACTGAAAAAAATCATCTATGGCTTTGAACCAAAAAAAGGGCAGAATAGCTGCCCAGAGTAAACCGGTCAGGGTTTTGAAAGGGAGGGGAGAGGCCCATAAATTTAACCACCCGGCCAGAACATCAGCGGCCATCGGCAGGGCAAACCAGATCAACAAGTTAGGTTTCTGACCAATTTTTATTTTCAACCTAGGTTTGAAAAATGGGTACAACAACGTAGAAATAAAAAAACCGGTATAAACTCCGAGACACCGACTGCAGACGGCCAGCTGTTGACCGCCCAGCTGATAACATCTTTCCGGACGCTGGTGGCATAAAGGAGCATAAAGCGAAAAAATAAAACGGGCCAGACCGGGATTTTTTTTTATGAAGATAGCCGGGAGAAAAACGCCACTCAAGATCAGAGCCGAAAGAAATAAGGTTGCCAGCCAAAAAAAGAAAAACTTTCTTTTCATCTCATTGCCAATTATCAGCTGTTTTACCTGGGCAGTATTTTTTATTATTGACTTTACTAACAGACTTAATATAAATTTTTTTTAAGTGGAATGGAAGGAGGCATGATGAAACTCCGTCGTTGGCTCTTAATTCAATTTTTGGTGATTTTTATCATCTGTTCAGCCCTGGCCCAGGACATAAGTACGGTTCTGACCAAGAGTTCATCTGGGCTGGTCACCATTATTGGCTGGGATGAAAATAAAAATGTAGTCGGTGAAGGCACCGGGTTTGCTTTGGCTGAAAACCTGGTGGTCGTTCCGTATCACCTGATATCGAAGGCCTCAGAGGCCGAAATAACGAATGCGGCCGGTAAGAAAAGCAAAGTCGAAGCTTTGCTGGCCATGGACCGCAAGTATGATGTGGCCCTGCTCAGGATTAAGGGTAAGTTAGAGCCAGTCCAGATTGAAGAAGTCGCCTCTTTGGCTCCAGGAAATAAAATATACGCTCTAAACGAAATTAACGGGCAGATTATAATTACCGAAGGGCAGGTGAAAGACCTTCTTGACCTGATTCCTGGTTCAGCAAAACTGATTAGCATGGCGGTCACTCTGGAAAAGCCAGCCTGTGGCTGTCCGATCTTCTCAGAAGGCGGTAAGGTGGTAGCGGTGGGTTTGGTCATGGGGCAGGGGGTCAGGTTCGGCGTGCCCGTTGAAATTGTCAACAGGCTTAATAAACAGGCAAAAGGAGTAGAGCTAAAAAACACAGCCAAGGAAGATTATTTTGAAATTGCCGACGGAACCCAGCTAACGGGGAAGGCGGCGGCCATGTTGAACGAACCACAAACAGCCATCATTTATCTGGAAAAATATCTGAAATTTCGGCCCGATGATATGGAAGGGTATCTCCTGCTGGGGAAAAGTTTTTACAATCTTAGAAATTACCAGGAAGCTTATACCAATTTTGCCAAAGTGGTGTTAATAAACCAGAATGAACCCAGGGCTCTTTACGGCTTAGGGCTTTGTCTTTTAAATCAGAGAAATTTTAAAGAAGCTGCCGAACAATTAGAAAAAGCTATTGCCAATAAAGTGGACAGTAAAGAAATTTATTTTGAATTAGGGACAGCTTATGAAGAATTAAAAGATTATACCAAGGCCTCAGAAAATTATCTTAAATACGTTCAGAGCAATCCTGAAAATCCCTGGAGCGGCTGGTTCAAACTGGCCCAGGTTTATCAGGCTCTGAAGGAAAATGACCGGGCTATCCAGGCCTATCAGGAAGCTCTCAAATTGAATCCTAATGATATCAAGTGTAATTATAATCTGGCCCAGCTCCTGTCTGAGGCCGGGAGGTATGAGGAAGCAGAACGCATTTTTCTCAACCTGGCCAACCTCAACAAGCGGGATGCCAATGTTTATTATAATCAGATTCTCCAGATGTACGACAAGGCCGCCAATTATGAAAAGGGAATTGAAGCCGTCAAAAGGTTGATTGACTTGAACCCGAAAAACGAGGTGGCCTATCTAAATTTGGCCATACTGTACTTTAAGATGAATCGGCTTGAAGAAGCGGCTAAAACCCTGAACGAATGTCTGGCCATCAAGAACGATTATAATTATGCCTGGTACAGCCTGGGTCAGGTTTACAGCAAATTGAACAAACATCAGGAAGCGGTGGAGGCCTTTAAGAAATACAACGCCCTGGCTCCAGATGACGCCAACGGCTGGCTGAATGTCGGCTTGGAATACATGTTCCTCAAAAATTTTGAAAAAGCCTTGCCTTATATGGAGAAAGCAGCTCAATTAAGCCCGAATAACGCTGTGGCCCAGTATAACCTGGCGGTCACTTATATTAATCTGAACGATAATTATAGTGCCAAGGAAGTCCTAAAAGTCTTGCAGCGCCTGGACCGTAGCCTGGCTGACCGACTGAGTAAGTTAATAAAATAGGGCTGGATTAATTGACTAAAACCTAAATATATGGTATTAATTTTTCTTACCTTATGTTAGCCAAATTATCAACCCGAGCTCTTTTTTTAGCGGGCAGGTGGCGGAATTGGCAGACGCACTAGGCTTAGGACCTAGTTCCTGAAAAGGAGTGCGGGTTCGATTCCCGCTCTGCCCACCAGAGAAACTAAAGTTTCCTGTCAGCGATGGAGACGGGAATATTTAATTAAAAAGGAAAATCAGATGGAGCAAAACGCCAACCAGGATCGTTTAAAAATCTTGGGTCCAACAGTCAGAGCTATGGACCTGGAGATTCCGGCTGAAAAAGTAAAAGAAGAGTATGAAAAAGTCCTGAAAAAGTACATTTCCAGGGTCAAATTACCCGGTTTTCGCCAGGGACATGCCCCTCGAGAGATGGTGGAAAAAATGTTCCAGGGAGAAATCCGGGAAGATATCCTGGATAACCTGATACCCGATAATCTGAGGCAGGAACTGGAAGCTTTTAACCTTTATCCGGTAAGCGTTCCCCGGGTCAAATCCATAGATTTTGACCTGGAAAAAGGGGTCAAGTACCAGGTGGAATTTGAAATCTGGCCCGAGATTAAGCTTCCGGAAGACTATCTGACAGAACAAGTAATGCTTGAAGAAGTAAAAATAGAAGATTCAGAGGTCGAGACTATCTTAAAAAACCTTCAGGAAAACGCTGCGGAATATCTCCCAGTAACTGATAGGGGAGTGATTGAAGGTGATTATGTAGTCATTGAAATCCAGGGCAAAGACTTGGGCGAGAAGAAGTTCATGCCCGTGGAAAAGGTAGTTGTCCTGGCCGGGCAGCCAGAAAACGAGCCCCAGCTAAATGAAGCTCTCCTCGGTTTGAAGCCCGGCGAAGAAAAGACTTTCACGGTCAGTTACCCGGAAGACCATAAACAGAAGAAGTTTGCTGGTAAGCAGGTTGAATACCGGGTTAAAGTGCTGGAAATAAAAGAAAAAAAGCTTCCGGAACTGGACGATGAATTTGCCAAGACCGTGGAGGAAGTGGACGGCCTGGAGACTCTTAAGGAAAGAATCAGGCAGGATTTAATCAAGCACCGGGAAGCTGAACGACGCAGTAAAGCAGTGGACGGATTTTTATCAAAACTGGCTGAGAAAGTCAATTTAGCTATTCCCGAAAGCCTGGTCAAAGAAGAGGCGGAAGCAATCATAACCAGGCAATTCCGGGAAGATGAACTGAAAAAAATACCTCAGGAAGTCTGGCCTCAGGTTGCGTCTGAAGCCAGAAATCAGGCAGAAAAGAACCTCAAACATCACCTTCTGATGAGGGAAATTGCCAGGAAAGAAGGGATAGCTATCTCAGATAACGAGCTGGAAGAAGAAATAAAAAAGATGGCTGAAGAAAGAAATATCCCTCTGGACAAGCTTAAAGAAGCTCTGGCTCGAGAAGAGAGGCTGGAAGACTGGAGATTGAGCCTCTTACTCCGTAAAACCGTTGACTTTTTGGAAGATAAGGTTATAATAAAATAAAGGCTGATCATGGCCTTAATTCCCTTCGTGATAGAAACAGACGGACGTTCCGAAAGAGGCTACGATATTTATTCCCGTCTGTTAAAAGACAGGATAATTTTTCTGGGCACTGAGATTACGGATGAGGTGGCTAATTTGACCATTGCTCAGTTGCTTTATCTTGAAGCTGAAGATAGTCAGGCTGATATTTCACTTTACATAAATTCCCCCGGAGGAAGCATTACCGCGGGATTGGCTATTTACGAT
>Ga0207433_10014278_pt1 | contig 11545 bp, 7 predicted proteins | sample YelNatPaOPGAMG01_FD_187559 | JGI IMG/M metagenome (GOLD analysis project Ga0207433, IMG submission 187559) | Hot spring thermophilic microbial communities from Obsidian Pool, Yellowstone National Park, USA - OP-RAMG-01 (SPAdes) (version 3) | ecosystem: Environmental > Aquatic > Thermal springs >...
CCGGATCGGGTGCGCGACGATCCCGGCAAGCCTCGTCTGGCGATCACCCAGCTGGAGGTGACGCGCGGCGAGGGCACGCGCAAGGTGGTGGCCAGGGATGGCGAGCTGCGTCTGGGCTGGCGCGACCATCATCTGAGCGTGCAGGCGCGCGCGTTCTCCTATCTCAATCCAGGATCGACCCGCTACTGCTTCCTGCTGAAGGGATTCGACAGCGGATGGGTGGATACCGGAAGCCGCGGCATGCGCCAGTTCGTCGGCCTGAGGGCGGGCGACTACACGTTGAAAGTCCTTGCCTTGGCCAACGGACACTGGACGTCGCTGGCGGTGCCGTTGCGCATCCACGTGCAGGCGCCACCCTGGCTGCGCTGGTGGGCATGGCTGGTCTACGTGGCGCTGGTCGTGCTGCTGGCGTTGGCGGTGCTGGTGGCATGGCGGCGGCGCATGGCGCATCGACACCGCATCCTGATGGCGGAACAACAACGCAGCCTGGCCGAACAGGCCAGCGCGGCGAAAAGCCAGTTCCTGGCCACGCTGAGCCACGAGATCCGTACGCCGATGACCGGGGTCCTGGGCATGGCCGAGCTGCTGCTTTCCACGCCGCTCAATCCGGTGCAGCACAGCTATGCCGAGACCATGCAGCGTTCGGGGGAGTTGTTGCTGAAGCTGCTGAACGATGCCCTGGACCTCGCGCGCATCGAATCGGGCAAGCTGGTGCTGGAATCGGCGCCTTTCGATCCCTGCGCGCTGGTCCAGGACATCGGTCGCCTGCAGACCGGGCACGCACGGGCCAAGGGGCTGGAGTTCGATGTAGAGATCGAGACCGATCTTCCGCAGCGTGCGATGGGCGATGCGTTCCGGATTCGCCAGATACTGCTCAACCTTGCCAACAACGCGTTGAAATTCACCGAGCATGGTCGCGTGCTGCTGGCCGTCGGTTGCCATGGCGACGAACTGGTGTTCAGTGTCAGCGATACCGGCCCGGGCATTCCCGCGAATGTGCAGGCGCACCTGTTCGAGCCGTTCGAACAGGGGGCGAGCCATGAGTCCCAGCGCCGCGCCGGGACCGGGCTGGGGCTCTCCATCTGTCGTGAACTGGCTTCGCTCATGGGCGGGCGCATCGCGCTCGAGTCCCGCATCGGAGAGGGCAGTACGTTCCGCCTGTATCTGCCGTTGCAGGTGGTCGCGTCGCCCGCCTTGCCGGCCGCGCCGGTGATCCACCAGGCCAGTGGCGACGTGCGGCAGGTCCTGCTGGTCGAGGACGATGCCATCGTGGCAGCGGTGATCCGGGGGCTGCTCGAACGCATGGGGCACGCGGTGCGGCATGCGGCAAACGGTCTGGAGGCCATGGCCGAACTGGCGCAGTCGCCATGCGACCTGGTGCTGATGGATCTGGACCTGCCCGGGCTGAACGGATTCCAGGTGGCCCGCCTGATACGTCAGCACGAGACACCGGGCGAGCGTGTGCCGATTATTGCGGTCACCGCCCGCACGGGCGGTGACGACGAGGCTCGCTGTCGCGCCGCGGGTATGGACGGTTTCCTGCGCAAGCCGCTTACCGGCGAGCAGCTGGCCGCCATGCTGTCGGCGTGGTCAGTCCGGGGGTGCCTGCTGGTAGCGAAGCCTGATGAAACAGGGGAAACCCTGGCAACGGAACGTCATTCGCTGCCGTGATGTGCTTTTGGCATCATGGGCATGTGTACCGGGGGAATGCATGCAGCCCAAATCCGCATGGAGTGCTGTCCTGGCCGTGGCCCTGTCCTGGGGTTTCGCGTGCGGTGCGGTGCCTGCGGATCAGCCGAAGGCCGTCGACGCGCCCAGCTCGACCCGGTTGCTGCCGACACCGCAATTCCGCCGTTACGGCGAAGCGCAGGGCATCCCGCCGGGGGCGGTCTACGCCGTGGCCCAGGATCACAATGGCGTCATGTGGTTCGGCTCGGCCGAAGGCCTGATCCGCTACGACGGCGTAGCGTTCAAGGTCTACCAGCACTCGGCGGATGATCCGGACTCGCTGCCGGCCGACCAGACTTATGCGCTGTACGTCGACCATCAGGATCGCATCTGGGCGGGAGGGGTTTCCAGTGGGCTGGTCCGCTTCGATCAGCGCAGACATCGGTTCCGCCAGTGGACTCACGATGCGGGTGATCCTCACAGCCTGGCGGGCAACGAAGTCTGGAGCATCGCCCAGACGAGGGACGGCAAACTGTGGGTGGCGACCCAACGGGGTCTCGATCGCCTGCGTCCCGACGGACGGGGCTTCGATCGCATCGCCCTGCGGGGCGGCAAAGCGATGGCCGCCGACGATCCGAACCGGCTCGCGGTACGTGCCCTGCTCGCCGACGCGACGGGTCGGCTATGGATCGGAGCGGCCAGCGGGTTGTTCGTGCGCGAACCGGATGGGCGTATTCACCCGGTGCCCGTAGCCCCTGGGTTCCACGGCGACCTGGGCAAGGTCTGGCGCATCCAGGGGCACGACGGCGAGATCCGCGTGGCGACCAACGACGGCCTGCTGATGATCGGGCATGACGAGGTCGCCCGGCCTTTCGACGACGCCCGGCTGTCCAGGCTGGGCGCATCCGTCACCTCCAGCGCGCGCGATGCCCGGGGCCGGCTCTGGATCGCCGGTACCAAAGGCATCTTGCTGGGCGATGGCAGCGGGCCGTTGCAGCACATCGCCAGCCATCCCCTGCTGCCGGGCGGATTGCCCGACGAGCGCATCTGGCAGGTGATGCGCGACAGCGAGGGTGGGTTGTGGTTCGCCCTGGATCAGGGTGGCATCGCCTATTTGCCGCCGCACTGGAACGGGTTCACCCGGTTCACCCATATTCCGGATGACCCGGACAGCCTGACCGGCATCTCCGCGCTCACCGTGCATGCGATCGGCGACGGGCATCTGCTGGTGGCCGGGTTCACCGGCTGGATCGACGACATGGACGTGAGCACGGGCAAGGTCCGGCATCTCGGACATGCCCTGCACGGCAACATCACCTCGATGACCGTGGACGCGAAGGGACGGTTGTGGGTCACGGAGAGCGGTGCCGTTTTCATGTTCGATCATGGCAAGGCGCGCAAGCTCGACATCGCACGCGCGCAGATGACGCGGCCGGTGTTCATCCAGGCAGCCGCTGACGGCAAGGTGTACGTGGCTTCGTGGGGCGAGGGGATCTTCGCGATCGATCCGGACACGCTGGCGATCACGCGCGTACCGCTGCCGACGGGTGTCGCCCATGTCGCGATCACCGACCAGCTGAGCGTGCACGACGGCACCGTGTGGCTGGGCAGCGGCGGCGGTCTGCTGCGGCTGGACGTCGCGACCGGTCGCATGGAGATGGTGCCCGGCGTGCCGCATGTCGAGGTGGTCGCGTTCGATTTCGACAAGAGCGGATTCTGGGCCGTGGCGGGGTCGACCCTTGCGCACTATCGCTACGCGGGCGGAGCCGCGGTGCGTGATCAATCGGTCGACGTCGGCCGCTTTCCCTTCCTGCCCAACCTGATGGCGATCCGCGAGGACCAGCAGGGCAACCTCTGGTTCTTCGCGAACCCCGGCCTCTGGCGGATGGATGGCCGGACACACCGGTTCAGCAGTTTCGGGGTGGCCCAGGGGCTGCCCAATACGGACTTCACCAACGGCTCGACCGCCATGCTGCCCGATGGCACCCTGTTCGCCGCCAACAGCGGCGGTGTGGTGGCATTCCGTCCCGACAGGCTCATGCCGCAACGACCGACCCAGGTACCCAAGCTCACGCTTGGCAGCCTGACGGTCGATGACCGGGGCAAGACCCGCCTGCTCGTCGACAATCCCGGACAGCCGATGAGAATGAGCTGGCGCGACCGCGACCTGCGCGTGCAGGTGCGACTCGCTTCGTATGTCGAGCCGTCGGCCAACGACTACCGCTTCCGGCTGGACGGCTTCGATGCCGGTTGGGTCGACGTGGGCAATCGGGGCGCGAGGGAGTTCAGCGGACTGCGGGCCGGCGATTACACCCTGGAGATCAAGGCACGGGGAGCGAATGGGCTGTGGTCGTATCTTCCCGCGCCGCTGCACATCCACGTCCAGTCGCCGCCCTGGCTGCGCTGGTGGGCCTGGCTGGTGTACCTGGCGCTGCTGGTGCTGGTGGTGGTCGGTGCACTGCTGGCCTGGCGTCGTCGCATGGCGCATCGCCACCAGATCCAGCTGGCCGAGCAACGGCGCAGCCTGGCCGAGCAGGCCAGTGCGGCGAAAAGCCAGTTCCTGGCCACGTTGAGCCACGAGATCCGCACGCCGATGACCGGTGTGATGGGCATGGCCGAACTGCTGCTGGCCACGCCGCAGACCGAGCAGCAACGGGAATACACCGAGGCGATGCAGCGCTCGGGCGGGCTGCTGCTGAAACTGGTCAACGATGCGCTGGACCTCGCACGTATCGAGGCAGGCAAGTTGGAGCTGGAGCCCGCGCCGTTCGATCCGCGTACGCTGGCGGAAGATGTCGCGCACCTCGAGTTGGCCCAGGCCCAGGCCAAGGGGCTGAAACTGGACCTGCAGCTAGACGATCGCCTGCCGGCGCGGCTCACGGGCGATGCCCTGCGCATCAAGCAGGTGCTGTTCAACCTGGTCAACAACGCGTTGAAGTTCACCCGGCAGGGGTCCGTGACGCTGGGGCTGCGCTGGCTGGACGACGCGCTGATGTGCACGGTCAGCGATACTGGGCCGGGTATTCCGGCCGAGAGCCAGGCGCGACTGTTCGAGCGTTTCGAGCAGAGCGACGGACCGCAGCGACGTTCCGGCAGCGGTCTGGGGCTGGCGATCTGCCGCGAGCTGGTGGCCTTGATGCACGGTACGATCACCTTGCATTCGCGGCTCGGGCAAGGCAGCACCTTCAGCGTGCGGTTGCCGTTGCCGGTGGCGCGACCGGCAGCGCCGGACGTCGGGCGCCGGCCGGCATCCGCGATGCCGGCCGGGCCGGCGCTGGATGTGCTGCTGGTCGAGGACGACCCCATCGTCGCGGCGGTCATCCGGGGCCTGCTCGAACAGCAGGGGCACCGTGTACGTTACGCCGCCAACGGCCTGCAGGCCCTGGCCGAGCTGGACCAGGGGCCGTGCGATGCGGTGCTGCTGGATCTCGACCTGCCGGGCGTCGATGGCCTGCAGGTGGCGCGCCTGATCCGCCAGGGCCGACATGCGCATATCTGGATCGTGTCGATCACCGCGCGGTCCGGTGGCGACGAAGAAGCGCGCAGCCGCGCGGCGGGCATGGATGGTTTCCTGCGCAAGCCACTGAGCGGTGCGCAGCTGGCCGATGCGCTGACCGCCGTGCCGCACGCGCCGCCATCGGCGACCGTCGACACGGCATGAGCGCGCATGGGTCCGCCACCACGGATGGTGGCCGGTGCGCTACATGTCGAACTTGTTCACCTGGAAGCCGCGGCGCTGGTACTCGCGCCATCGAGTGCGCGAGCCATCGCGCGCCGCCGGATCGGCCGCCACCACTTCCAGCACGCGCTCGCCGGTCTCGGCCGGGCAGTCGTCGCGCAGGTTGATGGTCAGAGGCCGGGGCGGCGTGTCGATGCCAGGCGGCACCACGAGTACCGCAGTCTGTGCATCGTCGTCGTCGCCGGCCAGTTGGTGCGGGATGAAGGCGTCCTCATCGAACGACCACAGCAGGTCGTCCAGCGCCTCGGCCTGGCCGAAGTCGCGACACAGGATCAGCGTGGGCTGCTGCGCCGCGCAGGCTTTCTTCGCCAGTTCGCACACCAGCAGCAAGGGCTGCTCGCGGAAGCGGGGCTTGTCGATGAGGTAGAAGTCGGCGCGCATGAGTCAGTGCTGCGTGGCTGCGGGAGAGAAGCGGGCGAGGGATGGCGGGCATGATGCCTCGAACCCGTTCTCCCGCGCCTGCCTCCGCTCCAACTTACTGCTCGCTCCGGTCCAGCAGCCACTGCGCGAGCAGCGCCACCGGGCGGCCGGTGGCCATGCCCTTGCGGCCTTCGTCCCAGGCGGTGCCGGCGATGTCCAGGTGAGCCCAGCGCTGGCCGTCGGTGAAGCGCGACAGGAAACAGCCGGCGGTGATCGCGCCGGCGCTCTTGCCGCCGATGTTGGCGAAATCGGCGAAAGTCGATTCCAGCTGCACCTGGTAGTCGTCCCACAGCGGCAGTCGCCAGGCCCGGTCGAGCGTGGTCTCGCCGGCGGCGAGCAGTTCGGCGGCGAGGTCGTCGTGCTTGCTCATCAGGCCGCTGGCATGCTTGCCCAGCGCGATGACGCAGGCGCCGGTCAGGGTGGCGGCGTCGACGATGGCCCTGGGCTGGAAGGTCTGTGCGGTCCAGGTCAGCGCGTCGCACAGGATCAGGCGGCCCTCGGCGTCGGTGTTGAGCACTTCGATGGTCTGGCCGGACAGGCTGGTCAGCACGTCGCCGGGGCGATAGCTGTCGCCGTCGGGCATGTTCTCGACTGACGGCACCACGCAGACCAGGTTGAGCGGAAGGCCCATCTTCACCGCCGATACGAAGCCGCCCAGCACACCGGCCGCACCGCCCATGTCGAACTTCATCTCGTCCATGCCCGGGCCGGGCTTGAGGCTGATGCCGCCGGAATCGAAGGTGACGCCCTTGCCGACCAAGGCGTAGGGCTTGTCGCCGTCGGTACCGCCCTTGTATTCCAGTGCGATCAGCTTTGGCTTGTTGGTCGCGCCGCGACCGACCGCCAGCAGCGAGCCGAAGCCGAGCTTTTCCATCTCCACGTGGTCGAGCACGCGACAGCTCACCTTCTCGTGGGCTTCGGCGAAGGCCTGGGCCTGCTCGGCGATGTAGGCGGGGGTGCAGATGTTCGGTGGCAGGTTGGCCAGCTCGCGGGCGAAGCGTACGCCCTCGGCGATGGCGACGGCCTGGTCCAGGCCCGGCTGCACCTCGCTGGCGGCCGCGAAGGCCAGCGCGCCCAACTGCGGCTGCTTGCCCTGCTCGCGCGGCTTGACGGTCGCGGTATAGCGGTACGCGGCATGGTCGCTGGCCAGCGCTGCGGTGCGCACGCGCCAGGTGGCATCGCGGCCGGGTACGTCGATATCGGCCAGCCAGGAGACGGCGCTCTCCAGCGGCAGCCGGCCCAGCGCGCGCGCGGCCTCGAGGTTGATCTTCTGGAAGCGTGCGGCGTCGAACGTCTTCTGTGCGCCCAGGCCCACCACCAGCACGCGCTGCGCGGCCACGCCGGCCGGAGCGAACAGCACGTTGGTGCTGCCGGCCTTGCCGCTGATGTCGCCGCTTTCGACCTGGCGCTTGATCGCGCCCTCCGCAGCGCTGTCGATGCGGGCGGCGGCGCTGGTCAGCAGGCCGTTCTCGTAGACGCCGACCACCACGCAGGGGGTCTCGACGGTTTCGGGGGTGGCGGAAGCAAGGCTGAACTGGAGCGTCATCGGAAGTGTCCTGCAGAGCGCCGGCGGCTTGGAACCGGCTAGACTTGGGGTTTGCCGGCCGCGTGGCGGCGGCGCGAAGCCCTTGATTCTATCGCATGCTGAGCATCCTCGACCGCTATTTCCTGCGTGAACTGGGCCAGACCGTGGCGGCCACCGCCGTCGTGCTGCTGGCGATCATGTCCGGCACGACCTTCGCGCAGGTGCTCAAACAGGTGGCCAACGGCAGCTATCCGGCCAGCGTGATGTTCCAGGTGCTGGGGCTGAACATGCTGGACAGCCTGTCCACCCTGCTGCTGTTCGCGGGATTCATCGGCATCCTGCTCGCGCTGGGCCGGATGTACCGTGAAAGCGAGATGCACGTGTTGTCGTCCTCGGGCATGGGACCGCGCGGGCTGCTGCGTCCGATCGGCATCCTGGCGGTGCTGCTGGCGCTGCTGGTGGGCGTCGTGTCGCTTTGGCTCGGGCCCTGGGCGACGGCCAGGTCCAACCGGGTGGTGAACGCGGCGAACCGCTCGGTGATCGCCGCGGGTCTGGACGCGGGCCGCTTCACCGACCTGCCGGGCAAGGGCGGCATCATTCTGGTGGACTCGCTCAGCAGGGACGGCAGCCAGCTCGGCCGTACCTTCATCGCCACCGATCGCACGACCAACGACGGCGTCCACCAGATCCGCCTGATCACCGGTGCTCGTGGCCACCTCTACCAGGGCAGCAGCGGTGTCGACCGCTACCTGGAGCTGCAGGACGGCTGGCAGTACGAGATACCGCTGGGTGCGGACAACTGGCGACGCATGCAGTACGCGACCAATGACACCTCGCTGTCGAATATCCAGTCGGATGACGATGAAGGCAGCGATCCCGAGCACGCGCTGGATACGTTCACGCTGATGCGCATGAACAACCCCGACGCCCGGGCCGAGTTCGCCTGGCGCACCATTGCACCGGCGATGGCGCTGGTACTGGTGATGCTGGCGGTGCCGTTGGCGCGACAGAGCCCGCGTGAACCGCGTTTCGGCCGCCTGCTGCTGGCGGTGCTGGGCTTCTATGTCTACTACCTGCTGCTGGCGCTTTGCCGCGGCCAGATCGTCAAGGACCACTGGCATCATGCTGGATCGCTGTGGCTGGTCAGCGCGCTGGCATTCTTGCTGGGCGTGTGGCTTTTCCGGCGCCAGTACGCGGTGCGCAAGCCGCGCCGGACCGCTGCCTGATGGGGGCGTTGCGGATCAAGCGCGTCGATCGGCTGGTGGGGATCAGCGTGCTCGGCTCGATGCTGGTGGTGTGGCTGGCGCTGACCTGTTTCGATGCCGTTTTCGAGTTCCTGCGACAGCTCGGCCATGTCGGCAAGAACGGCTACACGCTGGGCGACGCCACGGTATACATCCTGGTGACGATCCCGCGCCGCATGTACGAGATGTTTCCCAATGCCGCGCTGATCGGCGGCCTGCTGGGTCTCGGCGGCCTGGCGTCCAGCGGCGAGCTGACCGCCTTGCGTGCGGCAGGCCTTTCGCGCATGCGCATCGGCATCTCGGCCGCGGGCGTGGTATCCGTGCTGATGGTGGCCGTGGTGGTGATGGGCGAGACGGTCGGGCCGTGGGGCGACCAGCAGGCTCAGGCCATGCAGGTGCGCATGAAGTCAGGGAACCTGGGCCTGACCAACGACAGCGGCCTGTGGGCCCGCGACGGTGATCGCATCATCAACGCGAAGGCCAGCATCCTGCGGCACGAAAAGGACCACGACGAGGTCCAGCTGGCCGACGTGCGCGTGTTCACCCTGACGCCCGACGGCCAGCTGAGCCGCTTCGACTGGGCGAAGACCGCCGAACACGAAGGCAACCAGTGGGTGCTGAACAGCGTGCGCTCGACCACGCTGGACGACAGCGGCGTGCACAGCACGCAGGCGGCGAGGGTCGTATGGGACTCGCACCTCAATCCGCGCATCCTCGAGCAGTCGCTGATCCTGCCGCAGTACCTGCCGATGCGCGACCTGCATCGGAACATGCGCTATCTGGAAAGCAACGGCGAGAATCCCGGGCCCTACGCCACCGCGTTCTGGGCACGCGTGTTCTATCCCTTCAGCACGCTGGTGCTGGTGCTCTGCGCGATGCCGTTCGCGTTCGGCACGCTGCGTTCCGGTGGTCTGGGCAAACGCATCTTCATCGGCATGCTGCTGGCGATCGGCTGGTACTTCCTGCAGAAGGCGATGGTCAGCTTCGGCACCGTCTACGGCGTGCCGCCGATGCTCGCGAACCTGCTGCCGGCGGTGCTGCTGGCGGGGGTCGCATGGGGCTATTTCCGTCGTCGTCACTGACCCGGTCGATGGTGCGGATGCGTCGTCCTGCCGCGGCGGCGCGTCTTGCGACCGGGCGCGCCGCAGGCTCATGATGCCGCCGTGCGGCGCTCTGTCGCACGCTTCGACGACGCCGGGGACATGCCATGCAGACGCCTGTGATTGCCCGTTCGTTTTCGCTGATCGAAAAGCTGGGGCTGCTGGCCATATTGCTGGCCACGCTGTTCGCCGGGGGCGGCGAAGTACGCCACATGATCGCGTCCGGTCATGCGGGTGTCAGTGACCTGCTCCTGCTGTTCATGTACCTGGAGCTGATCTCGATGGTCGAGATCTACTGGAGCGCCGGCAAGCTGCCGGTGCGCATGCCCCTGTACATCGCGATGGTGGCGCTGGCCCGGCACATGCTGGTGGACCAGCAACTGCCGGCACTGGACCTGCTCGGCACGTCGGTGGCGATCCTGCTGCTCGCGGTGGCCGTGGTGGTGGTGCGCTACGGTCACCTGAAGCTGCCGTACCGCGACGCGATCGATTCGCGCCATCTCAGTTGACCGGTCGCCGCCGCTTGTCCGTTCCGGTGACAGCCGGCATGCTTGGCGTTCATCCGAATCATTCAAGGAGAACGGCCGGTGAAATGGATTGACCTGCGTAGCGACACGGTGACGCAACCGACGGCCAGCATGCGTGCGGCCATGCTTGATGCGCCCGTCGGCGACGATGTCTACGGTGAAGACCCCACCGTCAATGCGCTACAGCATCGGCTGGCGGCGGATCTCGGCTTCGAGGCGGGACTGTTCGTGCCCAGCGGCACGCAGTCCAACCTACTGGCGCTGATGTCGCACTGCGAACGCGGCGACGAGTACCTGGTCGGCGCCGACGCGCACACCTACAAGTTCGAAGGCGGCGGCGCAGCGGTGCTGGGTTCGATCCAGCCGCAGCCGATTCCGCACGACATCGACGGCACGCTGCCGCTGGACCGGCTCGCTGCGGCGGTCAAGCCGGTCGACCCGCATTTCGCGCGGACCCGGCTGCTGGCGCTGGAAAACACCTGGCATGGCCGCGTCATGCCGCTCGACTACCTGCGCGCGGCCCACGATTTCGCGCGGGAGCGGGGGCTGGCGCTGCATCTCGATGGCGCGCGGCTGTTCAACGCGGCGGTCGCGTCAGGCGTGCCGGCACGCGAGATCACACGGCATTTCGACAGCGTGTCGGTATGCCTGTCGAAGGGGCTGGGGGCGCCGGTGGGTTCGGTACTGGTGGGTTCCGCCGCGCTGGTCGACAAGGCGCGACGCTGGCGCAAAGTCGCCGGCGGCGGCTGGCGCCAGGCCGGCATGCTGGCGGCGGCTTGCATGCACGCGCTGGATCATCACGTCGAACGGCTGGCCGATGATCACGAGCGTGCCGGGCGTCTGGCCGACGGTCTGCGGGACATCCCGGGCGTCGAACTGCTGGGGCAACACACCAACATGGCCTTCGTCAGCGTTCCGGCCGAACGGCTGCAGGCACTGGATGCCCATCTACGCCAGGCGCACATTCGCATCAGCATCGGCTATCTGCCTACGTTGCGGCTGGTGACGCACCTGGACGTCGACGACGAGGGCGTGGCGCGGACGCTGGCCGCGTTCCGCGCATTCTTCGACTAGCGGTGGGGGTCAGGCCGCTGCGCGATCGAACGTCCGGATGAAGTCGCGCACCTGCGGGTAGACCACTTCGCGCCAGCGCCGGCCGCTGAAGATGCCGTAGTGGCCGGCGCCCTCGATCACGCTGTGCGCGCGGCGCTTGGCCGGGATGCCGCTGCACAGCTGCTGCGCCGCCTCGGTCTGGCCCAGTCCGGAGATGTCGTCCAGCTCGCCCTCGATGGTGAGCAGGGCGCTGCGCTTGATCGCGGCAG
>Ga0207433_10014282_pt1 | contig 11544 bp, 8 predicted proteins | sample YelNatPaOPGAMG01_FD_187559 | JGI IMG/M metagenome (GOLD analysis project Ga0207433, IMG submission 187559) | Hot spring thermophilic microbial communities from Obsidian Pool, Yellowstone National Park, USA - OP-RAMG-01 (SPAdes) (version 3) | ecosystem: Environmental > Aquatic > Thermal springs >...
TTTGTAGGTACTTTGCGGTTGCTGCTGCTGCGGACACAGCTGCTGGCTCGCTTTTTTCACGAGGTGCGGCCTGAGGAACGCACGCGTTTCACGCGGCGTATGAAACGGCGCTATAAAGTAGACGTAATGTCTACAGAAGGTCATAGCCACAACCAGCCCTGCTTGGTGGCGACTTCCCCGCCAGCGACGCGTTCGCAGCCCCAGAACTCGAGCTCTACAAGGCCTGGCCTCAGCGGTGCTCGAAATGAAGATGCGCTCGCTTGCCGGATTCGGTTAGCGATGCGGTGAATCTCGCGCGTACCCGACACAGGTGTGACAGGCTTTTCGCGGGTCATTGCAGATGCATTCGAAGTGCGTTCGTTTGAAGAAATGGAAAACCCAAGTGAAAGGCATGGATCTAAAACTCAAGCATCCTGGAGGGCCTCCATCGCCGGCGGCAGGAATAAGACGAGAGATTCCTCCGCTCGTCGAGCATCGAGCGAAGAGGAGCAAATGAAGAAGAAGAAGAGTCAGAGGCGAGGTAGGGGAGAAAAGGACTATAGACCGATCGAGACGTGTCGTATTGTTCTCCAGTCTGGACTGGATTTCCGATCACCTCTTTGATCATGGACAATATCGCAGTACACGAATTGTCTATCGAATCGAACACCGTGCGCTTGCACCTGTAGCGGACAGAGTACGCACGTAGCAGATCGCCCAGAGGAGGCCTGTACTTGTAGTGTGTGCAGCTCTGGGCGCTGCTATCGAGGTGTGTATCGAGCTGAGCATTCTACACTCGTGAGCGGCGTGTGCCGAGCGACGAAGCGAGCGTTCACGCGCCACAGGGTGGTCTTCGACGCAGGTCGACGTGCAGAGAACGAATGAGTGCAGGGAACCACAGCGCGGTGTCGGCGCTGTGAAGCGCGTACCGAGGCTGTATGCAACCAAGATGGAAATGACACGGCTAGCGTAGATCTCCGTATTTGTGTGTGTATGCGATGTGCCGGAAGCAGCGGTGAACGGCGAAATCGGAACGCGGACGCTGTTTTCAGCATCCTTCGACTGTTGAGAATAGAGGCGGGCGGACTGGCGCGACCGGCGTCGTCAAAGCCGGTGATGCGCAATACAGGAACAGGAAGCAGTCGCGGACATAGTTTCCAGATGCTGGTGTTCATGGCAGTGAAAATAGACACAAACTTGAGCGTCTATACACGAGTTAGCTCAGTGGACCTGTTCCATTTTACTCTGAGCTGGGGCTTGCTCATGATCCGTGTACGCACACCACGGACTGCTCGTCGCGACGTCAGTGAGTGAAGGCAGTTTCGCGCACGACACACCACAGCGGGGTACAAGTTATGCTCAGGCTGTGTTGCATTCCGCGTGAAGCGTGATGCATGACTCACCATCGCTTTGGAGACGACGAAACTGCTGCATGCGAGGCGCGTGGGCGCTGCGTAAACGGCACGCGATTCCGTTCTTGAAAGAGAAACGAGTTTCACGCGATTGCACTCATTTCCGACGGTGTCACCACAACAGGTGACGCACACGGGAGATCACGGTTTGGCAACGATTTCGTTTCAGTGCATGGCTTGCGCCAGAGCATCTGCTCTCGATAACAAATGTATCTGGATGCTGGCACGACGCGCCTAACCAGCAACCTTGCATCGACTCAGCGCAAAGCATAAACTTGTATGCATGCCCTCCTTTCTGCAGCACAATCATTGCACGCTGCACCGAGAGTGCCTTGGCGACTGACCCGCACACGTTGTAGCTGCTGTCTTTTTCTGTGAGGTTGGTTTTAGCGCTTTTGGCGTCCAAGTTCCCGCTGAGGCGTCCGGTTTCTGGCGTGGCGGCGAAAAAGCACGCATCGCTGGGTCTTTTGCATACCGCTCGCCTGCGACAGGGCCGGTCTGAGTCCGATGCGCTGCAGAGCGGTTCGCTGCTGAGGCGCTTTCGAGAGCGTCTGGCATGCATCGTGCTGCATTCGCCGGCTCCCAGTTCTCATCGACAAACACCGTATCCCCATCCAGGTCATCGAATCGTTCCCAAAACACCCCTCGAGTCATGGCCAGGCCCTCGTCGGTCACGAGCACGTAGAGGACACCGTCGTGCTTCGTTATGGTGGAAAAGTGATTGTTTCGGAAGAACACTGCATACTCGCCCTCGCGCAGAATTTCATGCAGGCGAATCAACCCCCGATACGTAAGCTGCGTCGGCGAGTTCTCTATGAAGCGGCGTATATGAGCTGCTTCCGCTCCTCGTTCGGATTCTTCAGCTTCTTGAGCCTCCTTAGTTGGAGACATCGTTGCGGCAGTGCGCCTCGTCTGGCAAGAGGGATTGCTCTCGACCGTTGAACGTGTTCCCGCGGCACGATCTGTGGATATTGCGGCGCGAGCAGTTTTCGCGAAGATCTCGGTTCGCACTTGCGCCGAAGCAATTTCTGGCGACGAGCGAAGCACATCCAGGTTTGCCGATGCTCCCGGCTCCGATTCCGGGCACATCTGCGATAACGCGTCTGTCGGGTGCTCCAAGAGCACTTCCAGCGCTGCGTTATAGCGCCGTCGTGACACCGCTTCGTAGGCGTCTTGGTCCGAGGGGTCAGCGAGCCATCCGTGAAGCAGAAGGACCCCAAAAACGTCAAAAAGGGTCGTCTCTGCAGTTAGCTCGTAATCCGTGCAGTCCCTGAACCCGACATTCACATCCATGCCGTGCTGAAGCACCGGGAGAAGCTGGACAACGTCCGCAACGCCATATTCAAGGTCAGCGACCCGGTCAGCGTTCGCGCTCAAAGCCGGTATTTGCTTTTCGAAAAGGTATTCAGCGAGAACGTTGCAGAGCCAGTCGCTCGAAACGTACTCCATGTCCGCAGGAAAAGGGGCCAGGCTTCCCCGTAAAAGGAGGGTGTTCGTCAGTGCTACCAGCGGACACGGCCCGTTCTTATCCTGGAGCACGACGCAACATCGACGGCTGCCACGAGAAAAGTGTTTTATCCGGTGGATTGTGTCACTCATAGAAAACGGAGCGTAAACTGTGACACTGCGCTCATTCGACAAGGGGTGAAATATAACGCAGCTTTTGCAATCGTTGTGGACGTTTTCGCTCGGTGCCAGTACACGTTGAATGGCTCACGCTGCGAGTGCTAGTTGTTGACCAAACAAACTGCAGCTTCTCGCTGCGCAGGCCGTGGACACGCCTCCTGAAACGCAGTGCTATTGCGACTGGTCTTCAACGAGTGCATAAGCCGTCCCCGCGCCAACGCTTGTACAAAAACGTTCAGAGCGTGCGGAAATGTTAGAAAGCGCTCATTCATTGGTGCATAGCGATCGTGCGCGCCTGGACGGATGGCTCTGCACGGAACGCTAGCGCATACGTGTCCGCGTGCTATAGGCGCGATCAGTAGCTGGCTGGCGCATCGGAAGATCGCGTGCACACACTGCCGCATGTCCGGAGTGTCCAGTATGCATGATTCCTGCAGCGACATTCATGCACGCGTTCCTCCGATCCAGCGTTGCAGCGCATCGAGTCGCCGAAGCCTTCAAGTGCAACACGAAGCTGCCGATCTGCGCACGAATGAACAGGCAATAGCGGGTGCGTGCTCACTACAGCGCTGGATGCTTGACGCACCGCTGATCCCACAGGCCGATTATTTCAACAGCGGAATGCATGAAGAGTATAGGTAAGGAGCTTGCGGGCGTGCGATATTGATCAGCAGTCAGGGAAGCGACCACCACTCCGTTCCAGAGCGCTAATCTATTACCCATATACCGAACTTTTCTTCAACACGACCGGTACGTTCACGCGACCCGGTGCGTGCCGAGTCTTCCGTTCGCGCCTGCAACGGCGCTGCGCACGCGACAGTGCCGACTGCGCAGGGCCCAGCGTGGGGCGTTCCCGTGGGTTTCGCGTCTATGTGGCGCTATATGCGGCATGCGGTTCTCTGAGAGCGCTTCATCGGGGGACGGCTTCGTCGCTCATCACAGCGGAGAAACGACGCTGCTGACCGAGGGAACGAACCTCTGAGCCGCACACGAGTTTCCGTGCTTTCCGAGTCTCACCCGAACGGGTGCGCGCAGCGGCGGCAGCGATATTTGGAACTTGCCGACTTGCATGGGTGCTTGGTTTCCGCAGACGTACGCCGATTGTGACATGCGTTCGGGGACACGCAACATTGACTCATTCTGCGTTTTACGGACGAGGCAACAGCTCGAGAAGCTGGGCAGAGGAGCGGAACTCATTTTTGGAAACAGTCGCTAGCTCGAGAACTGCACCTATCATGGGGTACAAGCGTGTCGCTTGGATGTCGATTCTATCTGAGTAGCACAGAAGATGCAGATGTTTGCAGATGGACGCATAAATCCGAAATCTCGTACATGATACGCACCATTCAGAAGGGCTCTGGGTGCGAAGGAGCGTTCGCCGCCCGTTTCTACAACAATGAACGTCGAGTATAGAACCAGACCAAAGTCGAATGGTTCGCCCTCGAGTGTCGTACCGTTCGAAGCCTCGATCGCAGGCTCGTAGGTGAGTCAATGCTCGATAGATCGGTTCACGGGCGCTTCCTCTAGAATGTGGTACCAGTGGGGCTCAAAATTCTATGTCGAGCGCGAAGACGTTGTCTGTTGCGCTGGTGGTAACGTTGGCCTTCTGGTACTCACCGACTCTCTTTTCGAAAAAGTTGGTCTTTCCCTGGAGCGAGATAAGCTCCATCCAGTCGAATGGGTTGGGTGTGTTCCACAAACGATCGTATCCGAGCTCTACCAGCAGGCGGTCTGCGACAAACTCAATGTATGCGCTCATCAGTTGCTGATTCATGCCGATTAGGCTCACTGGCAGTGCGTCGCAGACGAATTCCTTCTCGCATTCGACCGCGTCTCGAATCATAGAGTGGATACGCTCCGCTGGGACGCGCTCTTCTGCAGGCAGCATACTGTAGAGGTGGCAAGCAAAATCACAGTGCAGACCCTCGTCGCGACTGATGAGTTCGTTACTAAAAGTAAGACCCGGCATCAGTCCACGTTTCTTCAACCAAAAGATGGCGCAGAACGAACCGCTGAAGAAGATACCCTCCACCGCCGCGAAGGCGACCAGGCGCTCCTGGAAGCTAGCATCGCTGCCGATCCACCGAATTGCCCAGTATGCTTTGCGCCGTACGCAAGGCATCGTCTCCATCGCACGAAAGAGGTGCGTTCGCTCCTCTGGGTCCTTCACGTAGGCATCGATGAGCAGACTATACGTCTCCGAGTGGATGTTTTCCATAGCGATTTGAAATCCATAAAAGCAGCGAGCTTCAGGAATTTCAACATCGCGCATGAAACGCTCCGCGAGGTTTTCAAGGACGATTCCATCTGAAGCTGCAAAGAACGCCAGCACGTGTGAAACGAAATAGCGCTCAGCCTCCGTGAGACGGTTCCGCCAGTGATCCATATCCGCCGCTAGATCAATCTCTTCTGCTGTCCAAAACGATGCCACGTGCCTCTTATAAAATTCGAAAATCTTCGGATGCTTGATGGGGAAGAGCGTATAACGGTCAGCTTCCTCCGCTTTAAAAATAGCAGGTACGTGAGAACGCACCCTAGTGTCGCCACGCTCGCTGCCGTCAAGCCCGACGATCACTGCGCTCGTGCCGCCTTTCTCTTTGATTTCAGGAGAGAAAGTTTCTCCGAATGCAATATCTTCGAACCCGTTTTCGTGAGGAGCTCCAACTCTTTTCGTACCGTGCATTACTTGTGAGTTCATGGACGTCAATTCTCGATCACGCTGCGGAAAGCGCCAAGAAAAAGCCGCAGACATCGTCTTTCGAATTCCTGATCGCATCTGCGCGCGCGCGCCATGCCGCTGCAGACTCGCATCTCGCTCGACTTCCGGTTCGGATTGTCCCATTTGTCGCCTCCATCTCCATCATCGATTTGAGGCGCAGGCCGCTGTCGACACCTGTTGGCGCTGGTGCCCATCGCTGCGCAGCATGTGCTGAACGACGTGACGCGGAAAGCGTGGATGAGCGGGGTATCTGGAGTTCCAACCCGAAGCACGCTTGCGTCGAGGCGGGACCTGATGTGGAAATTTGGCTGCTTGCCCAGATGCCAATGGCAACCACACTCTCGGGGATACGTGGATAGCATATCTGCCTCTACAGAATAAAGAAAGCATCGCTGTATCGGTTCACGCCGCCGCAGCGGGCGGTGGTCGTGCATCCTGCAGCATCCGGTTCGAATCGCCTTCCCAGGGTCACGATGGGCGAGCTTCTTGTGAAGGTACAGATTTCGTTCAGGACAGCCCGAACCTGAGGACAGTATGCATGCACCGCGGCTACGCTTTGGATGCCGGCGGTTCAAGAGATAGTGCAGCCACGAGCGGCTGGTAAGTATCGTGGCGTCAGTCTGCGTCTAAACCGTCGCTGCGCTACCCGAGATGTTCGATACGATTTCGTGCACCTGTTTTCACGGAGAAGGATTGGTCATTCGAACCAGAATCAACCAGGCTGCGCGAATGTTGCAAACAAACAAAGTTGAACCTCGACTGTTCTAAATATACTGTCATGAGCACACACATTTGGTATTGGGTTTCGGAAAGGGAAAGAAGGTCGATCGATCCGGGAATCCTCCAGATGCGCAGCATAGCTGGTTCTGCCTGATCAGCACAAGCTTCACGGTGTTTCGACAGCGCTTTTAAGCATCGACTTATGGAGAGCGAGAAACTTTCTTCCGGGACACGCTGGGCAGCGCTGCAGCGCACCGCGGGTCGCGAGCGTCGCACGGAATCCAGGCTGCGATGCGCTGAAAATGCTCGTCTCCCGGGATTTTACCGAACACGTCGCAACTGTTACGAGCACCGGAGAGCCGGTCCATAGGGTAGGCCCATATCCCTGCGCCGTAGCACAGCAGCACACATGATAGGCAACCGTCCAATGAACGCGCTCTGTCTCTTGAATAGGCGAATGCGGCTCGCATGGTGCTCTGATTCGAATTCGCAGCGTTGCTTTCTCTCTCGCGCGCGGGTTAGCCAGGCCACTCGCGGATGCACGCAGCACATCGATGAACATGAGCGTGTGTTGCCCCCATACGAGAAGATTGCGTATGCACCGTGTGCTGAAAATACGTCTATCTCCATATCCAGAACAGAGCCTTGTTTAAGACTTCTTCGAAATATTTGAGGAAAATTTCATCCGTAGCGTACGTTTTCTGGATTGAAACTAATTTCGCCGTAAACAAATTCTCGGTTTGAGCCACGTTTTTACGATTACTAAGAAATTTACGGGAAAATTCCAGAGGTAGCATACTGATTCCGGGTTGCAATCATCCGTTCCCACATTGGTTAGTTTTGTTCTGTGCACTTGCCTTGACTGCCACCAGCTCCTAAGCTGCCGATCGCTTTGAAACATCTGCGGGGCACAGCAGAGGAGCCGCGTTCTCCACCAACTTACATCTAAAGCGATCTTGCGTATGGCATTGCAGTACGCTGCGAGTCGCAGATCGCAGTTCATTTCTCTTGCCGTATTCCAAGTCTCTTCGACAGCAGCACATATGGTATCTTCGAGCCCACTTCGAACAAGTGTAGCCTCGTCGGCACCAGCCTCGAGCTCCTTGAGGTCGCGCTCTTCCAGCTTCATGCCATGCCGTTCCAACACGTTCGCGATCGCTCGCATGGATTTTTCCTCTACGCGGCGCGTCATTCTCCCGAAACGAAGATGACCAAGATTTTTCACCCACTCAAAGTAGGAGACTGTTACGCCTCCGGCGTTCAGAAGCAAATCGGGAATGATGAGCGGGCAGTCGACACCCAGTTTGCGACTCGTTTTGAAATAGCGATCTGCTGCATAGGTGACAGGACCGTTGGCCGCTTCCGCAATGACGGCCGCCTGGATCCGCGATGCATTTCCGCCATGGATGACGCTTTCCAATGCCGCGGGAATGAGAATATCGCATTCGAGTTCAAGCGCCTGGCAAGGATCCCCCGGAACGTACTCCACCTGGCCCTGATCAACGTTCAGAGGACCCTCGTAGCCGCGCAAGTGGCCGTGCATCGCGAAATGTCGCTTCACGTCAGTCGGATCGAGGCCATTCGGCGATCGGGAGACGAGGAATCCGTCACGCTCTGCGATCGCCACGATTCGGGCACGGCCTAGCTCGCACATGAAACGCGAGCTCCAGTACCCGACGTTTCCCAGACCCTGGACCACGACATCTTTTCCCTCAATTCCTGGTCCTTTCCGGATACCGTATCGTTCGACCACATCTGTGCGGGCGAGGAACTCACGGATTCCGAAGAAAACACCGAGGCCCGTGGCGTTATCGCGGCCGCGGATTCCGCCCAAGTTTATTGGCTTCCCGGTGACGCAGGCAATACGATCAATATCATTCGGATTGAATGCCTCGTAGGTGTCCTTCATCCAGCCCATTTCCCTCGGTCCGGTTCCATAGTCGGGCGCTGGAACGTCGACCGCGGGCCCAATTGCGTTGCGCTTGATAAGTTCCACTGTGAAGCGACGCGTGATGCGCTCCAGTTCCATGTCATCGTATTTGGTTCGATCGATGACGACGCCGCCTTTGGCGCCACCGAACGGAACATCTACCGTTGCGCACTTGAAAGTCATTAATGCAGCCAGCGCCTTCACCTCATCTTCCGACACGCGCACGTCATACCGAATTCCGCCTTTTGTAGGCAAACGATGATGCGAGTGCTGGGCTCGATACCCTCTGATCAGTTCAATCTGTCCGTTTGTGCGTAGAATAGGAAACGTGAACTCAAGCAGGTTGTTGCATTCCTTGATATGTCCCAAGAGGGCCGGCGATACCGTGGTAAGCTTCGCGGCTTCATCGAAAAACAAGTCCACAGACTCCAGAAAAGTCAACTCGCGCGTCGGTGTCTTTGGCAGTGGAGCCGCCGCTGTCTCGCTCAGCAGTGCATCCAGAGCAGCGGCGGCTGCTTTCGCTGCCGAAGCCGGCGGGTCGTTCGCTACCGACAGCGGCTGTTTCGTTGGAGACGGCGGCGCGTTCAACGCGTCATAGTGTACGTTGAGGGCGTGCGGAAACTCTAGCGATGTTTCGTCGTCACTTGGTTGTTTGACTCCCGTTTCTTTGTCAGTATCACTACTAAAGCGACGAATTGTACCGCGTGAACCTTCGCGAGAGATCTGCGGTGCTGCAGCGCTCGACTTGGCGAGGTATGCCCCGGCCGGAAACCTGGTACCCGTTGTAGACAGCACCCCAAACAAACGGTTTCCGGTCACGATGGACCACATCGTTCGGCGATGCTCAGGGAAACGCTTCCAGTCTACTGTATAAAGGAAAGCGAATTTCGGAATACCTGTATCAGGAAGACCTTTTTGTTTTCGTTTTGTTTGTCTCGCAGGTATCCAGTATCAGAAACGTGTGCGTTGTATTGGACAGCCGTGGAGGAGAGGCTTTCAGCTGCCACTGGGAGCTTGGACAATACGGTCTAAAGTGTACAAGTCAGTTCTGCTACCGGAAGCAGGTGGATGAACCACGCCTGTCGAATACTACATCTTGAGCGTCTTGCATCGGAAACAGAACGTATCTATCTATATCAACAAGAATTTCTTCTTGCCCATGAATTCCATTGCATACATTCTATTAGAAACGCTAGCAAAAAATCACAGGATGTGAAAATTCTGCACCTTTGATACGAATGGTAATGAGGAGCGGCGGATAGACAAAGAACCCACGATTCTCTTGGAGGCCTTCGATGTTCACGAACATCCCATCAGTTTTGTTGTGAACCAGGAACGTGCATCGTAGGAGGAATGAGTTTCCGTCCCACTCAATAAGACTTCTTTTGGGTGAATCGTAAACCTGCATGTATGCTTTCATGCATGGTTAACCATAAGTCGAAGGTAGGAGTAATCGAAAAGGATGACAAGATCAGACCAGGAAATGATTCAGCTGTGCGGCGGCCCGGAAAAATCGCGAGACGGACGAGGTCGCTCGACGATTCATCCTTTGCGGAAATGATTGATGACTTCCCCTTCCCATGTTTCTCTATCCTCTTGCAGCACAAGGTTGCTGCCCATCATTGATAAGCGGTCAAGGGGTTCGCCGCTGTGATTGGTGTTAAGCTGCGCTTCGAGCCAACCTATGGTGCATGGTCAAGTCGTGCGGAAGACGTCTTCGTTGTCGTCAAAAGCGACTTTTTCGCGGGCTGATCAATAGATAGCTGGTTCAAATCATTTGCGCCGAAGCTATTTGACAGATCGGTTCTCAACAAGTAGTTCTCTAACTTCACTAGACAATGATAGTTGCGCTGCTCCTCTGCTCGTGCGCAGGATCGAGCAGAAAAGCGCATTCCATCCGTGGGCGTGCTCGCCACGGAGGAGGAGACGAAAAGTACTTTCGCAATAGATGACTGTTCCATACGCAGCAAAGGCGACCTCTAATCTTACCGTCCACCAGGTGCCTGTGCATCCCCTGGAAAAAACTGATATAGAGCCTAGCGACAAAAAGAATGCGACGCCAAGGGTAAACAAGAAAGCGAACCAAAGGGAAGGAGAAGGAATCACCACAAAATAGAGAGAAGCATCGTCCTGCAAATAGCCCGGACTGGGACAGAAGAGAGTAATCTTCGTCCACGAGAGACTAGTTTGAATACACTTTAATGGTCATCTGAAAAAATTCATCAACGGGGAGCATATTCGACAGTATACAATGGAGGCCACCATTCGGAATCGGGTAAATTCTCATTCTATAACGGATCACATAGCTTCCTTCGCCCTGACGTATCCAGGAAAGCAACTGTTCGAAAGCGCTGTGTACACAGGGCGGGCAATGTCCAGATTCTCCCGATACTTTCGAATAAAAATTCATTCGACAGCACAAGTGATACTCCGTCCAGCAGATGCATTACAGCCTGAGCGCAGGATTCGGGACTTGTACATCCGCGTCCCCGACTTCTCTGACACGCTGGCGACCGGACCACCTTCATCGCAGGTGCCGAAAGGTATCAGACCAACCGCAAACATCAAATGCGAGTCAGTATCAAGCGCTCCGCGAGAAATACCTTGAGGCTGTTCTAGCCTCGCTTGCCCCGAAAATTGGGGACTGTATTAAAATATTCGTGGTGTGTCGATGATGGCAAATGGAGAGCTTGAGGCGGATGCGCTTGTGTCGGTAGCGAGTCCGGAAGCGATGTCGCACCGAGAACGAGACGGGCTGTAGAGCGTCCAAGCTCATGGAGTTGCTCTCGGCCTGGGAGCAATGGACGTCACATCCAATGCATGGACGGAACGTGATGAGTTCCTCGCTTTCAGTTTACGCTACGTGGTTTCCCTGACCAGAACTCTCCAATGCAAAGCAGAATTTCTCCTCGGATCTGAGCACGCCCTCTGCTTCCAAAAGCTCCTACTGGATGTGACCCCTGTGTGTCAAGCCATATTCCGTAATCGTAGCTACCTGTTTACTCTTTGTTACCACCTACTCAGTGGTCTGTGGGCAGTCGTTGCGAGCAACCACGAAACATTCGTACGAATTCGCCAGCATCACTGGCGGAGCTCGTTCAATGTTCCACATTTGAAGCGAAGCAATGAACAGAAGTGAACAGATACCATGAAGAGTG
>Ga0207433_10014284_pt1 | contig 11543 bp, 13 predicted proteins | sample YelNatPaOPGAMG01_FD_187559 | JGI IMG/M metagenome (GOLD analysis project Ga0207433, IMG submission 187559) | Hot spring thermophilic microbial communities from Obsidian Pool, Yellowstone National Park, USA - OP-RAMG-01 (SPAdes) (version 3) | ecosystem: Environmental > Aquatic > Thermal springs...
GATTGATGGGAGAGAATACAATGTAATTGAGTTCGCATTGAATCGGTTCACCGACAGGCATATCAACGACCTAATTGAAAAAGGAATTGATTTTCGAAAGGCTCCGGAACTTGTGTTCGATATAGCCGAGAGAATAGCCCGAAAATTGCTTTAAATGGGCCATAAAATTAGTTTTGGGAGTTAATCTAAGGGGAAATTTCAAGCAGGACATTCATGCAGGATATTTATCATCTGAGATCTCCTTCATCGCCTGCCTTTCCGCCACTTTTCTCAGGCTTCTGTCAAAGGAGAGATCACCAAGTAACTTTTCCAGCAGCTTAAATGGATCTTCTTCTTTTCTTATCATGATGCCCCCCTCAACCTTCCTCATCCTCTTTTATGTTCACCTTCTCCCTTACCTCCTTTGGAAGGATCGCCCTTCCTCTTCTATCCACTTTGTGATCACTACATTGATGGGTCCCTCATTTTTTAATTTTTCCTAAGACTAGTTACTGGTATTCAAACATTTAACTCCGGCAAGCTTTCTTGAAAAGCACGATCTGCTGTAAATTGACCTCAACTCTGGCAGGTTCCTCGCTTCCAATCCTTTTAATGTCTGCATCAGAAGAGTTGGAGACTCTCTTTTCTATTATGTAGTCGAAGAAAGTTGATATGTCTCTTTTTTGATTGTATTCCTTTGTGTTTTGATTGTTCGAGAATAAGGTTTATTACTTCCGCTGCGGAAGTTACTTTCGGTGCGGAAGTTGCTGTTCGATCCAAGACCGAAGGCGTCAAGAAGGGATCTGTATGACTTCGAGGAGGAACTGAAGACATTATCTAGGTACTTGGGAGAGCCATTAACGGTGGTTTCCGGGCTAAGGAGAACTGGAAAGACCTCCCTTGTGCTTACAGCCTTGAATGAGAGCGATAAGCCTTATGTATTTGTCGATCTCAGGGAGGGGTTTGCCTCTTGGAGGGAGCTTTACTCTTTGATTTCGAAGAGCTTCAGCGAGTTTGTTGAAAGGGCTTCAAGATGGAGTAAAGTGAGGGAGATATTTCTAAGGCTTGTTTCTAGGTTAAGAGGTGTTTCGGTGCTAGGCTTCGAGGTTTCTGTTAACTGGCTACCTGAGAAGAGGCCTCTTTTAGGAGAGCTCTTCGATGTGCTTGATGAGGTTGGGGAAAAAGCTGGAGAAAAGGTTATCGTGGTTTTTGATGAGTTTCAGAGGTCTCAGGGCCCCGTTGGGGCATCCCTCCATGGTGCGATAGCGCATTCCTATGATTTCCACAGAAACCTCTCGTTTGTGGTAACGGGCTCGGAGATGGGAGTGCTTTATGGTATTTTAGAGAATCCTGAGAACCCTCTTTACGGCAGGGCTTATCTGGAGGTTAAAACCCGAAAGCTCTCGAGGGAGGAGTCGCTGGACTTTCTGAACAGGGGATTTGAGGAAACAGGAGTTAAAGTGGGAAATGAGGTGGAGAGAGCTGTTGAGGAGCTTGATGGAATCATCGGATGGCTCACCTACTATGGCTATCTGAGGGTGAGCGGCAGAGATAACTTTGATAGCGTGATAAATGAGGCTGTTGGGCTGGCGAAAAGCGAACTTGAGTCCTTTCTTGCAAGAAGGGTGAGCAGAAGGTATAGAGTGGTTTTAAAGCTGCTTGCCGAAGGTGTAACAGAGTGGGGGAGGCTGAAAAGGGCAATTGAGAACTATGAGGGGGTGGAGCTGAGCGACAGAGTGCTTTATGAGGTGCTTCAGGGCTTGAGAAAACACTCGATCATAGATGATGAGAACAGGTTTACGGATCCCGTGGTTAAGAGAGCTGCTCAGCATCTCTAACAGTTTTCCAAGTGTCTGTTAACAGCTTTTGTGCAAAAATCCTGTTAGCTAGATGCTAGCTACATGCATTTGTCTTGTCTTGAGGTATGTTTCAGCTATTTTTATTGTTCTGGCTTTTGCATCGCTTACTCCTTGGACCGGCAGGTGGTTTATTCTTGCCGCTGATAGGAGGGCTTGGACATGGCTTATGTGTGCTTTTATGGCCTTGTATATTTCCTCAAGCCTGTCAGTTATGGGTGTCAGGGTTTCTGGGTCTATTAGGGTGACAGTCGCGTTGTCCACTGGTTGCTCTATTTCCCATCTCTGGAAAATGAGATACACAGCTGCAGGAATCATCATCGCTCTTTTTAACCTTGCAAGTGCGGCGAATTCCTCTATTTCATGTGCATAATCCGTGATTACTGTTATTGCTGTGTTTTTCCCTGTATAAGCCCTGAGAATGTCGATGATCTCATCTATTCTTGTGCTTCCTCGTGCTTCCCTTTCCCTGCAGATGATGTTTTCAAGAACTCTTATTGCCTCCCTTCCCCTGAGAGCTCGGTATACTCTCGGCCCATGCGTCAGGGTTACGAGGTTTATTCTGTCCGAGAGCCTGTGCGAAAGTTCAAGAAGGAGGGATGAGATGTAGAATAGGGCTGCGAGCTTTTCCTCCATTAGCATTGAGTCCGTGAGATCTGCCACAAAGATGATGTTTTTCATTTTTTCTACGTGGAAGACCTTTGTGTAGAGCTTGTGTTCTCCCGTGGCGGTGTCCAATGACCTTGCTGAGAGGGTCCAGTCAACGTACTTCACATCATCGCTTTCCTGGTACTCCCTGAAGTCCGCATATTCAAGCCCTATACCGAGGAAACGTGACCTGTTTAATCCAAGCTCCATAGCTGTGGCTGCTGCCTGTCCCAAGCTTGCATAGGTTCTTGCTAAGCTACAGCTGCTACTTTGTGATGACAACTTCACCGACCTTGAGTATGTCGCTGTAGGGCACATCCTCGAACTCAGTGCCAGCAGCTTCAGCTTCAATAAAGCTCTTCATGGCATCAAGTATCTTTGAGTCTCCAAGAATGCTCTCAACCTCCACTGCTGTTGAGAGATCAAGCTTGCTGTACTTGTAGGGATCTCTAAACTCCACCAGCTTCTCGTAAGCATCTCTGAGCCCAAGCCTTTTAACATGGGCGGTGAAAGCTATCCAGTTGACCACCTTCCTCATGCTCTTAACCCTGTAAACTCTGAAGCCCAGCTCTCCTGGCCCAACAACAATCTCCTTGCAAATGCCCAGAATTCCCCTCGAAGTGCTGAGGACAAGCTTGTTTAAGACCTGTTCAGCCCTATAAGTGGGGCTTGAGGACTGCACCGACATGCCCCGGAAGAGAGCCTCACGGGGTTTGGAGAGAAGGATCACCCTTAAAGTTGTGTCCATATCATCGACTGAGATCCGCTTTGCATCGATAAGCCTCACCTCCTCCAGCGGTACAAAGCCCTTTATCCACCTCACCTCCTTCTCTGTTATTTTATAGGGCACATCGATGTTCTCCCTTCTTGCAATGGATACCAGCACCTCAAGAGGCTCGCTGCCCGTCAGGCTAACTCTTTTGGCAAGCTGGGATCTCAGCTTCTCCACGTCTATTGCCGGCTCATTCACCCTGAAAACAGTGTACGCAGCCAAGCTTACTTTTTCATCCTCAATGCGAAGGTTCTCCACATAGCCGTAGATAAGGCCCTCGGAGTCGAGGATCATCGCATCCCTGAGCTCATCCATGCTGTAAAACCTCTTCATCACTTTTAATCACAGGACTTATTTTCACGAAAGATATAAAAAGATTTGATAGCATACTCCATGTGGACACCAAATTGTCAATCGATTCCATCAGGGGCACAATTGGGGAGATGCTCAGCCAGTTAGACAGGGCTGTGATCGGCTATGAGGCTGAGAAGAGAATTATTCTTGCATCTCTTCTCTCGAATGGGCATGTGCTTCTGGAGGGCGTGCCGGGAATAGCCAAGACGACCCTTGTTAAAGCTCTCTCGAGGATACTTGGGCTCTCCGAGAGGAGCCAGATTGTATTTGATGGAGTTCCATATGCTGGTTTCTCGAGAATACAGTTCACACCTGACCTCATGCCGGCCGATATAACGGGATCCCTTGTTTTCAACATGGCCACCAGAGGATTTGAAACCAGATTTGGTCCAATATTCTCATACATCGTCCTAGCAGATGAGATCAACAGAGCCATTCCTAGGACGCAATCAGCACTTCTTCAAGCCATGCAGGAACGGGAGGTGACAATAGGAGGTAAAACCTATCCTCTTGAGGCAAGAAAAATGGGAAAGTTCTTCTTTGTTCTTGCAACACAGAATCCAGTGGAGCAGGAGGGCACCTACCCTCTTCCAGAGGCTCAGCTTGACAGGTTCATAGCAAGGGTGTTCATGGGATATCCTGCAAGCCTCGATGAGGAGAGAAGAATCTGCGAGCTCCACATCCACAGGCTTACAGAGCCAGTTGAGGATCTGGAGAAAATTGTGGAGCCAAGATGGATAGTTGAGGCACAGGAGTTCATAGCGAGGAACATCAGAGTTGACAGTTTCACGCTCAACTATGCCGTGTCCCTTGTTAGAGCCACGAGGGCAGAGGTATTCGAGTCAATTTCGAGGTATTTTGAGCTTGGAGCAAGTCCCAGAGCATCTATCGCTTTGTTGAGGCTCTCAAAAGCAGTGGCAGCGATGAGGGGTTCCGAGTCCGTTGCCGTGGAGGATATAGATAAGGTGGCCTTTTATGTGCTAAATCACAGGACAATACCCAATCTGGAGACGGTTATGGAGAGAGGAGGGGGCTTTAAGGCCCGCATATCGGTCATCAACGAGGGGCTGGATCTTGCTAGAAGGGTTGCTGGAGGTGGCAGGGCGTGAGCACAGTTGAGTTTAGAGAGGTAAGCAAGAGGTTTAAGAATGTTGAGGCCTTAAGAGGGGCCAGTTTCAAGATCTTGGATAAAACCGTGACAGCCTTCTTAGGCCCAAATGGGGCCGGGAAGACGACATCGATGAAGCTGATCATGGGATTTCTGAAGCCAAACAGGGGAGAGGTACTTGTTTGGGGCGAGGAACCCTGGAGAAACGAGGATATCAGAGGAAGGATCGGTTTTATGCCCGAAAAACCTGTTTATCCAGTGGATATAGCTGTGGAGGATCTTCTAAATCACTTGGCAATGCTGAGAAGGATCAGCAGGACGGATTTGGGGAGAATTGTCAGGCTCGTTGGCCTTGAGAAGATGGTTGAGATGAAAATTGGGGCCCTTTCTAGGGGCTATATCCAGAGAGTTGGGATAGCCCAGAGCCTTTTGGGAGATCCGGAGCTTCTTGTCCTCGATGAACCCACAGCAAACCTCGATCCAGCGGCTAGGAGGGGTATAATAGACCTTCTGAAGGTTCTGAACAAGGAGCTGGGGGTTTCAATGGTAATTTCTTCGCACATAATTCCCGAATTACAGGAGGTCTCTAATTATGCAGTATTTATAGATAGGGGGGTAATTCTGGACTACGGCTATCTTAAGGATCTGTGGAGGAAGTACGAGACGGAGGCAGCTTTCCACATTGAGGCCACAGATGTCAACGCCCTTGGAAAGATCCTCATTGAAAAGCCGTATATACGCTCTGTAAAGAGATTAAATGGGGTTTTGGAGGTCTCCATTGACCCTGGGCACTACAAGTCATTTGAAAGCCTCCTCATGGAGATGGGCCACCTAGTGAAAAGCTACAGTTTTAAGACGACAAGCCTGGGTGATCTATATGAGAGGGTTGTCAGGGGTAGATCTTAGGAGAGTGCACGAGCATGTTGCATTTATGGCGAATAGAAAGCTCCTGTCATACTCAATAGCAATTATAATTGCAAATATCATTTCAGCACTGTTTTTAATATTTTTCTTCTATGCTGGTCCTGCTTCTCCTATGTGGTCATCGATACCGCTGGGATTCTCTATATTCATCTATAAAATTCTGATAAGCATTCAAGCTTCCAGAGTTGGGAGGGAGCTGAACACCGGCGAGGTCCAGATATATCTGGCGCATACATTAACAAGGACAGAGTATCTGCTCAGTGCACTGCTGGTTGTGGGAATTACACCTGCTCTTGTCCTGGTAGCCACATATCTAACTTTTTTGGCTATAGCAGCCCCATTGAGCTATGATTTTGGTTCACAGCTTCCCTACCTCTTTGCAGAGCTCATGATGCATGCGACAATAGTGATGGCCTTGGCCATTGGAGGTCATGAAAATGCAGCATCAATTGTCGGGGTCATGCTTGCGCTTTTCATCTGGGCAATTATGGGCGCATTGCTATTCCTCCTGATCCTCTTGGGTGCCAATAAACCGGCATTCTACGTGGCATATGCAGCCACATTGCTGATTGCCATGGCGACACCGCTGACCTACCGTTTCACTTATGGTACCATTCCCTCCTCTTTAACACCCCTGAGCCTGCCAGACCCGCTACTGGTGCTATCGCTCTCCACAGCCACTTTTATCATTCTTTGGATGGTGTTTTTCATAAGATTTAAGCGCAGAGACCTTTAGGCTGGTGATAGCCATGATAAAGGTTGTGTTAGTGGCTCTTGCCATATCATCAGCGATGCTTTTTGCAATACTTGCATCAGCGAGCATCCATCCACTGACTATCTTCAGCTCTGGAATTCCGTATGCTCCCCTAACATCCCCTACATCGCCAAGCGCAATTGCCGTAACAGACGATAAAGTATGTTATCTTTACGTATATAATATTCAGTATGGCGGTGGATTCAGCACCAAGCCTCCCTCCGACCTGTACCAGTACAATTTCTTCATACCAGAACTTCATATATCAGGGTGGGGAGACTTCAAAAATTTGAATAGTAATGATGTCTCCGCACGGGTCTTTGAAATAGATAAAAGCAGTGTCCTAGAGGTTCAAAGAATGATTAAAGATGATCTTAGACATTCCAACTACTCGCAATACCTATCCATAGTTAGTGGTGGAGGATATAGAGAAATTGTCAGCTACATCGAACAAAAAGCAATACAAAAAACTATGTGTATGCCGGAGATAGCTCCACAAAAAACATATATTTCCAAGTTTACATGTAAAACTGCAAGCACGCCATCAAGCGGGAATGCCCATGCAGTTGAGGTATGTTTTCGCAGAGATGTTGAGCTTTATGGTGTTACAGTAACAGGGATAAATGAGACCAGAATTGACAGGCTTGTAGATCTGATTGCTAATTCCAGTTTATACAAGCTTCGAGACTCGACAATTAATACACTTTCGCTTCTCATATATCGAGATATATCCGTCTTTGCTATTATGAGGAACAGTGTTTTGTTATATCCAAAGCCCGTGCACGTGATGCGTGCACTCGCATTCCTTGCAGTATTCGTTAGCTGCATTGTTCTCCACTACAGGTTTAGGCCTCATGAGTATGCGGGTTTTTCGAGGCTGCTCAGAAGGTTACGCCGGAGAATCTATAGACAGTGAACCTGTAAACCAGGTAGAGCATCGCTGCACATGCCAAAAATATGCTCGATAGGGGTGTGTAGACATCCACTGTCTTCGTTATCCTTGTCTTGACCTCCACCTTCTGAATTGATTGTGCCGCCTTCTCCAGGGCATTGTTGAGTAGCTCAGCTAGGCTGTCAACAGTCTTTGCAATATAAGCCTCCCCGCCTGTTGTATTTGCCATTAGCTTCATCTCATTTATTCCTCCGCTCTCCTCCCCGATGAAAACAGTGTAGATTGGTATTTCAAGGCTTTTGAAATCCTTCAGCAAGCTCCTGTACTCCATAAGATCCCCGGGCATGCCATCGGATATGAAGACAATAGAGGTGGAGACGTTGAGCTCCCTGTATGGCTTTAACCAGCTCAGGGCAGCCCTGAGAGGGTAGCTATACATCGTCCCTCCTCCAGCTCTTGCTTCTTTAACGGCTTTTACAACATCGCTTCTATTGCCAGGTGCGATTGCCTGCTTGATGCTATCAGCAAAATCCATGAAGCCAACATCTATGGATGGGGACAGCCTTTCAAAAAACTCCGTGATGACAGTTTTTGCTGTCTCAAGCTTTATGCCTGCCATGCTGCCCGATGTGTCCAGAATCACCACTAGGGCGGGTCTTGCGTTAAATCTCAGCTCTGAAATCTCCTTGGACTCTATGTAGATCTTTTCCTTTGTGACAATATAGGGCTGGGCCGCAGCCAGTGAGAGCAGCACTGCAATAGCAATCTTCATCGCCATGCTCGACCTTCTCCTCCTCACCGGAAACCTCCTCATTATGACGGATACGAGTGTGTGCCTGTATCTGAATGTGTAGAGCCTTGGGTACATCATGTGCAAGGTGATTATGGCAAGCATAAGCACCAAGAAGGTTGCTGCGAATATATACGGGTTGAACAATATCACAGGCCCTCACCTAAAGAGATCACGAAAAGAAGGATCAAAGCAGCCAAAAGGTAGAGCTGTATTGAGTAGTCCCTTCTCTGCACCGAGATCTGGAGCTGCCCATGTGCCTTAAGTGCTTCAAACTTGGCGCTTGCATACAGCTTCTGGGCAACATAGTTCAGCGCATCCTCCTCGCCGGATGACAGTGCAATCCTGAAGAGGGGAATCTTATGCTCCTTGCAGGCATTCTCAAGTTTTGAAGCCCTTGGGTCGTTGCCAACAAGCATTACAACCATATTTTCAGTGGCCTTTACAGCATCCTCCACAGGGGAGCCGTAGTTTGAAGCACCATCCGTTATCAGTATTATGGCTGTCGGCAGAGCTGAGGCCCTTGCCTTGGCATAGCCGAAGAATATCGCATCTCCTATGGCTGAGAACCTCTCAAGCTTTATATCCAACTTGCATGCGGAGCTGTTTATGCAAAGAGGCTTCACGAAATCGCTGAAACCGTAGATATCCACTGTGTCCTTCTTGCTCGCAGCTATTTCAACAATCTTCTCCACAAGGCTTACAGCGTTCCCGATCCTGGATGGAAAGGTATCAGTATAGCCCATGCTTGTTGAGATGTCCAGGAGCACGACAACTCTTGAGGTGGCGTTGACCTCAAGGACGTTTTCGGGTGTCACGGTTATGCGACTGCATGTTATTGTGTAGGGCTGGGCTGCGGCAAAAACGATAATAATGGCTGTGGCAAACTTAGCTGCTGCCAGAATTCCGGGGATTCTCGCATTATCTATTCTGCCAAGCCTAGATGCTAGATTGTAAGACCTTTTCCTGCTCTTGATGTAGAGAAAAGTTAGGATAAAAACTGATACAGGTATCAGAACTAGTGCATAGGGGTTCTCAAAACCCACGCTAATCGTCTGATTCTGGAGGAGCATAGCCCGCACCACTTCCGCTGGTATTACCACTGCAACTTCTCCGTTGCTGGTCTGCCAAATAGGATTGTATGAGGGATTCTAGGGCATTCCTAGCGCTCATTATGTCCGGCGAGAGGGGTCCAGTGGCCCTCACACGATTGAGATCGCTCAGAAGCATAAACATGCCGTCAAGAGCGGATGAATTAACAGGTCTTCTGCTGCACATCACCTTTATGTATTCCCTGTGTCTCCTAGCTATCTCCATGAGCATGGAGGCATTGTAGAGGGAGTTAAAGACCTTTTCCAACCTCTCCCTAGAATTTTCAATTATCGGGACATGGTTCTCCGCAACTGAATTTTTATCAACCCTGCTGAGGACAGATATTGCTCCTGCAACATTTGATAAAGCTTGGGATGTGTTTTCCTCAACGCTGTCGTATTTCTCCAAAGCCTCATCAATTTTGCAAAGGGATAGAAGCTGAAGAGCCTCTCTAAGTCCATCAACATCGATGTAATAGGCAGCTGTGCTGTTTGTCGACGCATCTGCAACATAGAGGTAATTTTTGGCAACTCTCACAGAAAACGTGTTATCTGAGCCATAGGCCAGTGATAGATTGTGAAAATACTCCTGAATCCTGTTTCTCACATAATAGGCATCGTTAATGCTGAAGTCCATGGATTTGGTGCCGGCAAGTCTTCCCTCAAGAGCCACAGAGGATCTGTTGAGATAATGAACAGCCTTAACATAATCCTCCAATATGTTTGGGCTGCTGGTGGAGTGAGGCAGGAAACTATAAACAATGTAGGTTAAAGAGAGAAGCATTATGAGCAAACCCATTATAGCCAAGGGATCGTGAGAAAATCTCATCTTCCTAAGAAAATCTCCCATCACAAGTGTGAATATCAACTGTATATAAATCTTCTAATAGACATGAGATTGCGAATGAAAAGCGCGCATGAGCGTCTTACCGGTATCCAAGAGAAAGTTTCCAAACTGAGAATTTTACTTTATTTTCAAAGACTTTCTCCATCTCCTCCCTACAACCCATGGAAGAGGAGCTTCAAGAAGAAATACGCTGGTTGGACTCCTTCTTTAAGGAGTTCGAGTGTAAACCTCTGCCCTTTGAAGATCTCAGGAATCATTATCCTGACCTCTACTTCAAGTTAATCTCTTTGAAAGGGTTTATAAAGGAGGAATATTCAGATTTCCGGTATGCACTAGATGCTCTGCTCAGAGGGATGGAGGAAGATCCTAAGTTCAAGAGCCTCTACCAAGAAATCATGAAAAATGTTGCAATATATCAAGGACAGTTTGAGCCCTAGAGGCAAGCTGCTCTCTTCCTCTCTCTTGGAATTGACCGAGCTTTTTGGCCAAATATTTATAAAAGTGTCAGGGAGAGGTTAAGTGCCATAGGAAGGGAGCTCTACATGGTTAGAGTCATTTTTTAACGTAGCTCTATCTAGTTTCTTAATAGAATTTGTATAAAGTTTTGAATACCATAATGCCAACAGCGAGATTTTGATACTGTATTTTTTCTTGAGCACCGCACGCATAGGACTATGATGTGCCATGTGTCAAGCAATAGGTTTAAATAATTCAGGCTCTTTGCACACTCAAATGCGCTTCTCTGATAGGTTAAAAGCAGGCGTTCCGGGATTTTCAGGGCATCTATTGGAACTCCCCTCTTTTCTGCAACATAGCGGATGGTGTCCAAGGGGTTAAATATGGGGTCATCTTCCTTCGCCATCATAAAAGCTTAGTCCTCTTCAGATTTAATTTTAAGTATGCTTTGCATGCATTATCGAGGTTAACCTTTAATGGTGAGCAGTAATGGGAAAAGCTGAGTTTTTCAGCGATAGGAGGTCGAGGCGCATCATCCCATATGTTAAGGAGGGTAGGATTGTTGAGCTTGGTTGCGGCACCGGTGCCACATTATCGGTCCTCTCCAGAGCTTTTCCAAGAAGCATAATCGTTGGAGTGGATCATGAAATGGATAGTTTAGAGGTTGCTAGTAAAAGAAAACTGGAAAATGTTATATTAATAAAAGGAGATATAACGCAGAGGATTTTTCCATCCTCATCTTTTGATACTGTTATTTTCAAGTTCTCTTTGCATGAAATTTACTCCTCACAGGGCAGTGAGGGCGTTGAAAAAGCCTTACATAATGCATATGAAATTCTGAAGGAAGATGGGGTTCTAATAATCTATGATCACCTCAAGCCTAACCCTCAAAGAGTCGAGTTCAGGATAAAGCAGGATGCTTACAGGATGAAATTTGAGAGATTTGTTGAGGAATTCGCTCCGAGAAAAGTGAGGTATGAGATGAAGGGTGAGTGGATAATAATGGATATATCGGATTGCCTTGAATTCCTGACCAAGTATAAGGGATCAAGGTGGCAGGAGGAGATGAGGG
>Ga0207433_10014285_pt1 | contig 11543 bp, 16 predicted proteins | sample YelNatPaOPGAMG01_FD_187559 | JGI IMG/M metagenome (GOLD analysis project Ga0207433, IMG submission 187559) | Hot spring thermophilic microbial communities from Obsidian Pool, Yellowstone National Park, USA - OP-RAMG-01 (SPAdes) (version 3) | ecosystem: Environmental > Aquatic > Thermal springs...
AAAAAGGGATTGAATTAAAGGCATCAAAAGAAGAGCTTGAGAGGCTTCTTGATGGAATAAACTCTTTAAGTAAAAAAGACTATTCAGTAAAACTTGGCTCAATTCTTGACTCAGAGCAAAGAAAATACTACACAAAGGAGAATTTCAAGATTCTCATTATGAAGATAAAAGAGTTGTTGAAATAAAAGGTTAGATTGATTGTGTTTAATGAATGATGTTTGATCTTGTTTGCTGTAATGCACCCCCATTTTTGTGGACACTTTTTAGGGTTTCAATATGTAGAGGTCTATGCAACATTTTTCCCTTTTTATAGAGATTTTCTCCCTGCATATGCAGAAAGTTTAAACTCTACACCTTTGGCGTGTCCAGTCCTCATAGGGTTCAGTATAAGGTCTTACATATATTTTGTGCCATGTTTTATTCTTACCCCGGATACTATGTCCTAACCCGAAAGAGATTTTTGCTTGATTTTTAATCAAAAAGATATATAATAAAATTATGAATTTGAAAATCAAAATCCTGAAAGATAAATTAGGTAACATAACGGTATCATTTCCCTATACTCCTCAATTTGTGCAAAAGATAAAAACTATTAAGGGCTATCGGTGTCAGTCTGAAAATCAGAACCACTTTGGCACTTTTCCTGAGGTAAAAATCAAGCAGGTTTTACCAATGAATGCTAACACAAAGTATGAAGAAAGGTGCATAGGGTTTTATCCTGGAAATAGTCTGTTAGAGGCAATTATCAATGTAAAGCTTCCCTACGGCTACAATGGAAATCTCTGAGCAATATTTAGTAACAAGAATTTTAAGGAGGCGCTTATGAAAAATTTTAGATTTTTGCTGTTATTATTAATCGTTGTTGTGAGTTTTTATGGATGTGCAAGTTTTACAAGCCCTGCACGGCAGCATATACTGGAAGAAGGCAGGACTTATTGGTTCGATTATGATGCAAGCAGGAGAGGAGCGATATTAATCCCAAAGTATGAGGAAAAGAATATCGCTATTTGTGCAGAACCTTCCCCTGATATTGCCCTTGAAATATTAAACAAATTCAAGGCAGATGTTGGAACAGACAAGATTGCCATTGGTACAGAAGCTGATATTCAGGAAAAAGTGATTCAACTTGCTAAAAGAACCCAGACTGTCATGTTTTTAAGAGAAGCATTATACAGGCTTTGTGAGTTATCCCTTAATTCTCAATTAGATAAGAAAGATGTGATAGAACTTTATAAACAAGTGATAGAAGCAGCATCAGAGATAGCAGAGGCAGAATTGAAAAATGCTGAGCAAGGGTTGGAGGAGGCGAAGAAAAAATCTATGGAAGCAGAGAGGAAATTGATTGAAACAATGGAAAAAACCCCTGGTCTTATAGATGCTTATAAGGAAAGGCTTAAGAAAGAAAATAGATAAATTGAGAGGTGCAAGTGATGAGTGAATTTTTAGGATTACTTAAAGATTTAAAAGAAAATAATGCAGAATTTGTTATTTCACTCAACTGTAAAAAAATAAAAGTTAAAGTGCAGGATATAACAGGCGATATGGTTACTCTTTATGAGACAGACAGCAATAATAGATACGACTTACACTATACACAGATAGTGATACATAGTATTCGAAGATAAACCTTGACAAAAATAATGGGCTCAGGTACTACGACCTATAGAATTTAAAAAATTGTATAAGGAAAGAGGGATTATGAGAAAAGCAAATCTTTTAGTGATAATATATATATTCACATTAAGTTTATTATTTTTACCACATAATCTCATTGCTAAGAAATATCCAGATGTAGAAGCTTCTCTTAAAAAAGCAACTCTACTTTCAAGGACTGTCAAACTTGGAGAAATACTTGAACTTGAAGTTGAATTAGAGAAACCCATAGAAGGGAAATATCCTGTAATATTATATCTGAAGGATGCTGAGGGGAAATCAATTGTTGCTTCAGTCAGGAAAGAGGAAGATTTTATTATGGATAGCACAAAATATAATTTTAAATTTGAGATACCTGAAAATATTCCTATTTCATCATTCTGGCCGGATGACGCCTTATCTCATAAAGTGAGTATACGAATAGGTGACTCTGAGGAAAAAGATATAGGTACAATAGGGCTTTATAGAAAATGGCAGATCATCCGCGATGGAATAATCGTCCTTCCTGGATTTAAGATACCCTTTTATGTTGTGTTAATGGCTTTTCTTGGTGCAATAGGTTATGTATTTACCAGCATTCTTAAGAGACCTGAATTTACACGGAAAAATATAAGAAAGTGGGTTTTTAGGCTTGCACTAGGGCCATTGTTTGGAGTATTCCTGTATTCCATATCCACATTGATTAACCCTTCTCCTGACCCCTATATCATAGGAGCACTCTGTTTTGCTACAGGTTTTTACATAAGCCCGATTCAATCAAAAATGAGAGATTTTGTTTATGAAAAACTTGCTCCTGATAAAAAACTTGAAGATGACATTGCTGAACTTGAAGCGGATGAGTCTGAATTGATATCAAGGATTGCAATCTCAAAACGGGTGGCCTATTATCTAAAAAAGGAAGGCATTACTTCAATTGCGGATCTCTCAGCTACTTCGCAAGAGAAGCTTAACTTATTGGCAAAATCCTCTGGAATAGATGAGGAATATTTGAAGAATAAAAAAACCGAGGCAGAAAATTTAGACAAAAAGAATTTAAGTAAACTTAATATACCATTGGCAATAATGAAAAAATTGCCTAAGGAAATTAAATACATGGAAGACCTTATTACATTAGATGTTTCTGAAATAAAACATAAGTTTAGTTCAGACGAACAAAAAATACTCAATAAATTTATAGATGAAGCAAAAACAAAGATAAAGATGTGAAAAAGTGTATAATTTATATGAAACATACCAAAAAACGGAGGTATTACTATGAAATTTGCCATTATTTCTGATACACACTTCGGGGATCCTGCATGCACGCTTGTTACATTACAAAATGGCGATATCGTCAAAGGCGAGAAGTATGACGAGTTCAAGAATGCAGTGGGACAGGACAATGACTATCTTATTCTTGCGGGTGACATACTTGATTTTTCTATAGCACACTATGAGACAGCTTATCGGTATGCACAATTTTTCTTTCAGAAGATTAAGGATGATGGAATAGCAAACGAGATAATCTATTTGGCAGGAAACCATGATGCTGATATATGGCACATTATTCAGCACCAGAGGGCTGTTATCAATAAATTACAGATGGGTTATTTGCCGGAATCATTTCAACACTCGGTTGCTGGAATCATTGATGACAGGGCAGGAAGTCCGAATAGGGGATTTACCCTTGATAAAGTCACAGTAAGGAGTGAGCAGGGCAAACCCAAATACGCCGGCATGTTTCTTGATAAGATAACCACTCCTGACACATTTTTCAATTTTGCTTATCCAAATCTATATATCATTACAGATAATGAAAGTGTTCTTGTTACCCATGGACAATATCTTGAACCTTATTGGGCTATTTTAGGCGAGATAGCGATGAAAATAGCTTATGATGATTTAAAAGTAGGTGAGGTGGATATAGAAGAGATGGTTGAGATGAACTTTCCGTTGAACCAGCTCGCATGTACAGGGATCGGACAGGCAGGAGTTTTAACCAAAGTTGTCTGGATGGTAGAGAGAGATATAAAAAATGGAGACCTTAGCAGGATGAAGAAATATCTTGACCGAATTGGAAAAGAAATTGATGATATGACTGATTATGGATGGCTTAAGGAAATTATTGAGGATTACATTATAAAGAAGGCAAAAGAAGAGATTTTAGAATCTATTGGAAAAATCAAAAGGACGCGATATAATGAGGAATTTATTTATAAAGAAGAGGTTAAGGAAAGATTCAGGAGATTCTATGCTTCAAGCCTGCTCGAAATAGGAGATATAAATTCAAGGACGGGCTTAAACATACCTGCACCATGGCGAATTATCTTTGGACATACACATCAGCCGATACCATGGAATGAATCTAATCCGCCAAAACTTGATACAGTATCATCCGCTTCTCCCAGAAGACTGACCATGCATAACACAGGTGGCTGGCTTAAAGAAGGTGATAGATTCTGTGGTGCTGAAATATTTATTTATAATAGTAAAGATGGTTTTTCTTCTATATCTGTCACAGATTAAATTCATAATGTAAAGAGAGATGAATGGGAAAGCTAAATAATAACCTGCTTGAGTTTTTTAAAAAAAATTACAAACCTGGTCTCATTGGTCTGGTTGGAACAAAAGATACAATAGGTATTGCTATAAGAGAGGCACAGAGGGCAGTCACATCTAACGGTAAGGCATCCCTGTGGTCACATTGTTTTATATTTGGTGAAATGAGGCTCGACCGTAGAGGTCCTGTGAATACCATAAGTAGAAGCCCTTACATATTTGAGAGCGACCTCAAGGTGAATCTTTTTAAACCACAGATTAGAAATGGTGCACAGGAAAACTGGATAGGAAAATGGTGCGGAGAGAATGTTGAAAATGCAGCTATAATAGATTTTGGATTATCAGACAATGAAAAGGATATTATCCTTGCCACTGCACTTCAGCTTGTTGATGAACAGGTGCTTTATCCAATTCAAGAGCTTCTCGGGACATGGTGGGCAATGATTATGAAAAAGCAATGGTATCAAAATCCTCTTGATGACCCGCATGCCATGTATTGTAGTTCTTTCGTAAGATATTGTTACAGGGAAGCAGGAAGGGATTTTATTGGTCAGGATATAAACCTTTCAAATACAACCCCTGAGGATATTGCAAAGGCAGGAATAAATGCAGGTGCAATAAAGATTTACAGTCCATAGACTATTTCGTATAAAAGGATAAAAGCGGTGAGGAGATAATAATGAAACCTGATTTCCCAAAGACTCACTGGTATAGATTTCATTAGGCAGCTAAAATCCATTACAAATTTTTAAATTTATTGTAGAATTCTCTTGGATTAACTATTTTTATTCCTTCAAAATTTAATGGTAGTGTCAACATTCTTGTGTAAATTTTTTATAGAAAGGCAAATTAGGATGCACCTTGCCTATTTTTGTATGTCTCCAGCTCATCTCCATTTTTAAAGATATGAATGCCAGTAGCAAGTAACAAGATGTCTCTCCCGCAACTATTTCCATAGATTTTGTCCTCCGCTTAAATTCTTTATTCAGCCTTTCTATTATATAAGGCGACCTAAGCGATATCCATTCCTGCTCCGGAAAATTAAAAAAAGTTAGACAACTTTCTATTGAATTTTTCAGTGATTTAACCGCTGATGGCAGTTCTTTCCCCCATCTTTCTATAAAAGATTTTGTATTTGCTTTAACAGGCAGGGCTTTTCAATTAGTTTTCAAAACAGTATGTCAAAGAGCAAAAATACCGCAACAATTATCTCACCCGCACATACTTCGTCACACAAGAGCAATAGAACTCTTACGTAGTGGTGTGCCTGTAACAATAGTTCAAGACCTGCTTGGACACTCATCTTTAAACACAACGGCTATTTATTTGCGCATGAGTTCACAAGAGGCTAAAATGATACTTAAGGATAGAGGGATGATATGAGCAGTTTATAGTATTTTACCCAAATTTGCTAATATAGTTGACTCTTTTATAAAGATTATTTATATATTGTTTAATATTTTTTATTTATATTTTATTTAATATTTTTTATATAAATAAAAGAATATGTGGATACATACTAAAGTGAGGTGATAATTGACAAAAATCGTCAGGAGAGGGTTTTCTGGCATCTCAGGCAGAATTGGGATAAGCGAAACAGATTTGTTTATACCGCTGAATTGGAAGCTAAGGATACAAACAAGTTAGTTGTTCATTGCGGGCAGATTAGAGGTAAAAAATGAATATTTATCAGAGGATCGTTTTGATAGTAGGTGCTTTAGCTCTATTAGTGTTGGGCGTTAATATAGGAAATTTAATTGATAAATATTGGGTTTATTTTATCCTCCCTTTTTTAGGGGGTATGCTAACAATTATAGGTATAACCTTATTACTGTTTTTTGCATTAAAAGGAATAGGGAAGGAAAAGGAGTAAACAAATGCGTGGAAAAGGGCCAGACGGCATGAGAACAAAGGATGCAATTCGTCAAGTCATTAGTGAATTGCAGAGAGCGACAGGAAAGGATATTTTTGACGGAGTAAGGAAAATTTATAACTGGGGAGAGCATAATATTTGGCGTCACATTATGGCTCAGACTATTAACCTGCAGCCTGGATATTATGAATGGGACTATATAAAACAGTGTGAAAAATGTCTTTTTTTGTGTGAAGATGGTTATTTTGAACTTTATAACCCATCTAAACATGGGAATTTTGAAAAAGGGATAAAAGTATAAAAAGTGAAAAGCTTTATTTACACCTGCCTGCAACTCCAACTAACACAGTGCAAAAGACTTACGTTCAAACCTTTTGGGCTTCTTTTGCAACGAAACAGGTAGGCGATATACGGCTAAGAAATTATGAAAGCAGAACTGAATGTTATCAAAAAAGTATTGGATTTTCTCTGTAAAACTATCAATGTAGATTATGAGATTATCGAGCATCATGATGAGAGTGAAAGAAATCGACCTGCATGTGATGCGATAGCACGCGTGAGCATTAGAAATGTTGCAGTAGAACATACTTCTATTGACAGTTTTCCTTCTCAACGAACAGATGACAAAAGATTTATAAAAGTTTTAGGGTCATTAGAAAAGGAGCTTACGGGCAAATTACCAACGCCTGGTCACTATGTACTTTCTATCCCTGCGAATGCGATACCTACGGGGATTAATTGGGCTGATATTCGTTTTCGGATTAGTGAGTGGTGCCAAAGAGTTGCTCCCAATTTAGAAATAGGAGATCCCTCTACCGCTCTTCAAGCTTCCGTACATTTCTTCAGAGAAGTACCTCAAGGAGTGCCATTTGAAGTTACGCTTTACCGCTGGCCGGGTCGAGATGGACAGTTCTTCACAGCTCGTTTTTGTCCCTCAGATTTGGAAAATCAAAGAGAGCAGGTTATCTACCGAGCCCTTACTTCTCGAGGTGCCAAGGTAGCCAGCTACAGAAGTAGGGGATTTAGGACAATACTTATACTTGAGTCAAACGGTATTGCTTTAGCGAACGCTTCTGCTATAGGCCAAGCTTTCGTCAATGCTATGAAAAAAGTCGACTCGACGGAATTACCCGACGAAGTATATCTCGTCGAAACTGAAGTAGAACCTTACTATTTCCATTGTCTAAAATTCGGAGATAAAATATTTCCTGATGTTGTTATTTCAGAGAAGCCGTACATATAACACAGCATAAAAGGTTCGTGCTTGATGGCACTCACTCAAATTCCGCCTTTGACGGACTTCTTTTATGCTGGGAACGTTAAGTGAAATGCCAGATGCCATAAGATTAAAATAGGAGGTGAAGATAATGGGAATAGAATTTTTTAAGCGGGTAATAGAATTTCTTAACCGAAATAATGGAGCATTTAGTCTAGTATTTTCGGCTGTGCTAGCTATTGCAACAATAGTATTGGCATTGGAAACCAGAAGAATAAGAGAGGCTCAAAAAGAACCAAAGATTTTTGTGAGTATTCAACCAGAAGAAGGATGGATAAACTGGTTTGACATAGTTATACAAAACATAGGGTTAGGAGCGGCTTATAATATAAAATTTGAAGTTAATCCAGATTTTGAATATGCATTTGAATATGCAAAAGGTAAATTTCTATCTGGCTTAGTTTTTATAAAAAATGGCTTGAAATATCTTGCTCCTAACAACGAATTCCGATGCCCTTTAATCTCTTTTAATTTTAAGAGTAGAGAAGAAGTAGAAAAAACTTTTAAAATTAACACCACTTATCAAATTAACTTCACCTATCAAAACATCACAGGCAAAACATATAAAGGTGAATACTCAATAGATTCTTCTCAGTTAATATCAATTGGTCTAACTCAATTAGAATTAGGTGAACCACCCCTATATAAGATAGCAACATGCGAAGAAATCCCAAAAGCCTTAAATAGTATAGCAGTAAATACGAAAGCAATCGCATGCTTCTTATCTCAGAAACCAATAAATGAGGAAGATGTGAAAAAGGAACAAAACAACCGTTAAAACGGGCTAACCAATTGAAAAAAGAGGATAAGGAATAATGGTAAGGTGTATCGGGCACTCCGCCCACAAAGTTCCCTTCGGAGAACTTCAGATATGCTCAACCGTTATACGCCGTGATGTCGGGGCTCATACCTTAATCCCCTCTTAAAGTAGCATAAATCAAACTAACAATAAGTGTTAATCTCTCTGTTAGAAGTTTTTAAAAGTAATTGTTCTTTTTTATATTTCCTTACTTTACACAAAAATCAAGCATATTTAAAAATAAGCTTTTATAAAACTTCTATGAAACTTGAAATAGGTTACAAATTAATTTAGCTAAATTGTTGCCTAAATCACCCAGGAGAGGATTTTGAGACAACCCTATAGGTTTTTTATCCATATGTTTTTGAGAAGACAACCCTATACATACATTAAGACGACCCCTATGGAATATACATTATATACCCATGTTGCTCATGTACATTAACTTCCATACTTATGTATATTAACTTCCATAGGGGTCGAGGGGGTCAAAATGAACATAGTTATTTTCATAAAGATTAAAGTGAAAATTCCGAAAATTCCCTTGTGGAGGATTTTAGAGGAGATTTTGAAAGTATTCAGCATTTTTTAGTTCCAGTTATGATTAATATAGCACCAATGGAAGCTACTATTATGCAAGCAGTTAGCCAATCTTTAAAAGGAATTCATCTTTCCTTCTTTTCTCTTTTTTATTTTAATTAAATCTGAGACAGTAACCCATATTATAAGCGCCCTATAGATTAGAATAGAGATTATATCTGTTGTAGATATATCTTCAATAACAGGTGGCAATATACCAATAATACTCCTAAGAACAAAAGCAACTGCTACTACTGACCATATTAAGATTATCCACCTTAATACTTTCATCTCTTTTTTCTTTTTAGTTAAATCTGAGACAGTAACCCATATTATAAGCGCCGCCCAGATTAGATTGGGATGCATATGACTTAAAAGCATAAGTATTGTCTCGAATACTGTCCATATTAAGATTACCCATTTTAATACTTTCATTTCTTTCCTATCTTTTTCATTATGTCTTTATAGTTTAAATTTAATACTTCTAAAAATTTTTCTTTTTATCTATTCTTTTTCTACTGTTCCCTTAGATGCATCAATTTCATTGTAAAAAGTGTATCTTCCAACATACTTAACTTTATAAAAAACTCCTTTTACTTTAACTGTGTCTTCAGGCTTAATTTTTGGAGTTCCAAAGGTAAACACTGTAATATTTCCTGTTCCATCTGATAAAACCATGATTGTGTATTCATTGCCTCTTTTAGAAGTTTTAGACTTTAAATCTAATACTTTCCCTTTTACTTGAACAGTGCTTAGATGGTATTTATCAGGATGATTTATAATCTCTGATATAGTTAAAGCTTGAGCTTCTGTAAAAACAAAGAAGGTTAAAACTGTTGTAAGAAGTAAAATTAGCAAGTAAGATTTAAATTTTTTCATTGTTCGTTATTTATTCTTTTTGCTACATACTTCATTAAATAAAATCTCCATTACTGTGTCTGGAATAATCGGTTCCCAATCAGTAAATAAACCTAAAAAAGTTGCCCCTTCTACAGGCACCCCATCTGAAGAATAGTGACTTACTTCCAGTGGATGAAATTCTTTTGTTGCGCAATTAATTTCGTCTAAATCCAGGTCATAACCAATTATTTTTTTATATTTTTCTTCAACCTCTTTTCCAGGCTCTTTATATTTCTTTCCAAGTCCCCTTGCCATTCTCTCCTTCCCCTCTTTTGTATATATTGTTTTCCACCATACTTTAGCAACTCTTCCTGATGACCAAGTTATATCCTCAGGGTCATAAAAGTAAACTCCAGAGGTGTTTATACCAAAATATTTCCACCTAAAATTACAGCTACATGCTTTTTTACAAAAATTATCTGGAAGTTTCACTTCTTTGCAAGCATCCCAACAATTTAAGTAAGATGTTGCAATATCTTTGCAATAATCATAATCATTAGGCTTTTGTTTAAGACAATAATCATAATCATTAGGCTTTTGTTTAAGACAATCAAGCATCTTTCTTGTAAGACAACGTCTCATATAACCTGTACAGCTCTTAGGGAGATTTCCCTCTTTAACATAACTTTCAAAATAACTTTCAAAATCACCTTCAAAATCACCACTACTGTTTTCATATCCAAATAAAAAAAATGCCAAAAATAATAAAACAATTAATTTTTTCACACTGTGCTTTTTCTCTGTCATGCTTTTTATAACCTTTTTTTATTGCTTAAACACAATATCTCATACTTTGAACAAAGTTTAATTAATTTTTTTATAGAAAACAAATTAGAAATTTTTATTAATTTATAAAAATAACTTAGTGACACATTTAGTGACACAGGCTTTATATAATCAAGAGGTCGGTTAACATTTTTATCTAACCATTGGTCAACATCTTTCTTTCTAAATCTGAGATTAGCGCCAAGTTTTACATAGGGTATTAGCTTTTTACTATCTTTGTATATCCATTCTTTGCTGACATTGAGATATTGAGCTAACCTTCTGGAGTAAATAGCTTGTCTTCCTCAGAATGCTTAATTGTATTGAAAATTTCCCTTTTTAACTCCTCAACCAATTCTTTTTTAAATTCTTGAAAAAGCTGATTTATTAAGTCTGCTAACATGTATACTCCTTGTTTAAGATAATGCTTTCTTTAAATTAAAGAATAAATATAATGGTTTTTGCAATCCCCTCTTTTATTACTTTTCTCTTACTTTCCACCCCGAAAGGAATAAAAACTCTTTTTTCCCATAAAATTATCTTTAATCTTTTAAGATAATGCATATTATCTTAAAAATCTACCTTAAATAGGCATTTATGACTATACATAGATGAGTAGTTGAAACTACCACTCATCAAGGGAGATAAATCGGGATGGTTTTTCGGAATAAAATTCGGAATAAGTTTCGGAATAATTTTTATGGTTACTCTAAATTGTCTATATATATAGACATCATTTTTGGAGGTGCAAAATGGAAACAGTTGTAAAAATTCCAAAAGGTTTAGCCTTTGCAAGAGAAATTTACTGCGACATTTGCAACGATCCGATAAAGCCTGAAAATAACGACTTTTGGGCAGTTTTTTGGAAAGAGAAAAATAATCTATACCTTGAGAAATATATCTGCGAAGATTGTGGCAAACAGTTTTGCAGAAAAAGAAGAGTCACAACTCTTTCGCAAGCTTCTTATGAGATGAAAGAGGCCATTGTTAACGATTCTGTTGTTCCTGAGCATAAAGTGCTAGTAGCAGATTGGAAATTTTGGGATGAGTGAGCTACCTCACGCTAAAGCAGTGAGGCTTCCTGTTTCACAGAGAAAACTTGCACGGATGTATGGAATACTGTTTAGGTATTCCAGTATCCGTGTAGAGGTTTCCTCTCC
>Ga0207433_10014293_pt1 | contig 11537 bp, 8 predicted proteins | sample YelNatPaOPGAMG01_FD_187559 | JGI IMG/M metagenome (GOLD analysis project Ga0207433, IMG submission 187559) | Hot spring thermophilic microbial communities from Obsidian Pool, Yellowstone National Park, USA - OP-RAMG-01 (SPAdes) (version 3) | ecosystem: Environmental > Aquatic > Thermal springs >...
CCCAACCTGAATTTATTTTCGTATTAGACATAAACAGATGTATACCAGCAAATCATCCGTTGCGCATAATCAAAAGCCAGGTGGATGCCGTACTTAAGAAGCTTTCGCCGTTATTTAATGAATTGTATGAAGAGTTTGGGCGTCCCAGCATTCCACCTGAGCAACTTCTCAAGTCTCGTATTCTCATGGCGCTTCACAGTGTGCGCAGCGAACGACTATTTTGCGAGCAACCTGGGTACAATCTGCTCTGGCTCTGGTTTTTGGATCGAGATCCGAACGAAGGGCCATTTGATCATAGTGTGTTTTCCAGGAACTACCAGCGAGTGATGTCAACTGATGTAACCAGGAGTTTTTTTTGACAAAGTTTATAAACTGCCACGAGAGCAAGGATGGGCCAGCAATGAGCATTTTACTGCTCACGGAACATTGATTGAACTCAGCCAGAAGTATCGCAAGCGGGTGGATGAAATTTTTAGATGGATTAAGACTGCAGGACTGCTACGGCGAAGCCGGTATAGAGGGTTGGATCGCAGGCAAGCGTGGGGATATTTTGTAGTAGCCGCATACAATCTATTACGGATGGCGCGTTTGAGTTTGTGAGCATCCAGTTAAACAGTCAGGATTTGGTACTAATAGATGCTTCTGAGGGTTAAAAAAACTTACTGAGGCAGGAGATATTGACATTTGGGGTGAGGAAAAAGCACTAATATTGGCTTCTAATCAACTCCGGCGGACAAATATAAATCATCAGAATTAACCTACCTTCAAAAGGGCATTTTTTTTAACAACTTGTTAAGTTCAAATTTTGTATTATGTTGTTGTTATGAATTTTCAAGATTACGCAGCATTAGGCGTAGTCGCAATTACAAGTGTGTGGTTATTAATAGTTGGTTTTAGGGCCTTGAGGCCCAAAAATCAGGGGTGTAGTTTTTGTAGTAAAAATATTTGCGACTCTAGCCGGAAGCCAGATTGCGAAAGGCTGTACCAGAAAAAAGTCCGGCTGTTTGAAGTCGTGAAGTTGTACTTGAACAAAAATTTTAACTAATTTATTTTTTACTGAAGTCTATGACTATCTGTAGAGCAAGTGTTTTCACCGCAACTAGCAAAAGTATTGCGTTAGCAAGTAACTTGGGTGAACCATCAGAATCTGTCTGGGTACCCAATACCGACGTCTTAATAAGCGAGTCCGACTTAGTTATTAAGGTTGAATTAGCTGGCATCACTAAAGAGGATATCGAACTAATTGCCGAAGACAACCGGCTCATTATACAAGGCCATAGGTCTGATTGCTGCAGGGAAGAAAATAAAAACTGCACCTTCCTGATTATGGAAATAAGTTATGGTTCCTTCAAAACTGAATTAGAAATTCCAACCGAATTTGACCTTTCTAAAGCCACTGCTTCGTATTTGAATGGTTTCTTGAAAATTATTGTACCTAAAAAAGAAAAATGCTCTTCAAAAAATCATATAATACCAATCAAAGCAGACGAATAAATGCTTTGCTTGGTTGTGGAAAAACTTGCTATCATTTGCCTGTCGTATCCAATATTCCAAGTAAAAGTGAAGAAATTATCAATTAAATGTCCTGGATAATCAGGCCAATTATACCTGGATGACTTCAGTTTAGTTAATAGCTTTCTTAGTAGCCAAATGACTTTGGGGACCCTGTTTACCGGGGCCGCCGACTATTATAAACCTATAGGTCCAATTTTCTCTAAATGAAGAACCGTCCTGCCTAAAAGTTCAATTTCTGATAGGACTACGAAAAACCTGGCAGACCAATCGTTATTACCATTTATATCAATTAACACCTGTTCAACCCTCCATACTTTGTTGTCTTTGGATTTTTCAATTAAGGTATTTGCGGAGTTCCTTGCTGATGGGTCAAATAACATCCGCCCATTAATTTGGTTGTATTCGCGCATGATCGATTCAAGGTTTTCTGCAGTCCAAACGGTATCAACATCCTGAGTGGGCGGCGCAATTCGTTCTGCTGCTTTATCAAATTGACCCGTGGCCAACAACTTCAAAAGTACAAAAACCTCATTTCGAATAAGGGTAATTAAAGATCTTTCATCGTCTATAAGTCTGGCTTGTCCCGGTGCTTGCTCAATTTTATTTTTATCTAATGGCTCTATTTGGAGCGCTGGATGCTTCAGCATCTCCCATTCATCTATGAGGCTGGAATCTGTAGTTTTGACAATTGCCTTGAAAAATTCTTCCATTTCAAGTGTCTGTTCTGTCATGAACTGGGCTGGCACAGTTTGGGATATGGTCTTGTAAACGTCGGTCAAATATCTTAACAAAACGCCTTCGACTTTCTGAAGCTCATAAATACGAATATAGTCCTCAAAAGTATAAAAATTCTCATACATTTCCCTGGCAATGGATTTAGGCCTGATACTTTCTTTTGCAAGCCAGGGATGCTTTTTGGCAAATTCATTAAAAGTGGAATAAATAAAATCGGCTTTGGGTTTCGGATATTCAAGGTTTTCAAGCTCGATCATGCGTTGATCATAATCTAAGCCCTGCCTTTTCATTTCAGCAATTTTTTCCGATTTGATTTTATATAATTGCCTGTGGAGGATAATCTCAGGGTCTTCTAAAATCGATTCTACAATAGAGATCAAATCCAAAACATAATCGGGAGCTGATGTATCCAAAGCCTTAATAGTGTCAATCAGGTACAATGATAATGTTTGATCCAACGAAAAATCATCTTGCAACTCTATATTAAGCCGAAGTTTATGTTTGCCTTCAACATCTTGCTCAAACTCGATTATCTTCCGTTCCAACAGTGATCTAAATAACTTAAAGGCATGATGTAATAATTGCTTTTTTCGCGATGGCGATTCATGGCAATCTCTAATCAGTTTACGCATGGCCGCACAGCCAGATTCTCCTCTGCTCAAGACATTAAGTAACATACCATGGGTAACCTGGAATCTTGAAACAAGTCGTTCCGGCGGCATCGATACAAGTCTATTGAATGTGGCCTTGTCCCAGGATACAAAGTTTTTCTCAGGCGGTTTTTTCTTAACAACTTTTCGTAGCTTTGTGGGGTCACCGCCAGCCTTTTGTTCCATTTTTAGATTTTCAATCACGTGTTCTGGTGCTTGAACTACAACCCAGCCTTGATTATCAAAGCCCTTTCTGCCGGCTCTACCACTTATCTGATGAAACTCCCGTGCACTGAGGATTGTTGTCTTTTCCCCATTGAATTTGCAAAGTCTGGTAAATAACACCGTCCGGATTGGTACATTTATACCGACGCCTAAAGTATCTGTCCCGCAGATAATCTTTAATAACCCTTTCTGAGCAAGTTTTTCTACAAGGACACGGTATTTAGGCAAGAGCCCAGCATGATGAAGACCAATACCATTCTTTAAGAGCTTTTTTATTTCCGGTCCATAAGGCGAGGAGAAACTAAATCCCTTTATCTCAGCATCCAATCGTTGTTTTTCTTCCCTGGAACAAAAACTAAAACTCAGGAAATCCTGAGCTGTTTGAGCTGCCTCTAGTTGTGAAAAATGCACAATATAAATTGGTTCACGTTTCTGGTTCACCAGATTAAGTACTGTCTCTGTCAGGGTGTTTTCACTGTACTCATAAACCAAAGGCACAGGCCGAGTCTCTGACTTTACTACCACCGTGGGTAATGAATTTAGTTTTGTTAATGCTTCTTCAAAAAACGAAGTATCACCTAGAGTAGCAGACATTAAAAGAAACCGTGCCCGGGGCATGCTCAACAACGGCACCTGCCAGGCAACACCGCGCTCCTTGTCCGAATAGTAATGAAATTCATCCATGATCACATCCTGGTACGGTGCTAATTCACCATGACGTAAAGCAATGTTCGATAATATCTCTGCGGTACAACAAAGAATAGAAGCATCTTTGTTTATTGTTGCATCACCAGTAGCCATTCCCACTTGATCAGGGCCGAATTCTCTACATAAAGCCAAAAATTTTTCATTCACTAATGCTTTTATTGGGCTCGTATACACTGAGCGCTTATTTTGACATAGAGCCTTAAAATGTAACGCTGTAGCTACAAGTGATTTTCCTGAACCAGTAGGTGTATGAAGAATAACATTCTTCTCTTCAAATAATGCCAGGATCGCTTCTTCCTGAGTGGCATATAATGTTAAGCCAATATCATTAATATATTCAAGAAAACGATCCAGAATAACATCATTATCTGGTTTGGATATTTTTTGTTTCTGGCTGAGCAGCCGATATTCCTGCATTATCTGATTATTCACCTATGATTTTTACAAGAACTCGTTTACGCCGACGTCCGTCAAATTCGCCGTAGAATATCTGCTCCCAGGGCCCAAGATCAAGTCTACCTTTTGTAATGGCAACGACAACCTCCCGTCCCATGATTTGCCTTTTTAGATGAGCATCGGCATTGTCTTCACCAGTGCGATTATGTTGATACATAGCTACAGGCTCATGAGGTGCAAGTTCCTCTAACCAGGCCTTAAAGTCGTGCAACAATCCACTCTCATCATCGTTAATAAACACACTGGCAGTTATATGCATTGCATTTACCAGGCAAATGCCTTCCTGCACTCCACTGGCCCTCACAAAGCCTTCTATAGTGTCGGTTATGTTTACAAAACCATACCTTTCCGGTAACTCAAACCATAGATATTCAGTAAATGATTTCATCGCCTGAGTCTGATTTCATTATTCTTAGATATCCAACTAACCGAATAAAACTTATTTTTTATCCTTTTATACAACCTAACGGCTTTAATCGGACAACCTTTTTTGCTATTCCGGCCAATTCACAAGCATCTACCACAGTTGATACATCTTTATATGCTTCCGGTAATTCCTCCTCCATAGTTGCCCGACTTTGGCCTCTTACAATAATTCCGCGTGAAGCAAGTTCTTTAGTAATATCCCGACCTCTGGCCACTGTTTTAGCTTTGTTACGACTCATAGCCCGGCCTGCACCGTGACAACAACTAGAAAAGGTTTCATCAAGTGCCCTGGCTGTACCAGTCAAGACATAAGAACATCGTCCCATATCGCCAGGAATCAACACCGGCTGACCAACATTCAAATATCGTCTGGGTAAGGATGCCGAACCCGAAGCTAATGCACGTGTGGCACCCTTACGGTGCACACACAATTTCAGCTCTGTATTCCCAACCTTGTGCGTTTCATACTTTGCAATGTTATGCGCCACCTCATACACAGTCCTCAGACCGATCTGTTTCCCCGAAGTGCTGAATACTTTTCTGAATACATCGGCAGCCAAATGTGATATGACCTGCCGGTTTGCAAATGCATAGTTAATCGCACAATTCATAGCGCCAAAATATGCCCTGCCTTCGTCAGAATCAATTGGAGCACAGGCTAATTGCCGATCGGGTATCTCTATTTTGTATTTCTTTGTGGCTTTATCCATCACTGCAAGATAATCATCACAGATTTGATATCCAAACCCCCGTGACCCACAGTGTATTATAATTGTAACCTGGTCAGGAAATAATCCAAAAGCCTCTGCACAAGCTTTATCAAAAACTTCTTCAACAAATCCAATTTCAAGGAAATGATTACCTGAGCCTAACGTACCAAGTTGTTCAAGGCCTCGTTGCCAGGCCTTACTAGACACCTTAGTTATATCGGCTCCATCAATACATCCGCCATCTTCAATATATTCTAAATCTTCAGCAGAACCATATCCATGCTCAACTGCCCATTTGGCACCCAGCATAGCCACCTTTTGTAATTCGTCTTGCTTAACCTTCAGTGCTCCAGAAGACCCAACACCCGTTGGGATTGCCCGGAAGAGCTCACTGATAAGCTCAGATAATTTATGCTGCACATCTTTACGTGTCAGCTCGGTAGCCATAAGCCGAACACCGCAATTAATATCATAACCCACACCCCCGGGAGATATTATCCCGTCACTAACCCGAAAAGCAGCAACACCACCAATAGGGAAACCATAACCCCAATGAATATCCGGCATCGCCATGGCCGCTTTAACTATGCCCGGCAGATGTGCCACATTAACTACTTGCTGTGGTGCATTGTCCGCCTTTACCTGCTCGAGCATTGCATCAGTCGCGTAGATCCTTGCTGGCACAAGCATCTTGCCAGCCGGTGCAATTTCCCACAACGCCGGCCCAATCTTGGTCAATTCTATCATACGAAATCTCCAAATTTCTTAAACATCAAACAACACTTGACATCTCCATGAATCTGACATGGACCTTTTTACCTCTTTCTCAATCTTTAAGCAATGATAAGTCACTGCCTTAATCTCAAGCTTTAGCTGGTGTCGGCTCAAATCTATTTTTTCGCCTCCAATCTTTGCTTCTATCGAACCGTTTTCATATCTTATTATATCAAAGCTACAGTACAATTCATGCTCTACAGAATGCAGGTAATTTAACTCAGAAAGCCATCTTAGCATCAATGTTTCTAAATCATCAGACTCAACCCTGATTTCTCTGCTGATCTTATTCTGAACGCTAGTGACGTCACAAATCACATAAAACATGGCCCATGCAGCTCGCTCAAACAACTGTTCTATGGTTGAAGCATAAACAATTATCCCCGTGTCAGCCGTGTGATCAAGCAGCTTAAACCACTCAGGGATAAAATCATTATTTGTAATACCAGTATCCATTGCTAAACCGATAATATGCGGTCGCCGTTAACCTGACAAACCTAAGTTTTAGTAAAATAAAATCCAGACTAAACACACGCCTGTTTTTTCCCTCTCAGAACCTTTGTTTGATAATCCTCCAAAACACCTACGAACAGTGTTTTTCTTTGTTACTCTCCATCATAATCTTTGCCAGATTAATTAATAATTCATTTTGTTATATGGCCCCCTGGAACTTCAAATTAAATTTTAAATTATACCTGGACGTTAACGCCAGATTTTCCAAACAAGCTTTTAAATCAAAAGTCCTGGAATGATGGTTCTTTTTAATTTTCTGCAAGGTTAAATGATTGTTATCAACCAAATCTGATGCATGGCTCTGCGTTGTGTAATATAAGGCCATGTACTCCAATTGGCCAGACGAAATCAACCAGGACATCAATATTGCTCCCGCTAACATAAATTCGCATTCATTCGTGGATCGAAACGATGTAACAAAGAAACCGCTCACACGTCGGTACATTGATTAATACACTTGTGTAACCGGGCCTTTAAAATGACAACCTTTGTCGGGCACCTCACAATCATTTGCGATTTTAAATTCGGTCAAAAACAATGCTAAAAATCAGCTCAATAAAGAACAATCAAAGCTAAACTTTTGACCAGAGCTTTGCCTCACCGGCAATACTTAAGGTAATCAAGTATGAGATAAATTCTCAGAAAAAACTCATGACCTTGATACTTTGAAATATTTTAATTTTCCAGCTCGTGATCACCGAAAGTACCAGAGGCATTTTTAAAGTAGATTGCATTTTCAATGTGTCTGTTTAATAATATTAAACGCAATGGATGCGAAAAATAAAATTAAAGTTGCTTTAATTCATGGATCTCCACGCAGAAATGGAAACACTGAAATTTGCTTGCGACGAATTGAAAAAATTTTGCATCTCAGGGAGATCGATACCACGTTTGTGGCTCTGGCTGATTACGACTTACGGCCTTGCAAAGCATGCATGCGTTGCAAGGGTCAAAAGAAATGCTTCCAGGATGACGGCTTAAATGAAGTGCTTAAAATCATGATTGAATCCGACGGTATTGTTATTGGCTCTCCAACATGGTTCGGTTCTGTCACAGGCTGGGTCAAAAATCTGATCGATCGTGCCGGTTATGTCTCAAGGATGAACGGTCATCTCTTTTATCGGAAGGTAGGTGCACCTGTAGTAACAATGAGACGAGGCGGCGCTGTGCAAGTCTATAACGAGATAGTTTCTTTTTTCGCAATTAATCATTTCTATATGGTTGGTAGTTCTTATTGGAACTTTGCTGTAGGACTAGCACCGGGCGAGGTCGAAAAAGACTCTGAGGGCATGCAAACAATGGTTGATTTGGCAGAAAATCTAGCCCATCTTCTTAAAGCTCTTAGATCAATAAAATAACCCAGTTTCATGATCACCAATGCTTAATCTTGCTGTCAAATCCTGACTCTCAAAAGCTTATGTACAGTAAATAATCATGATTTCAGAAAAGTTTAAATTTTCTGATGCGTTTTATTCAATACAATCTAAGCTGCCCTATTTAACAATAACATAAATACGTTTGCAATTTTCAACTAACAGCTGGCTGGAGGTTTGATTTTGTTCCCGACAAAGGCAAAAGCATCAACGTATAGTTTGTGACCATCAAAGCCATAGCCAGGTGTTTCAGAATCAAAATCAGTGGCATAAATTTAATAACTGGTAAGCTTGATATGCAAAAGTATACCCCCGCCTGAGTAGCAAATCTTGACGTCGCTTTACCAACTGGTAATTCGATAAAAGCGTCTTGTTGAGCCAGTGGCGTTTCTGTCTACTAAGGTCATGCTATCTCCGACCAGATTAGTAGTAAAAAGGCGATTCCATGAAAGCAGGTTAGTGGAAAACTCTAAGGCAATAGGGATACCGGTAGGGCCTGTAATAGTCAAAGTAAAGTCTGTATTAAACACATGGAAATCCTTGATTTGCAGCTTCCAGAGCATAGCTGGCCGACCAAAACAAGCGTCTTCCCACCCGCTTGTTCCAGGTAGATAATAAATTGTAGCCGGGGTGTTAAGAAATACACATTGCTTGCATGCTGGCGCATTGCCTCTAAAGTAAACACTTAACAAGTTAGAACAGCGTGCAAATGCCCTGTTGCCTAGTTCATTAACACTTTTTCCAATAACTACGTTGGTCAAGCAAGTGCAATTGTAAAATGCACTGTCTCCGATCCTGGTTACGCTGTCCGGGATAATTACACCGGGCAGTCTGGAGCATCCATTAAAGGCCGATTCGCCAATTGTAGTTACACTATCAGGAATAACGACGCTAGCAAGTCTCTGGCAGGAGTAAAACACTCTGTTACTAATCGTAGTTACGCCACGACCTATCACGACATCGGTTAGATCAACATTGCATGCAAAAGCATATTCGCCTATTTCGTTCACGTTATCAGGAATGATAACACTGGTCAGTCCCGAGCAGGAGTAAAATGCAAAGTTACCTACTGTATTTACATTACTTTCAATCACTAAGTTTGTTAAATAAACACAACCTTCAAAGGCTTCGTTCCCAATTTTGGTTACACTTTTAGGAATAATGTATTCACCTCTTCTGCCAACAGGATATTGGACAAGTATAGATTGATTTTTGTCAAACAACACACCATCTACACTGCTGTAGTTCGGATTAGCATCTTCAACAGTGATATTTGTTAAACTTGTACAAAAGGCAAACACCCCTGATCCTATTTCGGTTGTGCTTGCAGGAATTATTATACTGGCAAGATTAAAGCAAGCATTGAATGCCCAGTCGTTCATTGAAATAACATTACTACCAATCACGACATTAGTTAGTGCAGAGCATCTTGCAAACGCCGAGTTGCCTATTGTAGCTACGTTTTTACCCATCACTACATTGACTAAATTAAAACTAAATTCAAAGGCGTTGTCGCCTACCTTTGTTACTGTGTCTGGAATAGAATACGAACCTCCTCTACCACCAGGATACTGAATAAGAATCGTTTGTTTTTTATCAAACAACACACCGTCCCTGCTGCTATAATTCGGATTACCATCTTCTACAGTTATATTTGTCATATTCATACAAAAGGCAAACGCCGCCGTTGCTATGTTGGTTATACTTGCTGGAATTATTACATCCTTCAGTCCAAAGCATCCGTAGAACGCCCTTTCGCCTATTGTTTTAACATTATTTCCAATTACTACGCTTGTTAAGCTTTTAGACCCTTCAAAAGCTTTATCACCAATCGCGGTTACACTACCTGGGATAAGATATGCACCTCCTCTGCCATTAGGATATTGGATGAGAATGCTTTGATCCCTGTTGAACAACACACCATCTGTGCTGCTGTAGTTTGGATTGCCCGAATTCACCGTGATATTTGTCAACCAACCACAGTAACAGAAGGCTTGCAGGCCTATGTTAGTTACACCTTCAGGAATGACGATACTGGTCAGTTTAACGCACCCATAGAACGCTGCAAAGCCTATCTTAGTTACGCTTGCTGGAATAATGACATCGGACAAGCTGTTGCAGGCGAAGAATGCCTTTTCACCTATAGTTGTTACGTTGTTTCCTATAACCACATTTGTTAAACTTCTACACCCCATAAAAGCCTCATCGCCTATCATGACAACACTATCTGGGATGACGACGCTAGTCAGCCCCGAGCAATCGTAGAACGCCTTGTCACATATTGCGGTAACAGAATAACCACGGAGCATGTTAGTAATAGTAAGCTTACCAGAATAACTCGTATCAAAGCACGTTATCATGGCTTGGCCGTTGGTAACAATGAAACTATAAGGTCCATCTTTATCAGCGCGCACAGATATTGAGCTTATCAGAACAAGTAAAATAAACCAGAGATGTACAACCTTTTTCATAAATGTACTCCTTTATTTATAATTTACCCCGCTCTACCCGCTGAAAAAATCAACAGGCAAGGCACATGTTTTAATTTTTATCGCCCTGATTGCTTAAATCTTCGGATATACTATCTTATTCTGATTATTTTTGCAATCTTAAAAAAATGTTTTTTGGGTTTTTATTTTTTATTTTTGAATTATAATAGTCCAATCTATCCAGACAAAATTTTTAAAGTTTTGGCTGCTAAGCCAGGGTGGACATGCGCTAGAAATGAAACAGTTTGCTTCCAATTATGCAGTAATACTAATACCAAACCACGCTATTGTTGCTAAGGTTTTTAAGCCTTAAAAAGGATTGCTCGACCCAAACCAAGTGCAAACTTACCACCTGCATAACAAGCCTGAAACGCTATTATCCGGGAAATCCGTTGTCACCCATCACCAGTTTACCAATGCGTCAATGCAACAATGTTTTCATTGATCAGCAAATGTAACTATTGAACTACCTGCGATCGTTCGGTATACATGCCTAAACCGAAAAGTTCCAGGTGCAATTGACCATTATTAGATTATTTTAAGTGCATCGCCGACGAAAAAATGGCTGCTGCAGGTTCAAACGGCCAGATTAATTTCAATAGTCAACTTTAACCCTAATTTCATTATCTGCACATATAGGCCAGTTTTTGGGCTCTGGCAATTTTGCTGCCGATCTCCGAAACAACTGATAATAACTACTATTGGTACTATCTCCCTAATAAATGTTTTACATGTGTTGCGGACAAGCCCCAGACTCTGACAAAGTATTCGTTCTTAAATCATAGGTGTCTCTATGGAGTTTCAGATAGAAACAGCACATCAAATAAACTTAAAATTAACGCAAACAGAAGAGGTCTTTCATGATCTAAAAGTTACTCCAATCAACTATGTAAAAATTACGACCTTAGCAGTCGACTAAACTATTCTTCCAAATTTTCGACCCAATTCGCGAAAACTGATCTC
>Ga0207433_10014301_pt1 | contig 11534 bp, 8 predicted proteins | sample YelNatPaOPGAMG01_FD_187559 | JGI IMG/M metagenome (GOLD analysis project Ga0207433, IMG submission 187559) | Hot spring thermophilic microbial communities from Obsidian Pool, Yellowstone National Park, USA - OP-RAMG-01 (SPAdes) (version 3) | ecosystem: Environmental > Aquatic > Thermal springs >...
CGTGAAAAGTGAAACGTGAAAAGTGAAACGTGAAAAGTGAAACGTGAAGTGGGAATATGGAAATCTGGCCCTATAGTGCTGGCGTTGGGATTGGAACGGGGCTGGTTCACCTCATCCTGTTCCTGATTCTCCTCTTCCGGAGGGGGAAAGAGGCCCGGGAGAAACTGGCCCTGGCCTATCTGGGGTTCAGTCTGGCCTGGATTGCGTCCGTCGCCCTGGCCGACCTGCAGGCCATTTTCCTGCCGGTGGTCACGGAGAGCGCGGGCGCGCTCATCCCGGTCCTGACGGTCGCGCTGGCGACGGGGTATCTGACCTGTGTTGCCCTGTTTCTGGAATACCCGTTCTGGCCCGTTGTTGCCACCGCCGGTTTTACCTGGACGGCCATCCTGCTGGTCGCAACCGGGTATTTCCTCCTGGTCCCGCCCTCCCTGCTCCCGCTGGATCGGATTGGCACGGGCAGTTGGGTCGCCTTCAGCCTGGGGACCATTGTGGCCCTGACGGTTGACCTCTTCCGAAGCCGGATGGCCTTCCGCCGCAACCGCGCGCTGTACTGGCTGCTGACGGCGAACGCGGTGCTGGCCGGGCAGGCGCTGACCCTCCTCCCGCTGGGCCCTCTGCGCATCGTCGGTCCCCTGGTCCATGCCGCAGGTGCCATCGCTTTGCTTCGGGGGGTTCTGAGTTTCTGGCTCCCCAGCGTCAAGGCGGCGCTGAGGTCCATCTTCCGCTTCCTGTTCCTCTTCGCGGTGACCGCGAGTTTGCTGGCAGGTGTGGTCCTGGCGGTGGAGCGCCTGACCGCGATCTGGGTTGTCTCTTCTACCACCCTGGTCATCCTTCTGGCTGTTGGAGTCGCCCTGGTGTATCTTCCCCTGTACCAGGCGCTGGTGCGGCTGGTGGACCGGTTGCTGGCGGGGGTAGGCTTTGACCCCGCGCAGACTCTGCGGGATTACAGCCAGACCATCAGTACCGTGCTGGACCTGGAGCAACTGGCGCGGACCGCCGTCCAGACGGTCGCCCAGGTCCTGGACGTCCGACGGGGAGCCCTGCTGATCGCCAGTGAGACAGAGCGGGGGAGCCTGGTTTTGCGGCCCGTACCGGCGCTGGGGGAAATCCCCACGGACCCGATAGAACTGGAGCCCATCAGCCCCCTCCTGGTTCGTCTGAAGGAACAGGATGCCCCTCTTTTCCAGTACGAAGTAGAACATCACCCTGTTCTCAAAGAAGCGCTACCGAGAGAACGGGAGGGGTTGCGGGCTCTGGAGATGGAGATCTATTTGCCCATCCGGGCGGAGGGGGAACTGGCGGGATTGCTGGCGCTGGGCCCCCAGCGGACCGGAGAGCCCTACGCTCCCCGTATTGTGGAGTTCCTATCCACCCTGGCTCATCAAACGGGTGTGGCGTTGCAGAACGCGCGGCTGTTCGCGGGCCTGCAGGAGTTGAACGCCCGGATTATGCAACTCAACGAGAGTCTCCGTACCGCCTACGAACGATTGGAGCGACTGGACCGGGCCAAGAGCGATTTCCTGAGCATCGCTTCCCACGAGTTACGCACCCCCCTCACCCAGATTCGGGGGTATACCGATGTCCTGAACGAATTGGCACAATCCGACACTTTGACACGGGAACAGATTGTCCGCATCACCGAGAACATCTCCCGCCCGGTCCGCCGTCTGGAGCGGATTATCAACGCGATGCTGGATGCCTCTATGCTGGAGACCGGAATGAGTTTCCATTTCGCACCGACGACCCTGGCGGGTATTATCCGCGCAGCGGTGGAACTCTGGCAGGATGCGCTCCAGGAGCGCCGTCTGACGCTGACCACCAGTGGCCTGGATAGCATCCCCCTCATCCGCGCCGATATGGAACGGCTGGTGCAGGCGTTCAGCAACCTCATCTCCAACGCCATCAAGTTTACCCCGGATGGTGGACGGATCACCATAGAGGCACGCCCGCTGGACGAGGAACACTTTGAGGTCACCGTCAGCGACACGGGCATCGGCATCAGCAAGTTGGACCAGGAGTTGATTTTTGAGAAGTTCTACCGGGTCGGGAGCATAGACCTGCACTCTTCCGGCGAGTACAAATTCAAGGGTGGAGGGCCGGGACTGGGGCTCTCCATCGCCCGGGGGGTGATTGAGGGCCACGGTGGCTGTATCTGGGTGGAGAGCGAGGGGTACGACGAGGAGCGTTGCCCGGGGAGCACTTTCCACGTGGTTCTCCCCTACCATGCCCATCGGGGCCCCTGCCGCTGGAAGCGGCCCGGGCAGGAGGGGTAAGTCCAGGGGGCGCAGCGGCACCGCCGCTGCGCCCCCTGATGCTTTCATGCCCCGCGAATCAGACGGATGTTCCCCCTCTCATCGCGGAAGGAGCGGGCGGCAAATATCGGGTCATCCGGTTTCATCTCTAATGCCCACTTCAGGACCACCGGTACATCCTCCACCACGTCCAGAGTGCCAATCTGGTCGCGCGCTACCCACACCGGTTGTCCTTCAGCCGACGCCTGCACGTCCCGGGAGAGGGCTTGCGCGGTGAACACGAAAAGGAGTACGCCGGGTTCATCCCTTTCCGGCGCGACGGTGATGATCCCGCGCAGCCGCAGTTCCGTAATGGGAATCCCGGCCTCTTCCTGAATCTCCCGCCGTGCGGCGGAGTAGACGTCTTCTCCGGGTTCCACGTGCCCGCCGATGCCGTTATAGCGGTTGGCCCAGAGCCGCTTATCGGGCGCCCCGCGCAGGAGCAGGACGTCGTCCCCGTGGGTGATAAAACAGAGGACACGGGGGATAGCCAGCATATCGGCGGTTAGCCTCTTCGCGGATGCCCTACGGGCAACATGTAGAGCGGCTCCTCTTCGGGGGGCAGGGCCAGCACCCGGGCGACGGCCGCGTCGTCAAACGCCCCGACGGGCACGCTGGCCAGCCCCAGGGCCACCGCCTGCAGCAACAGGTTCTGGGCGGCATGGCCGACATCCATGGGGACGTAGCGAAATTGCCCGCGCTCCCCGTACCGGCCAGTGGTGCGGCGGAAGACCGCGCTGATGGCGAAGACCACCGGCGCCTGGGCGAGAAAGCGCTGGTTCCAGGCCGCCTCGGCCAGTTGCGCGCGCACGTCCTCTGGCTTGTGTTGCACCAGAGCATGCCCCTGGGGGCGGTACCGCCAGACCCCCTCTTTCCAGCAGACGTAGAATTCCAGGGGGCAGCAGCCGCCCGCGGACGGCGCGGCTCGCAGATACTCTTTAGGGCCGGTGATTCCCTGCGCGGCCCAGAGCAACTGGCTGATTTCCTCCAGCGTCACCTCCTGCGCGGTGAAGGACCGCACGGAGCGCCGGGCGGCGATCACCGCCTCCAGCGACCGTTCCCCATCCAGCCGGGGTGGGGGGAGTTTCAGTTCACCCGTCATGATGTTCACCTCCATCTCCGTACATCTGCAGCAACTTTTCCCGACTGAGCCAGTAAAACCGGCGGCTCAGTACTTCCAGCCCGCGCCCCTCCACGCTGGGCGGGTTGAAGGTGCGGCGCATCAGCCAGGTCCACACCCGGCTGACCTGCTCCTCTATCCGGTCCCGAATGGATTGCGGAGGGAGTTCGTAGATTTCCAGCCCCAGCCGCTCCAGCAGGCGGAGGATGGCAGGGGAAAAATGCAGGACGCCCGCGCCGCCGAATCCCCGAATGGCCTGCAGGCGAGGGTCCTCCCGCGCCGCCTGGGCCAGCAATTGCAGGGACCGGATCAGCCGTCGGCGCAACTCGCGCGCCCAGGCCATATCCGCGCCGGTGGGAGGGATGGGCGGAACCCGTTCGTTCCAGGCGTGGATCATCCCGATGGTTTCCCCGCGGTGGATGACCGTTCCGTCGTTCAGCGTCACCTCCCAGCGGGAGCGGATCAGCGCCACCCGGAGGATGCAGTCCGGGTCGTCGCTGAATTCCCAGATGTCCAGTCGCCGCCGCATGGTTCTGTCTATGGCGATGACCAGGCGGCTCAACCAGTCCGAAGATTGTCGTTTCCCCGTCACGGGGAAACATTGTAGCATACCTGGCGGCATCGTCAAGAATGACCGGAGAATTGTCGGACAACTGTGAGCCGTTGTCCTACAATTTCGTATCTTGACTTTTCTCCCTTCTCGGAGTATCCTATAGATGACCACCATCTGTTGCGGAGGATAGCGGTGCCCCGTCCTTTCTATCTGGCGATTGAGGGCGTGATCGGTGTCGGTAAGACGGCCCTGGCCCGATTGTTGCAGCCCCGTTTCCAGGCCGACCTGTTGCTGGAGGTCTTTGAGGAGAACCCGTTTCTCTCCGACTTCTACGCCGACCGCCAGCGGTATGCCTTCCAGACCCAGATTTTCTTTCTGCTCAGCCGCTACCGTCAGCAGCAGGAGGTCCGGCGCAACGACCGACCGCTCATCGCCGACTACACGTTTGCCAAAGACCGCCTTTTCGCTCACCTGAATCTCCAGGGGGACGAACTGGCAACTTATGAACGGCTTCACCAGGCGCTGGCGGAGAAGGTGGTCCTCCCCGACCTGGTGGTGTACCTCCAGGCCAGTCTGGATGTTTTGATGGCGCGCATCGCCACCCGGGACCGTCCCTACGAGCGGGGGATGGACCCGGCCTACATTGAGAGTTTGCGCCAGGCCTACGAGCGCCACTTCGCCTCCTACGACGCGACCCCCCTGCTGGTCATCAACACCGACGGTCTGGACTTCGTCCGTAATCCCCAGGACCTGGCCTATATAGAGGGACGGATTCGGACGGCGCTGAGTGCGGCGGAAGTTCGCGCGCGCCTGGCGGAGGGACCAGCCGAAGTTTCCGGGACTCCATCGTCGTCCCCTCAGCGCACACTGGTGACGGAGTTCCTGGCCCTTACCGAGGCGGTGGGTGCGTTGGGCGCGGCCCTCTCGGCCGACCCGACCGGTTCTTCTGAGGATTTCCGCCGGGCACTGGCCCTTTCCCGTCGCTGCCTGGAGCGGATGGAATCTGCACCCATGTGACCAGTCCAATGCCGGAGGAGACACCTTGAGCCGGAAAAGGGAATCCAGTCTCACTGCATCGGAGCGACTGTCCGGCGTTTTCTCCAGTCATCCGGACGTTCTCCATCGCCTTATTACCGGCTCCAGCCTGGAGGAGATGCTGGCGGAGGTGGTGGCCGCCGGAATTCAGGACCTGGGGGCCGACCGGGGGGCCGTGTACCTTTATGACCCGGAGTATACCCGGCTGACGGTGGGGTATTCCTGTGGCCTTTCTGAGGAGTACCTCTCTATCGTGATGGATGCCTTTCGGGAAGCGCCGGGATTCCGGATTATTCGGGAAGGAATCCCCTATGTTTCGGTTCATGATGCCTGGCATGAACCGGAGAGCCCTTTGGTCCGGGAGTGGGCACGACGGGAAGGGTATCGCTCGTTTATCGTTCTTCCCCTGGTCTACCGCGAGCAACATGTGGGGGCACTGTCATTTTATTATAATGAAATACACTCATGGAGTCCGGAGGAGATTCAGGCTCTTCAGTACCTGGCTGACCAGGCGGCCATCGCGGTTGCCCATACAACGCTCCATCGCCAGGCGCAGCGCTGGCCGGACGTATTGGCAGCATTTCAAGATATTGACCGTCAGATTTTATCCGTGCAGGACCTGGAAGCGGTTCTTTCCGCTATCGCCGGTGCCCTTCAGCGCATTCTGGGAGTGTCCACGCTGTACATCGGGTTATACAACTCACTCCTGGATGAAGTCTATTTTCCGATCCTGATAGATCAGGGAGAAAAACAGCCGCCGCTGCGTCGGAAAATTTCTGAGGGCGCGGGTCTGGCCGGATGGGTGATCCAGAGCGGCCGTCCCCTCTGGATTGATGATGTTCAGGAGGAGGAACTCCCGGTTCCACCCATCCAGATTGGGGACCATCCCCGTTCTCTGGCTGTCCTTCCGCTTCAGGTGCGGGACCGCATTGTCGGTGTCCTCTCCGTTCAGTTCTACAGCCCCCATCGGTTTGACCGGGAGGAGCGGCGTCTGTTGGAGGGGATTGCCACGCAGGCCGCTATCGCGATTGAGAACATCCGGTTGCTTCAGGAGACCCGCCACCGCGCGGCGCAACTGGCGACGGCGGCCCAGGTCGCCCGTGCGGCCGCGTCTATCCTGGACGTCCAGCGGTTGCTCTCCGAAACCGCCGAACTGGTTCGGGAGCAATTCAATCTCTACTATGTGGGCATCTTTTTGCTGGACGAGACGGGACGCTGGGCCGTCCTGCGGGCCGGAACGGGCGAGGCGGGCCGGAAAATGCTGGAGATGGGCCACAAACTGGAGGTCGGCGGCCCCTCTATGATCGGCTGGTGCACGGCCTACGGCAAACCCCGCATCGCCCTGGACGTCGGCAAGGAGGCCGTCCGGTTTGATAACCCCCTGCTGCCCGAAACCCGTTCCGAGATGGCGCTGCCTCTCCTGACCCGGGAACGGGTGATCGGCGCGATGACCGTCCAGTCAGACCGTCCGGCGGCGTTTTCCCCCGAGGATATTATCGTTTTGCAGACCGTTGCTGATCAACTGGCGACGGCGATAGAGAACGCCTATCTTTACCAGGAAACCCTTCGCCGCCAGGCTCAGGCCTGGGTGCTGCGGGAGGTGATGCTGGCCGCGGCGTCCACCCTGGATTTTGACCAGATTCTTCAGCGCACCATTCAGACCCTGCGGTCTGCTCTCCAGGTGGAATTCCTCGCAGTGGTCCTGCCCGATGAGTCCCGGGAGTTTCTGCGCATCCACCCCTCTCAAATTGGCTACGACGTTCCGGTGGAGGAGGTCCGATTACCTCTGGATGGAAGTGTATGTGGGATAGTCTTCCAGAGTGGAAAGGCCATGCTGATCCGGGATGTCCGGGATGTCCCCTTCTACTACCCGGGGCATCCGGATGTCCGCTCCGAACTGTGCGTGCCGCTGCGGGTCGGCGAAGAGGTCATCGGGGTGCTGAACATAGAGAGCCGAAAACAGAACGCGTTCCAGGAAGAAGACCTGGCGTTTTTCACGGCCATCGCCGGGGAACTGGCGATTGCCCTGGAGAACGCCCGCCTCTACCAGCGGGAGCAGCGCCGACGGGAGGAGGCGGAGAGCCTCTATCGCGCGGCTCAGGCAATGACGACCACGCTGGACCTGCAGGAGGTTCTGGAGCGGATTCTGACCGAGTTACAGAACGTGGTTCCCTACGACAGCGCTTCGGTGCAGTTGCTTCGGGAGGGGAAACTGGAAATCATCGCCGGGCGAGGATTCCCTCGCCCCGAGGAGATTCTGGGGACGACGATAGACCTGATGGCCAACGGGAATCCCAACGTTCAGGTCGTTCGGACCCGCGCCCCGGTGATTTTGGAGGATGCCCCGGCCATTTACCCTGAGTTCCGGCGGGAGCCTCATGTGAGGGCCGGTATTCGGGCCTGGATGGGGGTCCCGCTCCTCTACGGAGATCGGGTCATCGGGATGTTGACGCTGGACAAGAAAGAGCCGGGGTTCTATACCCGGGACTATGCCCGGGTGGCGCTGGCTTTTGCCGGGCAGGCGGCCATCGCGATGGAAAACGCGCGCCTGTACGAGCAACTGGAGGAGCGGTCGGCGGAACTGGCGGCCGCGCTGCAGAAATTGCAGAACCTGGACCGCCTGCGGGAGCAGATGATTCAGAACGTCGGCCACGAACTCCGCACACCCCTCACACTGGTCCAGGGGTACGTGGAATTGCTGTTGAACGGTGAACTGGGGCCCATTCAGCCCCTGCAACGTTCTGCTCTCCAGATTGTTTATGAGCGGACCCAGACACTGGCTCACATGATTGGCAATCTCACTGCTCTGCGCGCCGTCCGACCCGAATCTATGGTCATGGCTCCCTATTCCCTCCCAGAAGCGCTGGACTGGGTGGTGGAGCACTACCGCCATCGGGCTGAGGACGCTGGAATCACGATTGTAACCGAAGTCCCCAGGGGCGTGCCTGCCATCCTGGCCGACCGGGAGCATCTCCTGCTGGCCCTTTCGCAATTGCTGGATAATGCCATCAAATTCAGCCCTCAAGGAGGGACGGTGCGGATTCGCGCATGGTCCGAGGGGAAATGGGTCAATGTGGCGTTCCAGGACGAAGGTATCGGGATTCCGCCGGAGCATCTCCCCCATATTTTTGAACGGTTCTATCAGGTAGACGGCTCCACCACCCGTCGCTTTGGAGGGATGGGCATCGGTCTGGCTCTGGTGTGGGAGATTATGGAGGCGCATCGCGGTTCGGTTCGGGTGGAAAGCGAGGTGGGAAAGGGGAGCACATTTATTCTCTCGTTCCCTCGGGCCGGGGGTGAGGAATGAAAAAGTGGTTCGTCGCCATCGCGGGCAACATCGGCGTGGGCAAATCCAGCCTCACCGGAATGCTGGGGGAACGGCTGGGCTGGGAGCCCTTCTTTGAGGCCGTCTCCGACAACCCCTATCTGGCCGACTTTTACCAGGACATGGCCCGCTGGAGTTTCCATTCCCAGGTCTTTTTCCTTTCCCGGCGCCTTCGCCATCACCATCAACTGTTGCAACGGCCCAACTCCGTGGTGCAGGACCGGACCGTCTACGAGGACGCGGAGGTGTTCGCCTGCAACCTCTACCGCCAGGGGCTGATGAGCGAGCGAGATTACCGCAGTTATCGGGAATTGTACGAGGTGATGAGCGCGCTGCTCCCTCCGCCGGACCTGGTGGTCTACCTGCGGGCATCGGTCCCGACGCTGATGGCCCGTATTGCCCAGCGGGGGCGTCCCTTTGAGCGAAACATCGCGCCGGAATACCTGGCGCAGTTGAACGAGTTGTACGAGGACTGGATTGGCCGGTTCAACCTCTGTCCCGTCCTGACTGTCCCTTCGGACCGGCTGGATTTTGTGGCCAACTCCCATCATCTGGACCTGATTGTGGAGAAGGTGCTGGAGAAACTCCAGGGAAGGGAAGTGGTAGAGTTTGATGAAACGGCGTAGACGGAATCTGGTAAAAGACCCGGCCTGGCCGATGGAGGTGGTCCGGGAACTGGCCGCCGGGCTGGACCTGGATGGTGTGGCGCGGCGGACGCTGGCGCTCAGTCTGCAGGCGGTGGAGTCGGACCTGGGCAGTTTGATCCTGCTGAATGAGAGCGGGCAGCCCGCCATGGTCCTTCTGCTCCATGAGGGACGGTTTCACCGGGGGAACCTGGATGTGGCACGACGGACGCTGGCAGAGGGGCTGGCGGGTTGGGTTCTCCGCAACCGTCAGGCCGCGCGGGTGGATGACGTGGAGAAGGACGCCCGTTGGCTGAAACTGCCGGAGCCCGATCTGACCGTTCAGACCCGATCGGTGCTCTGTGTGCCGCTGATTTCCCGCCGTCGGCCCATTGGGGTTCTGACCTGCACGGATTCCCGCCCGGGCTACTTCGGTGATGCGGACCTGCAGGCGCTGCAGTTTATCGCCGATCAGGCCACCGTCGCGCTGGAGAACGCATGGCTCTTCGCGGCCGAGGAGCAGCGTCGCCATCTGGCGGATACCCTGCGGGAGATCGCCCGTGCCCTGACGGCCACGCTGGACCTGGATGAGGTGCTCCCGCTCATCCTGGAATCCCTGAGCCAGGTCGTTGCTTACGACAGCGCGTCCATTTTCCTGCTGGAGGGCCAGCAACTGGTCATCCGCGCCTGGCGGGGATTTGAGCACCCGGAGGCGGTGCGGAACCTGACTCTTCCTGTGGAGGGGAGCCATATCATGGCTCGCGTGGTGGCCCGCCGCGAGCCGCTGGTCTGCGCCGATGTCCAGCAGGAGGAGGGATGGCAGAACATCCCCGGGGTCCCGGTGATCCACGGGTGGATTGGGGCACCGCTGGTGGCCCGGGGGCAGGTGGTGGGTGTGCTCACGGTGGATAATTTCCAGCCGAACGCGTATACCGAAGAGGATGCCCTCGCGGTGGCGGCCTTCGCCGACCACGCGGCCATCGCCATCGCCAACGCCCAACTGCTGCGGCAGACCCAGCGGCAACTGGAGGAGGTCGCTTTTCTCCACCGCACCGGTCAGGCACTGGCAGCCTCCCTGGAGATGGAGGATGTCCTCCACTCATTGCTGGAAAGTGTGCGGGACCACTTCAAGGTAGAAGCGGCCTCCGTTGCCCTGGTGGATGAACAGACCCGCGATCTGGTCTTCCGGGTGGCGACGGGCGCTGCTGCTGACCAGGTGGTGGGTGTTCGCCTGAAGCCCGGGCAGGGCATTGCCGGTTGGGTCGCTCAGTCCGGTCTCCCCATCGTGGTCCCCTCGGTGGACCGGGACCCCCGCTGGTACTCCGGCGTGGATCAGCAGACCGGTTTCCGTACGCGCACCCTGTTGGCGGTTCCTATTCGCCTGGGCAATGAAGTTCTGGGCGTTTTGGAGGCGATCAACCCTGTGGAGGGGTCCTGGGATGAGGGGGGGATCAAATTGTTGCTGAACGTGGCCGCGCTGGCCGCCAGCGCGATCCAGAACGCCCGCCACTTCAACCGGGCCCGCGATGCGGAGGAACGGTACTCTAACCTCTTTGAGAGTAGCGCCGACCCCATCCTGATCACCGACGCGCGGGGCCAGATCACGGATGTCAACCGCCGGTTCTGCCTGATGCTGGGGTACACCCGGGAGGAACTCCTCCATCAGGAGATGTTCTCCCTGATCGTTCATTCGGAGAGAGCCCAGGGGTGGCTGGAGCGGGCTCTTCAGGGCGAAGATATTTTGGGCGACCTGGAGGTGAGGCATCGGGATGGGCGGATTTTCCCCTTTGAAGTGCGGGCCACTCGGGTTTTCCACGCTCATACGCCCTATATCCAGTGGGTCCTTCACGACATTGCTGAGCGGCTGCGGCTGGAACGGGTGCGGGAAGACCTGACCCACATGATCGTCCACGACCTCCGAAATCCCCTCTCTTCCATTATGAGCAGTCTGGAACTGATCCGCGCCCGCATCCAGGACCCGACGATGGACATCCCGCTGGACCAGTTGTTCGCGGTGGCCCAGCGGAGCGGCGAGCGCCTGTTTGGGCTGATTGATTCCATCCTGGACGTCGCCCGTCTGGAGTCCGGAAAGGCGGAATTGAACTATCAGTTGATAGACGTGGAGGACTTGGTCCGGGAGGCGGTGGAACAGTTGAGGCCTGTGGCAGTCGGGCGGGACATTCATATGAACTTCTATGTGCCCCAGGGCCTTCCGCTGGTCAGCGCGGACCGGAATCTGCTCCTGCGGACGCTGACCAACCTGCTGGATAATGCGATCAAGTTTACCCCTCCCGAGGGGGAGATACGGGTGACTGTAGAGCGCCTGTCGGCGGACATGCTCCGGTTTGCAGTGTCCGATACGGGCCCGGGCATCCCGCTGGAGCATCGGGAGCGCATCTTTGACCGCTTTGCCCGTCTCCCCAACGAACGGGTGCGGGGCACGGGGATTGGGTTGGCGTTCTGCAAACTGGCCGTGGAGGCCCACGGGGGCCGTATCTGGGTGGAGAGCCAGCCCGGAAAAGGCTCCACGTTCTTCTTCACCCTCCCGCTGAACCCGGACCCGTCCACCCATTAGTCATTGGTCATT
>Ga0207433_10014306_pt1 | contig 11531 bp, 14 predicted proteins | sample YelNatPaOPGAMG01_FD_187559 | JGI IMG/M metagenome (GOLD analysis project Ga0207433, IMG submission 187559) | Hot spring thermophilic microbial communities from Obsidian Pool, Yellowstone National Park, USA - OP-RAMG-01 (SPAdes) (version 3) | ecosystem: Environmental > Aquatic > Thermal springs...
CGTCAGTCCGCCTGCGGCGGACTGCCACCCCTTTTAAAAAAGGGGAATTAAAAACAACTGAATTTTAACAGATTTTTGCAATTATGGAAGTTAGATTTTAAAAAATCTGTATTGTTTTATGTGTTCATTATAGTCAAGACTAATCAACAATTTTGTTAATTAACCGGTCAGGTGAATTTAGATTTATCAAAGCATTAGCGTTAAACATAAAGCCTACATAAAGCCTACAGAAAGCCTGTTGGCTAAGCGTAAAAATTTATTAATTGCCCGCAAATATTTTAATCTGTTCACGGCATATTTCGTAAGCATTTGCGTTTGCCTCTTTGCATTTTTTATAATAATCCACGGTTAATTTAATAGCTTCGTCCGCATTCAATTTAGGCTTCCAGCCGAGAACCGAAACAGCCTTGTTTATATCTAAACTTAATAACTTTGCTTCGTGGACTTCGGCAGAGCCGCCGGATATATCTTTCCATACGCCTTTGCCGTAATATTTTATAACTTTTTCGACAACTTCTTTGACGGTTATCACCGAATCTTGGTATGGTCCGAAATTCCACGCACCTGAATATTTTGCGGGATTTTCGTTTATTTTGGCAGCCAGAAGCAGATAGCCGCCCAAAGGTTCAAGAACATGCTGCCATGGTCTTACGGCATCGGGATTTCTGACTTCGATAAGCTTGCCGTCTTCCAATGCCCTTATGCAATCCGGAATAAGTCTGTCTTTAGCCCGGTCTCCTCCGCCAATGACGTTTCCGGCTCTAACAGTAGCCGCCGTCTTTCCGTGCTTTTTGAAATCTTTCGGATTAAAAAACGACCTCATATATGCGGATGAAATTAACTCCGCCGCTCCCTTGCTTGCGCTGTAAGGGTCATATCCTCCCATAGGGTCGGTTTCCCTGTAGCCGCAAGCCCATTCTTTATTTTCATAGCATTTATCCGAAGTTATGATTATTAGACTTTTTGCGCTTTCTGACATCCTGAAAGATTCAAGGACGTTTGCGGTTCCCATAATGTTTGTTTCCAATGTTTCCATCGGTATTTCATACGACAGCCTGACCAGCGGCTGAGCCGCAAGATGGAATATGATTTCCGGCTTATAATCTTCTATAACGGAATTCAGCTTTTTAAAATCCCTAATATCCGCTCTTATATCGGCGGTCATCTTACTTGAAAGTCCTGCAAGAACAAAATTGTCTCTAACTGTGCAAGGGTCGAGAGCGTATCCGGCAACTTCCGCGCCGAGCATTAAAAGCCAGACGGATAGCCACGAACCTTTAAAGCCTGTATGCCCCGTGATTAATACTTTTTTATTTTTAAAATAATCGTTAAAATTATTATTATTAATTTTTTGACCTCTTCTTTAATATAAATTTATAATAAATTTTGTTTGTTTTAATTTAAAAAAATTATATCATATTTATAAGGCATATTTTTTAAATTATTTAATTTAAATTTAACTTAAAACGGCATATAGCCGATATTTATATATGAAAGTTGTAATTCTTGCAGGCGGACTCGGAACAAGGCTTTCGGAAGAAACCGAAATGCGTCCCAAGCCTATGGTCGAAATAGGCGGTAAACCGATACTATGGCATATAATGAAAATATACTCTGCCTACGGCTTCAATGAATTTATTATATGCCTCGGCTATAAAGGCAATATGATAAGAGAATATTTTGCAAACTATTTTTTATATCAGTCCGACGTTACGATAAACTTATCCGACAACTCCATCGACGTCCACGACTGCAAAGCCGAACCGTGGAAGATTACTCTGGTAGATACCGGATTAAACACCCAGACCGGCGGCAGAATTAAAAGAGTAAGCGCATACATCGGCGATAAGCCGTTTTTTCTGACATACGGCGACGGGGTAGCCGACGTAAATATCGAAAAACTATTAAAATTTCATAAAAAGCATAAAAAGTTAATTACTATGACCGCAGTCCAGCCCGAAGGGCGTTACGGTTCGCTTGACATCGACGCAGACACCGGCAATATATTAAAATTCTTGGAAAAACCGAAAGGCGATAACGCATGGATAAACGGAGGATTTTTTGTAGCAGAACCGGAAATAATCGGCTATATTAAAAACGATGCCTCTGTTTTTGAACGCGAACCATTGGAAAAACTTGCAAAAGATGAACAGCTTGTCGCCTATAAACATAAAGGTATCTGGAAGTGTATGGATACCCAGAGAGACAAATTCCAGTTAAACGAGATGTGGGAAAAAGGCAATGCCGCATGGAAGGTATGGGACGAAGAGGATTAAAAGATACTTTGTGAAAAAAGCCAAAAAGTAATAAATTTTAAATATATTATAGCAATTTAAGGTATCAAATGAAATCAGAGGAGGGATTAATATATTATTGTAGATGGTGGAGCATTTACAGGCGTGTGTATTATTTTATCTATAATTTACTATGGAAACAGATTTATTATTTCATTAAGCTTTGAATTATCTCCCCAAAAAGCCATAGGTTCATAAGAAGGATAAGGATAAAAACCTAAATTTAACTCCACATTGGCTTTTTTTTCTTTTATATAATTTTCAACAAGAGTTCTGATTGATACCGGTTGACCGCTGCAGCAATTTATTATCCCTGTTATTTTATTTTGAAAAGCTATTTTAATTATATATTGAGCGGCTTTTTCAATCGGCAAATAATCTCTTAGTTGTTCCCCTCCCGACATATTGAATATTTTTTCATTTTTTTTTATAGTTTCTTCTAATTGAGATAAAAGGCTTTTAGCGGATTGACCTTGACCGTGCAGGTAGAAAAGCCTGACCCACTTCAAATTAAATTTTTTTGTTTTTTGAAATTCCTGCAAAAACCTTCTTAAGCTGTCTTTTGCTATTGCATAAGATAATATGGGGTCGGCTTCGATATTTTCAGACAAACATCCATTTTTTAATCCATATTCATAGCATGTTCCGGCTATAGTCAGGTCTTGCAATCCGCCGTTTATTATGTCTTTTATAAAAAAATAATTCTTATATAAATTATCTTCGATATGATACAGATTATTATAATCTGACAGTCCATCCCAAGCCAGATGAATTAAAACATCCGGTTTTTCAAGTTCATTAAAAATATTATGGTTAGTCCTTAATATATCAAACTCTATTGTTTTAACGATATCATTATAAAACCATTGGAATTTTTTAGCTTTTTCAATATTCCTTACCATCGCAATGATACTTATATTTTTATAATTTAATAGCGTATTTATTATATTTGAGCCTATAAAACCGGTAGCGCCTGTTACAAGAACTTTCATATTTTAATTCCTATAATTATGTCTATAAAATAATGACCTTCGTCAAACGGCAATCCGTAATAACCGAAACTTATTTCGGCATTTTCATAATTATAATAAATTTCAAGAAAATCTTTTTCGAAAGAAAATGCGGATAGAAGCGAACAGAAATTAATACCGCATTTGTTATATTGTTTTATATAATTCATAACCCCATGCCTACCTATCTTCCCTTATAATACACCCCGTTGTCAATATAATTTTTTAAATTTAATTTTAGCCGAAATATTTCCGATATATATTATATAAAAGTTGTTATCCTTGCAGGAAGTCTCGGCACAAGACTGGCAGAAGAAACCGAAACTTACCCAAAGCCTATGGCAGAAATCGACGAAAAACTTATAAACAGTGAACTTATGACATATGTGAAATTCTGGAAACGACGCTTGGAAGGTATGGGATAATGAACAGGCTTGAAATAAAAACTACTTATATTAATGATTTATATATTATAGGATCAAATCCTATATATGACGACAGGGGTTATTTTGAAAGGTTATTTTGTGAAGAAGAACTTAGACCTATCCTAAAAAAGCCGATAAAACAGATAAACCACTCTTTGACAAAAAATAAAGGTTCGATAAGGGGGATGCATTATCAGATTCCTCCGGCGGCGGAAACAAAAATCATAAAGTGCATTAAAGGTTCTATTTACGATGTTGCAGTTGATTTAAGGAAGGATTCTCCGACTTTTTTAAAATGGCACGGGGAAATCATATCCGAAGGCAACTCGAAAATGTTTTTAATTCCGGAAGGATTTGCACACGGATTTCAAACACTCGATGATAATATTGAAGTAATTTATTTTACTACTGAATATTATAGTGCAGAATTAGAAAGAGGCATACTATACGATGATCCGTTTATAAGCATCGGCTGGCCGTTAAAATCAGCGGAAATATCTGAAAAAGACAAGAATTATCACGCTTTGGATAATAATTTCGAAGGTATTAATTGCTGATTTTAGTGTTTGATTCAAATTGAACGCTAATAATTTTGAAGTCGGGATTTAAAAATTTTTTATGTTTTCAAGAATAGTAAACACAATTGATGGGTTAAAAAATTTTAACTTGGTTAATTTATCCGACTATTTACAAAAAGAATTTAATAACAAGCAAATTGTAATTTATGGCGCCGGCGCTTTCGGCAGGGAAATTTTCAACCTTTTATCAGCCAATAATATTAACGCAAAAGCTTTTTTGGACATAAAAGCAACAGGTGAGCTTTTTAATATTCCGGTTATTCATCCTTCTAATTATGAAAACAAGACTGCCATAGTAATTTTGGCTATTGTATTAAACAAAAAAACTAGAAAAGAGATAATCGAATTCCTTTATAAATCAGGCTATAAAACTATAATCGATGCCCAAAAAATCAGGGCTATGTATATTGAGCTTGAAAATGAGCATATAAATGAGCATACATATGAATATTTTAAAACTAATCAGGAAAATATTTTAAAGCCTCTGGACTTTTTAACGGATGAGGAAAGCAAAAAAACATATATGCAAAATGTCATTGCTCATATTTCAAGAAATTATGAGAATACGTTTGAGACAGATGAGGAAAATCAATATCTTATAAATAGTATTCCTTTTAAAAAAGGTTTCAGTAAATTTATTGATTGCGGAGCTTATATCGGTGATACTTTTTTAAAATTAATAGAACAAAATCTTATGGTACAAGAGTATATCGGTTTTGAACCTGATCTGGATGTTTTTAATCGATTATCAAAAAATCTTTCTACAAAAAAAATTAAAGCAATGGCTTTCCCGGCAGCAGTTTCTGATAAAATGCAAATAATTAAATTTAACAGCAAACCTGGTTCGGGAGCTATAAATGAAAATGGCGATATCTCTGCTATATGCGTAAAACTTGATGATGTATTATATAATTATGAGCCTTCTTTTATAAAAATGGATATAGAAGGCGAAGAGATAAAAGCTTTAAATGGAGCAAAAAATTTAATTTTAAAGTCAAGACCAGACCTTGCAATTTGTGTATATCATTATATCAATCACTTTTGGGAAATTCCAAACATGTTGCATGATTGGAACCTGGGTTATAAATTTTATTTACGAACACATTCGAGCGCTTGTATGGAAACTGTTCTATACGCAGCAGGGGGGGATTAATGTCCTTAGCTCAAAGAGTTTCTTTGCATAAAAAATTACCATTAGAAACGCCTTTTTCGGTTCATATTTTCCCTGTCCATTTATGTAATTTTAAATGCAAATATTGTCTTCACTCATTATCTAATAAAGAATTGAAAGCAAAAGGATTTAAAAAAGAAATAATGTCATTTGAAACGTATAAAAAAGCTATAGATGATATTGCTCAATATGAAAACAAGTTAAAAGCGCTTATTTTCGCAGGACATGGTGAACCATTATTGCACCCTAATATTTGTGAAATGGTTAAGTATGCAAAAGATAATAAAATATCAAACAGAATTGAAATAACAACCAATGCATCTCTTTTAACACCTGAAATGTCGGATAGGCTTATAGATGCAGGCATTGATAGATTAAAAATTTCCATTCAGGGCACTACAGAGAAAAAATATAAAGAAGTATCAAACTTTAATCTTGATTATGACAAATTTTTATCAAACCTTAAATATTTCTATGATAACAAAACGCATACTGAAGTTTATATCAAAATAATAGATATTGCGCTAAATGATAAAAACGATACAAAAAAATTTAAGGAAATGTTCATTCAGGTTGCAGATTATGTAAATATAGAATATGCAATCCCTTTTATAAATGAACTGAATGAATCTGCATATAACAATAAAGAGTTTTACAAATGCAAACAGGGAAATTTGGAAAAATCACAAATATGCTCAATGCCGTTCTATATGCAAGTGATTGCTCCTAATGGTGATGTATTGCCATGCTGTTCCTCTGATATACCAATAATTTTAGGCAATGTGCACAAAAATTCATTAAAGTTAATTTGGAACGGAAAAATTCAGAATAATTTTTTAAAGATGATGTTGAAAGATAAAAACAAGAATCCTGTTTGCAGAGTCTGCTGCGTTCCCGAATACGGACTTCAAAAAGGTGATTATCTAGATAATTACAAAGAAAAATTACTTGAAAAATACAATGAAATGTACAATGAAAGCAAAGATTAAACCGGGATACGATAATATAAGAAAACCGCTAAAAGATATTATACCTGCAGATACGCCTTTTACGCTGTTTATTTCACCTTCACAGCTATGCAATTTCAAATGTCATTTTTGTTCTCACTCGCTTTCTATAGAAGAAAAAAAGAAAGCAGGTTTTGTTTCTATTAATCAGGATTTTAAAGTTTTTAAAAAGATAGCCGAACAATCAAAAGAATTTCCCAATAAATATAAAAGAATTCTTTTAACAGGGTTAGGAGAACCTTTGCTTAATCCAAAAATTGTGGATATGGTTAGGCTTTTAAACGAGTATGAAATAGCAGAAAAACTGGAAATATTCACGAATGCATCTCTTTTAAAACCTGAATTGTCAGACGGACTTATAGATGCAGGGCTTACTCGTCTTAGAATTTCTGTGCAAGGCACCGATGCTGAAAAGTATAAAAAACATTGCGGAATTAATCTTAATTTTAAAAAGTTTGTTGACGGTATAAGATATTTTTATGAAAAAAGTAGAGGAAAATGTTCTATTTACATAAAAATTATAGAAGAAGAATTATACGGAGAAGATGATAAGCAAAAGTTTTTTGATATTTTTGGCGGAATTTGCGATGAAATTTTTGTCGAAAATCTTGTTAGAGCTCAGCCCATGATGGGAGATTATGATGCAAAAATCCCTTTAACCAGGACTTTTTATGGAGAAATTGCGCAAAAACGAGATGTTTGTCCATACATTTTTTATACACTGCAAACAGATTCGGAAGGAAATTGCTATCCTTGTCCACCATTAAGCCTGCCTCTTAATTTTAGCCTGGGAAATATTTTTGAACAACCATTGCGAAAAATTTGGACCGGTGAAAAAATGCAGAAGTTACGGCTCTCTCATTTAAAAAAAGATGGTTCAAAATACGATATTTGCAAAAAATGTACAAATTATTTATGCTTTACTCCGGAGGAGGATAATCTTGATAATCATACCCATGAAATTATAAAAAAAATTGAGGGAATCAGTATATGTCAAGAATAGAACCTGTATCAGGGCATAATGACAGAGTCGAATTAAAAAAAGTATTACCTATCTATACGCCTTTTACTTTAAATGTATTCCCAATGAATGCCTGTAACTTTAAATGTAATTATTGCGGACAAAGTCTTGGGATTTCTGGAATGAAAAAATATAATAATTTTAATTTATCAGAAAAAATGACTATCGGAACTTTTGAAAAAATAATTGAACAGTCAAAGAAATTCGATGAACCTTATAAACTTCTTTCATTTATGGGTCATGGTGAGCCTCTATTAAATAAAGAATTACCTAAAATGATTAAATTAGCAAAAAACAATAAAATTGCTCAAAGAATTGAAATTATTACTAACGGAGCTTTATTGGATAATGAATTATCAGATGCACTTATAGATGCCGGGGTTACAAATATCAGGGTTTCTCTGCAAGGGCTTTCATCAGAACAATATAAGCAAACCAGTAAAGTAAATATTGATTTTGATAAATTTTTAAAAAATCTTGAATATTTCTATAATAAAGGGCAAGAAAAAGATTCCCATTTATTCGTTAAAATAATGGATTGTTTGTTGCAAAAAGGCGAAGAAGAAAAATTTTATGAAATTTTTGATAAAATCTCATCGCGAATGTATATCGAGAAGGTAAAACCTATATATGAGGGGGTTAATATTACGAAAGATATAACAGATTTATCAACGAATAGGTATGGAGAAATTCATGAACCAAGACTGGTATGTCCTTTAGCTTTTTTTTCTCTTGCTGTTTGGCCAAATGGTGACATTGCTCCTTGTGATGCTATTTATAAGCCGATTACCTTAGGAAATGTAAATACCGATGATTTGAGTCAAGTATTTAACGGCATCCAAAATAATATTTTTCGTTTTAAATTACTTAAGGGTAAAAAAAATAATATGGATGGTTGTAAAGTGTGTTGCGCACCTGATGACGTAAGTCATCAAAAAGATGAACTCGATGGAGCAGCAAAAGATTTAATTGAAAAATATTCAGCTCTTTTTGAATTTACAGGGGGTGAACTAAATGAGTGAAAAAAAAGTAACAGGAATATTAATATTAAATGATAATTAAATTTGCAAGTAAAATATGTGCTGAATGTACCTTTACAAAGGTATGTAATTTTTCTTCCGATAATATTGATTCGGAAATTGAACGTTTAAAAGAATATTACACGACAGAGGGAAGTAAAAAGTGAAGAAATTTCTTGAAAATGAAATTTTTGCAAAACGGAAAAAAGAATTTGATATCTTGAATTTATGCAAAGACAATCCCAAAAATGTTGTATTAATGCCAGCAAGTCAGCAATCAATATATTTGGCACAATATCTTAAAGCGCATTCTATTTGCGTTGATTTTTTTGTAGATAATAGTCCTGACAAGCAGGGAACTACAATCAATGGTACAACCGTAATTACTTTTGATGAATATAAAAAAATCAGTGATGAAAAATTATTAGTTTTAGCAACAATAAAGGCAGATATTGAAAAATCAATAAAAACAATTAAAAGAAAATCATATAAAAAATTATGAATGTATCAATGCAGATTATTTTGGTTACGATGCAAATGAAATTGACAATGCAAGAATACTGATTGTTAATAATTGGGATAAATACTTAAAAGTGTATAATATGCTTTTAGATGATTTATCAAAAGAAACACTCATAAATAAATTAAATTATATGATTAGCTACGATAAAACATATCTGGGAAAAATTATTCAATTGCCTGAAAAACAATATTTCGAACCTGATATTTATAAAATTACTTCAAAAGATTGTTTTGTAGATTGTGGCGCTTTTGACGGAGACACTTTGGATAATTTAATGATGGAATTGAATGGAAATATTTCCGCGTATTATGGTTTTGAACCGGATGTCAAAAATTATTTTAAGTTTAATAAAAAAATTGATAAATATAAAAACATTGAAATATTTAATAAAGGTGTTTACAGTAAAAATACAACTTTAAGGTTTAATCTTAATAACTCATCATCTAAAATGACAGAAGATGGCGATATTGAAATTGAAGTTGTTTCGCTAGACAATACTCTGGGAGATAAAAAAATCACTTTTATAAAAATGGATGTTGAAGGAGCTGAAAAAGAAGCTCTTTTGGGTGCAAGAAAAATAATTCAAAATGAAAAACCCGCATTAGCTGTTTGCGTGTATCATAAATTTGATGATTTATATGTTATTCCTGATTTAATACAAAGTTTTGGAGTAAAATATAAATATTATTTAAGACATTATACTTTTGGACTAGCTGAAACGGTTCTATACGCTGTTCCGGAATAATAAACCGTTTATAAGTCGAAGCGACAAAGTCCTGCTATACATAAGCATGCAAGATTTTATATCTTGCATGCAATAATTTACTTTAAATTCCTATTTGAGCATAATCATTATGCCAAATAATATAGTTGAGGTTATATAATAATGTCCAAATTATTATTTGTTGTTCCTAATTATTCTGATTTTGAATCCATAATAAAAGCTGATGAAAATTGGAAAAAATACGCAATAAAATTTAATCTGGTTTGAGTTTATGTATAAAAATACTAAAAAAAATATTCTTCATATTACACCTCATCTTGGCGGCGGCGTAGGAACTGTTTTGCTTAACTACTTATCTTTTGTAAAAGATAATAAAAATACAATTCATTCAGTTGCGACTTTAGATTATGCTAATGAAAAATCCATAAAACGATCGCAAGAAGCGGAATTTAAACTTTTTCCCGATATGCATAAAAAAGTTTCTGATTTATTAGATTTAATATCGGAATCCGATATAATATTAATACATTTTTGGAATCATCCTCTTTTATATGATTTTTTAGTTAGAAATGAATTACCGCCGTCCAGAATAATTTTTTGGTCTCATGTTTCAGGAATTGTTCCGCCCTATATTTTCCCTTTTAAAACACTTAAATATCCTGATATATTTATATTTACAACTCCTTTAAGTTTTAAAGCAAAAGAGGTTGAAAATTTCCCCAATAAAAATCACTTTAGAACAATCTGGTCTTCGGGAGGCGTTAATAATGTTAAAAATGCCGAAAAAAAGCCGCATAAGCGCTTTAACATAGGATATGTCGGAACAGTTGACTATTCTAAAATGCATTCGGAATTTTTAGAAATTTGCTCTCAAATTAATATTCCGGATGTTAAATTTATAATTTGCGCATCTGATAATTATGCCAATATTCAGGCAAAGGCACAAAAAATGGGAATTGCTGATAAATTTGAATTTTTATGTCAAGTGCCTGATACTAAAGACTATCTTGAAATTTTTGACGTATTTGGGTATCCTTTGAATCCTAATCATTATGGAACTTGCGATCAAGTTTTACAAGAAGCTATGGCGGCTGGGGTTGTCCCTGTTGTCTTGAATAATCCAATGGAATCTTACATGGTTTCTAATGGAAAAGTCGGTCTTGTTGCAAAAAACACAAAAGATTATGTAAGTTTAATTGAAAAACTTTATAATGAACCTGAGCTTAGAGCTGAATTGTCAAAAAATGCAAAAGAATATGCTATTTCAAAATATTCAGTTGAAATTTTAAATAAAGAATGGGAACAAATTTTTAATGAGGCTTTAAATTTGCCCAAAGTAAAAAGAAAATGGGATATTTCCAAACAAAATATTACTTATATGGATATTTTTATCGAAAGCATAGGAGAGTACGGCATAAATTTTAAAAAAGAACATATTGAAGAAATAGAAAAAATGGCAAAGTTACCCAACTGGCAATCTGAAACTAAAGGAACAATACACCAGTATTACAAATTTTTTAAAGATGATAAAAATATTAAATATTTTAGTGAGTTAATGAAATATAGTGAACCGACAAAATATACTATAGCTTGACGTTTGAACATCTGAATAGATAGATCTAAAAAGCTACAAATTTATTTTTTTATTATTGTCAAAAATAAAAGCGTCATTTCCTTTAACTGCTATTGTAATAATGTCGTATTCACCAGGCAAAACAGCATCTGCCCGAACTGCAAACTCATATCCATAATCCCGCAA
>Ga0207433_10014308_pt1 | contig 11531 bp, 13 predicted proteins | sample YelNatPaOPGAMG01_FD_187559 | JGI IMG/M metagenome (GOLD analysis project Ga0207433, IMG submission 187559) | Hot spring thermophilic microbial communities from Obsidian Pool, Yellowstone National Park, USA - OP-RAMG-01 (SPAdes) (version 3) | ecosystem: Environmental > Aquatic > Thermal springs...
TTAGGCCCCTGAGATATGGCCTTTACTTTGGTGCAAAGCACGTCAACCTCGTTGTGCGCTTCCATGGTTCCTCCTAATCTTCCCGCCGTTGTTGCGCAACCCTGGGCGGCTTATTGCCGTTCAGCACCTGCCCGATAAGGTCTCCCGCCAAGTCTGAGGCCCGGCGCAGGGCCTCATCTCTCAGGTGGGCATATCGCTGGGTCATGGCGGCACTCTTATGGGTCAGCAATTTTTGTAAGGTGTAAAGGTCCACCTGGCCACTTGAGGCCAGCATTGAAGCGTAAACATGCCTCAAGCCGTGAATGGGCCGGAAGTCTTTGGGTAGGCCTGCCCGAGCCTTGATCCGGTTCACCGGTTTTTTTATGTCGACCCGTTTCGCCCCCCGTCTCCCTGGAAAGACATAAAGACTCTCCCCTCTTGGATGAGATTTAAGGACCTCGATGGCCGCTTGATTTAGGGGTATGCTCTGATCCTTACCACCTTTTGGCCCCCGGATATGGACAAACCCACGTTCGAAGTCAACATCTTCCCATCTGAGTTTGAACAATTCGCCCCTCCTCATGCCGGTAAACAAGGCCATCCTCATAAAATTGGCGGCCTGAATATCCCAATCCTGATCTATGGCCGCCAAGAGGTCTGATAACTGATCCTGGCTTAAGTCCTCTGTCTTGAGATTATGCACTTTGATTGTAGGGGCCTTGAAAGCGAGTCCAGGGCATAAGCCCAGTCGCACACCATAATTGACGATTCGCACTAAAAGAGAGATAACGTGCTTCACGGTTTGGGGCTTATGATTTTTCGCCACGCCGATTCGCAGCCGGTCCAGGTCAAGAGGGGAAAGGTCTTTAGGTTCTTTCTGCCCCAGGGCAGGTTCGATAAAATTCAGAAATTGGCCTTTATTAGTCCTCAAGCTCTTGGTAAGGGGCTTGTGGGTAATGTATTCTTGCCACAGTCGAGATAGGGTCCATACCTCCTTCTTAGCCTCTTCCCGGCGCTCCTGATTGCTTGACGCCCCTTCAATGCGCTTGGTTCTTATGCTGGCGGCCCGTCCCGGAGTCATATCGTTTTTGAATTGCCTGCCCGCTTTTTCCTCAATCTGTTTTCCATTTTTACGATAAACAATGTAATAAATTCGCTCCGGCCGGCCATCTGAGGCTTTACCCATGATGTAATACACTCCTGGGTATTGCGTCTTTATCCTACCCTTGACTGGCATGATCCCTCCTTTTAAGCCGGAGTTCAAATATTCCCAGCACTATTCCCAGCAGCTAAGATGATTTTAATGGTAATTTATGGTATGTCAAGAAAAAATGGTTAATGGAAAAATACTTAATAATCAGGTATTTTTAAGACGGTTTGGTAAACGATGGTAATTCAGAGGCCACGGCTTCGCATGCAGGAGGTCAGGGGTTCAAATCCCCTCATCTCCACCACAAATTAGGAAGGATTACAACGGGTTGGCAATCACAGGTTGTCAGCCTTTTTGTTTTTCCTGTTGTCGTGGGTTAATGCTGGGATTTGGTAAATTCCCCACTTACTTGACGATAGCATTGACTTGGGCTTTAGCGTAAGATTTCAAGGACAGGCAGGGACAAGCAGCGCCTTTTTGGGCCGGGGCGACCCTGGGGTGGCGTTTTTTACCAGCCAGTGAGGAGCATCTATGTATTTTCCGGATACCATGAAGGAGGAAATGCAGGGGAACATACTGGCCCGCTTAAAGAAAATCGAGGGGCAAGTCCGCGGGTTGCAGGCCATGGTGGCTGAGGACCGGGAATGCGATCAGATTCTCACCCAGGTGCGCGCCGCCCAGTCAGCGCTGCGAGCAGTGAGTAAGTTGATTATCAGGAGCTACCTGCTAAAATGTTGTTACGAAGCTGGCGACAGGCCAGCCCCGGAAGATATGCTGCAAAGACTGGATAAGGTTGTGGAGGTTCTGACCAAGTTTATCGGCGCCTGAAACTTCCCATATCTGCAGATCCGCCCGTGAAGGCAACAGGGCCGGAAAGAGCCTTTCCGGCGCTTTCCCGCGAACGTATCCTGAAGGCGGGCTAATTCATTGCGCCTTCAGGCTGGATAAATCAAGCCACTGCGAAAGATTAACCAAGTCCCTGTGAAGATTTTCATGCATACATCGGACTAGGCAATTTTTGCTTGTAATCTCAATCTCGACTTAAGTTTCTCTGCCCGCCATTCACCCGCCTGAAGATTTTCATTGAAAACTGACCCCCCATCGCCATTGAAACTTGACCCCCCTCAGAGGTAAACCGATGCCAGCTTATGGCGTCGGAGGTGAGGAGGGTGATTTCTCTGGAAGAATGCCACGCCATTCAGGTTTGAACGCGTAAGGTCATGGGAAAAAAAGCCATGGCCCGACAATTGGGGATTTCCATGCAGAGCAATCGCCTGTAAAAATCGTGAGGCAAGGACTTTGAGCAGATAGGCATGGTCCCAGGCTGCCTTGAGACGTTTGGTTTGCAGGCCGCCTGTGAGGGAATTTTCCCGCTTCAGCAGGTTGGTGGCCAGGTGGCGCAGGATGGCCAAGTTTTCCGGGCCGATGGCCGGCTCTGGGAAGAACAGGGCCATGTCCTCATGGAGATTTTTCTGGTTGTTTTTGACCTGGATGACATAATCGGCGTGTACCTCGATAATCGACTGGGATAAACGACTGGGCGATGTTTTTCTGGCACCCCCTGGCGTCCAGGCTGATAATGGCTCCCTGCAGGTCCAGGGTGTTAATCAGTTCCGGGATCGCGGTGATCTCAGTGGACTTGTCCGCGGTCTTGAGCTGGCCCAACACCAGGCGGATATCCGCAGCCCAGGCGCTGACCAGGTGAATGGCGGCGCTCTGGTTGGCTTGGTCGAGGGAGCCGCGCAGGGTTTTCCCGTCGATGGCGACGGTGTTACCCGGAAGAGAGGCGGCCAGTTCCTGCACCCAGCGGGCGAAAAAGTCACGAAACCCCTGGGGTCGATCCTGGCGAAGAGCCGGCCGAAGGTGTCGTGGGAGGGGATGCCCTGGGGCAGTTCCAGGAAGGTCTTCAACCATGCCAGTTGGGCGCGGCCGTATTCAGCCACCTAAGTCCAGGAGTCGGCGCCGCTGATGAGGGCGCACAGAGCAATCATGAGGATATCGGGGAGCAGATGGCGGGTGTGGTGACGCCGGGGGTCCTTGATGCAGTGGAAATGTTTGCGGAAGGGTGAATCGGGAGCAGGCGGCATGGTGTAACCACCTGAAAAACAGAGTTTTTAGATGGTTACCACAAAATCTCATAAAAGTCTAGAATTAATAATTAATTCAATAAGTTATTTTTATCGAACTGGTTGCTTTCATCCCAGTCGGTTGAACCGGAGCATATCAGGCGCTGCCAAGGACCCGTAAGGCATGTTCCATGCCAAAGGCTACAGGCGATTGCCCTGCGGTAAACCTGCTCAATGATTTACCGAGTGGTGAAGAAATGGCAAACGATAGCCCCAAAGGAAAAGGGGCCGGCGTTCGCCTGAACGCCAACCCCTTCTGATTCTGGTAAATTTCTGGTGGAGCTGCGGGGAGTTGAACCCCGGACCTCTTGAATGCCATTCAATAGTACGATTCTTTTCTTATTTTTCCCGCCTTGAGATTTTTCTTGACATTATCAATAAAATTAGCATATTATGATCTAAAAGTTTTTGATAATTTTTTCTTATTAGAGGCAGTTTATTCTGCATCTGTGCACAGGACGTGCACAGGGAAATCTGAGCAAGCTGGCCCAAGGGAGGTAAGATGGCGATCCATATCTACTGCACTAAGTGCTATACGAGCAACGGCCTGGAAGCTAAGAAGTGTTCTGGCTGCGGTGCGCCTTTTGGCCGGGATCGGAAATATCGGGTTTGTGTCTCCGCCAAGGGGAAGCGCATAACCCGGGTGGTGGACAACCTTACCCTGGCCAGGGAAGCCGAAGCCGCTATCAAAGGGGACTTAGTGAGGGGAGAGTTTGACATTCACCGCAATTGTAAGAGGGTCCCCACCTTAAAGGAGGTCTGGGCCAAATATCTTCCCTGGGCCAAGGAGCACAAGAAAACGTGGAAATGTGATCAGTATAATTATCAAACTCACCTTGAGCCGCGGTTCGGCAAGAAGTCCCTGGACTCCATCTCAAGCCTGGACATCGAGCGCCTTAAATTGGAGCTGAAAAAGGGGGTCAATAAGCACGGGCGGCCTTTCTCCCAGGCTACCATAAAACATCAGGTGGTCTTGCTGAACCGGCTTTACAACTTGGCCCGCCGGTGGGGGATCTTCAACGGTGACAATCCGGTTGACCGGGTGGAAAAGCCTCGCCTTGATAATTTGCGGACCGAATTTCTAACTGCCGAAGAAACGGAGAGGCTGCTTAAAACCCTGGCAACCTGGCCTTGTCGAGAAAGTGCTGCGTTTGTTGAATTAGCCCTCTACACCGGATTGAGAAGGTCAGAGCTTTTCAAACTGACCTGGGAAGATGTTGATTTTAGCCGGAACATGGTTACCCTTCGAGAGCCCAAAGGAGGCAGGACGCAGACCGTACCTGTAAGCAACCAGGCTCTTGAAGTCATAAAAGGGTTGGACAAGGCGTCGCCTTATGTCTTCCCTGGAAAAAACGGGGAACAGCGCACTGATTTTAAAGGCCCTTGGCAACGGATACGGAAGGCGGCGGGGTTGCCGGAAAACTTCCGCTTTCATGGTTTGCGACATAATTTTGCCTCTGCCCTGGTAAGTAACGGCGTGGACCTTGCCGTGGTGCAGGCCTTGCTCACTCATAAGGATGCCCGAACGACCCAACGTTATTCCCACCTCCAGCCGGGAATTATGTGGGAGGCAGCCATGAAGAGCGGAGAACTGCTTAAACCCAAGGCCGTAGCAAAGAATTCGATCAGCCTGGCCGAGTAATTTTATAGCTGCCGGGGATAGGGAGCGCACCCGACAAGGGGGCAACCTGGGCCGCCTTCCCCGGATTCATTGCCGGGACCGCAAAAAGAGGAGGTTGAGATGTCCCCACCCACCGTCAATTTTCCCCCTCTCAAGGAAAGAATTTTAATCCTTCTGGATGAACTTAAAGGCGAGATTAACAACCGTCGAGGTCTTGGCACATCAGACCCCGAATTTGCGGATAAGTTGAGGGAAATTAATAAGAAGATTGATGAGTTGTCCGTTAAAATCCTTCGGGGCGGGGCGATTCTGAGCCGCCCGGCTGAATCCCGACATCCAGGCTTCCGAATTGTCTTTGACTCCCCTGGAAATTCGGCAAAGATACTGCCGGGTGCAGTAGATTTTCATCCAGAGCTTCCCCCTTGGGCAGAAGGATTTTTCGTCGAATGGATTCAAGGACAAAGGCTCCGAGAAAAGGGACGCGAGACCTTACGAAAAACCAAGATACCTGGCCTTGAAACCGGGATGCATCCCCCGAGGGATATGACTCTCATGCTGAGGGTCTTGGAACTCCGTGGCGCTGTACAGGAGGATGACACCCTAATCGAGGTGACAGCTATTGAACCTCCCCTTGATACCATGGCCGAGATGATGGAAAAATCTCGGAAGTTGGTGACGGAAGAGATGATTAAGAATGGCGCACCGGGCGGGAATCCCGAGAAAAAGCGGGCCAGAGTGCGTAAAGAACGGCGATCCTGGAAATTTGTCATCAGGAATTTAGTAAAGGATGGATTGCTGCCTAAAGAAATAACTCCGCAAGCCTTAAAAAGAATGCTTAAAGTCCATTATCCCGAATGGCCATGGGACGAAGTATGATTTAATCGTTATGCCTAAGTAACCTTTTTTGCCCATTTGAATAATTTCAGTAAGTTATCCTGACAATTAGCTTTCGGTACCCATTTTCTTCCCCGCAATAGTTTCAAACTTATTTATTTCACTTACAATGGCAAAAATGGTTACTTTAAATATTGACAGGATAATCGTAAGACAACCATGATTTCTTGACTTTGATTTTTCCTGATTCTAATAATTAAGCCAAGGTTGTGATGACCTTGGCTTTTTTATTTCATAATGAGGTGCTGTTATGAATAACCTGGTTAGAATATCAGAAATACCCCGGTTAGCAATCAGGTTGCCTTTTAAAGCGCAAACTTTTTACAAATGGTGGCATCTGAAAAGACATCCACAAATTTTTGTCAAACTCGGCGGCGCCTTATTTGTGGACCTTGACCGACTGGAGCAACTTATTGATGCTTCCCGAGGTTCGGAGGCAAGTGCCTTGTGCTGGAAAAGAAAGATTAAGAGAACCCAGACCGTTGAAGCATCGGAACCAATCGCCCCCGCTGCTGCAGCTGAGGAGATTCAGGCTTAAAGTTGTTGACGTTAGTTCTTGGGGAAGGGGGCCAAGATGGCATCAGAGGCGACCAAGATTCATGAAAAGGTCCGGAAGAAGATCGCTCAAGAGCGCCGGGTGCATACCGCTCCTTCGGATGACTTCATCTTCCGATGCGCCACCGACGGTCAACGGGGTGACGCCCGCCTTCTGGTCAAGGTCCTCACAGACCAATACGTCTGCGACCATTCCAACGGTGTTTGGTATCGCTGGGACAGCCACCTCTGGGTCGAGGACGAGGTCAACTCCATCCTCGTCGAGCTTGATCAACTTGTGGACTTATACGAAAGACAAGCCCAGCAATTTTCGTGGCAAGCCACCAAAGCCCTCAAAGAGGGTAAGGAGTCAGTGGCCAAGGAGGCCGAACGGATGCGAGCCATTTTTTTGAAGAAGATTGCCTGTCTGCAGAAAAAAGACTGGCGCCGGCATGTACTGGACTTCGCCGCCGCCGGGCCCGAATCCCTGGGGATCAGCGGCAGGGAGTGGGACCAGCACCCGTATCTTTTGGCCTGCCCCAACGGCGTCGTTAACCTCCGGGACGGCACCTTCAGAGATGGGTGCCCTCAAGATTATCTCAAAACCATCTGTCCCACCGAATGGCGGGGGCTTCACGAGCCGGCCCAGCAGTGGCAAATCTATCTTGCTGATATTTTTGATGGAGACGAGGAGCTGGTTTCCTTCCTCAAGCGGCTGCTAGGCTATAGCCTCTCGGGAGAGGTGGTGGAACACATTTTCCCTATTTTATGGGGCGGAGGGCGAAATGGCAAAAGCACTCTGTTGGAGAGCCTGCACCAGGTCCTGGGGCCCTTATCTGGAGCGGTCCCTTCGGAGCTTTTGCTCAAGCAATTCCACCCCCGGTCAAGCGCCGCACCCTCCCCTGACATCATGGCCCTGCGCGGTAAACGCCTGGTGTGGGCCAGTGAGACCGAGGAGGGCCGCAAGTTAGACACCGCCAAAGTGAAGTGGTTGGTGGGCGGCGACACCTTGATCGGCCGTGATCCTCATGGGAAGAGGATGGTGAGTTTCATTCCCACCCACACCCTCTTTTTGCTCACCAACCATCGACCCCGCCTCGCTGCCGATGACGACGCCATTTGGGAACGGGTTTTTCTCGTTCCTTTTACCGTGTCCTTTGTGGACCAACCTGTGGCTTCCCATCAACGGCCACGTGATAAGGAGATTTCCGAGAAATTGAAAAAGGAAGCTCCCGGCATCCTGGCCTGGCTGGTTCAGGGTTGCCTGGAATGGCAGAAAGTAGGGTTGCAACCGCCCCCCAAGGTCGTGGCGGCCACTAAAGAATACCGCCAGAGTGAGGATACTCTCCAGGATTTTTTTGATGATTGCTGCATCTTGGCACCTCATGCCCAGGTCAAGGCCGGTGAACTCTACGAAGCTTATAGAGACTGTTGCAATAGGAACGGCCTAAAACCTTTGAATGGCAAGAGCTTCGGGGAGAAGGTCAAGGGCCGATTCAAGTGGAAGAAGTCAGGCGTTATCATTTACCAGGGGGTTGGTCTGAGGGAATAGTCGGCTATTTGGGAGGCATGGGAGGAATGGGAAGGACTTTTATAATATTTTTCAAAATATATATTCTAATTTTCCAGAAACTTTATTTCTGCAAAGTCCCTCCCATCCCTCCCAAATGCACTAATAGTAGGCACTTAAACCTGTTTGGGTCCTTCCCAGACCCTCCCGTTCCTTCCTGGACGAACTGGTATGGACCTATTGAGCTTGTTGGCATCTGATGGTTTTCAGGTAAAACGGGTGGCCGCCACCCGAGGCGGTGAATACGCCGGCCCCTGTCCATTTTGCCGGGACGGCCAAGACCGCTTTCGGGTGTGGCCTGAACAAGGGGAAGGCGGGCGCTGGTGGTGCCGGCAGTGCGGTAAGTCGGGAGACGTCATCCAGTATTTGCGAGAGCTCAGGGGGATGAGTTTCAGGGAAGCCTGTGATTATGTCGGCAAGGTGGTGTCACCCTCACCCTTCTGGCGCCCGAAGCCCCGGCCCCCATGGGAGCCCCGAAGGACGATGGCCCCGGGAGACCTTTGGCAGGCCAGGGCCCGGAGTTTGGTGGCGAGAGGGGAGCAGCGGCTTTTCCAGCCCCACGGCCAGGGGAAGAACCTTCTGGAATGGCTACAGAAAAAACGAGGGTTGTCGGCGGACACCATCAAGGCGAACCGCTTGGGGTTTCACCCGGATCAAACCTGGGACAGGCCTGGGCACTGGGGCCTGGAACCTGACATGAAGGACAACGGCACTCCCAAAATGCTTTGGATTCCCCGAGGCCTCATCATTCCGTATTGTCAGGGCGAAAATATTTTTCGCCTTCGGATCAGACGCCCCCGGGCGGCGGGTGACCCCCGTTACTACCTAGTGAGGGGGTCCGACACCCGGGCCATGGTTTGGGGCCCCCACCAGCCTGTCAAGGTGGTGGTGGAGAGCGAGCTGGATGGCATGCTCCTGCACCAGGAAGCGGGCGACCTGGCCGGGGTGGTTGCCCTGGGGAATGCCCAGGCCCGCCCCGAGCAGGCGGCTGCGGCGGCTTTGCGTCAAAGCCGGTTGATTCTCATCGCCCTGGACGGCGATGCCGCCGGCGCCCGGGAAGCTTGGCGCTGGTGGACCAAAAACTTCCCCCAGGCCCGGCGCTGGCCCCCCATTGACGGCAAAGACCCGGCGGAGATGTGGCAGGCGGGCAATGAGCTTGACACTTGGATTAAGGTGGGTATCCAAGATCACCGCGCCGTGATTTTGGGAGAAAAGAGCCTTGGGGAGATCTAATAGCTGAGGGGGCTCTCAATTAAAAAGAAGAAAAGTATCGAGACATCAGGAGGATGCTAATGGAATTCACTAAGACTAAAAGGCGGAAATGGGCCTGGACGGATCACCGGGTCCAACAGGGGAATCGGGTTATGGAGGTGGTCAGGGAGCTACAAGACTACTGGCCCCTGACCCTTCGGCAAATCTATTACCGCCTGGTGGCCGCCGGGCACCTCGAAAATACCCGATCAAAATACAACGACTTATCAGTCCTGATTAAACATATGCGCTTGGATGAATGGCTGCCTTGGGAGGTTTTGGAAGACCGGGTGCGCCGGGTAAGCGCTAAACGGGGATGGGAAGACCATATTGAATTCATGGAAGCCCACGTAGAGGGCTTTCTGGAAGGATATGAACGGTGCTATGTCCAGGACCAGAAATGCTATGTAGAAATATGGACCGAGAAGGACGCGCTGTCCCAGGTGTTTGAAAAGGTGGCTTACCCCTATTGCATCCGGGCCGTGACGTGCCGAGGCTATCAGAGCATCACCTTTCTGGACGGTTTTCGTCGTCGTGCCCAGGCCGCCATGGAACGGGGACAGGAGCCGCTGATTCTCTACTTTGGCGATATGGATCCTTCCGGCTGGCAGATGCTGGAGGCCATTAAACAAACCCTGGAGGATGACATGGACCTGTGGGGAGTGGAATACCAACGCGTTGCCCTGACCCCTGAACAGATAATGAGCTACGAATTGCCCCATGATCCCCAGGCGGTAAAAATTACGGACAAGCGTTATCGGAACTATGTGGAGCGGTTTGGCGATCTGGCGGTGGAACTGGACGCCCTGCACCCTCAGGTCCTTTGGCAACTGGCAGTCGAAGCCATAGAAAGCCATTTTGACATGGACCTCTTCCGGGAGCAGATGGAGATGGAACATCTGGAGCAAGAGCGCTTGGCCACTATGAGGCAGAAGATTTTAACGGAATTGAGAGGTTTGACTAGTCAAACATAGTGCGAAGGTCCAAGAGGCGGTCCGAGCCCGAGCCCAGGTTGATCAGCAAGGAGGAAAGCATAATGCCCTATAAAGACCCTGACCGGAGACGGGAATACGACCGGCGTTACAAAAGGGAAAAGCGCCGAGTTGCGTCGCGGTCCACCCCCAGGCCCACTGAGGTCCGGGCTTATATCTGCCAGCGATACCCCAATTTGCGGCTGTCGGGGGGCGTCAGTTTCCACGAGGGCCTTCTGGTCAACGCCGACCCGAGGGTTCAGGACGCGGTGGAGCACAGCCCGGAGTTCGGCCAGGTTATTTTTCGGGTGGCTTTGATCTTTTAGGGACATTGGTTTTGAATGGCAAACATGAAAGGAGTTGATACTTAAAGGTCTAACCCGAAGTGAACCCAAGGAGGAGACCAATATGCGAAGACGGCGACCACCCCGGCGGCAGCGCCCGCCGGCGGCGCGCACCCTGGACCTGAAAAAGTTGCGGGCTTACCGCCAGGCGCGGGGCCTGACCCTGGCACAGGTGCAGGAGCTCACGGGCATCAGCCGCTCCGCCCTGTGCGATTTTGAGCAGGGCCGCACGGTCCTCCAGCTCCACAAACTCCTGGACCTCATCAGGCTCTACGACCTGGACCTCTTTGAGCTGGCGGAGCTCTTCCGCCTCAAGGTCGTGTCCCCCGGCCACCTGCGGCTGTTTCGCCACGCTTGCGCCCACACCGGCTCTCCTCCTCAGGAGGCCCTGGAAGACTTAATTGTCCGATTTTACCTGGAAAATTCGTCAATAGCGCATCATCTGGACAAATAATTGCGGCCCCCTCCCCGCGAGGTACATGTTTTTTGGCCTCTCCCCGTCCGGCCGTAACGAACACCGCGGTGGTTTACTACTGATATTGCAGGGAGTTTTGCAGGCTTGAAAAGAAAAACTGTAAGGATGAAACGGGGCATTACGACCGAATCGGAAAGTCTAACCCTTTGCTGCGGTCAACTATTATGAATAACACGAGAAATGGCTCTGGAGAGCTTACTGTTGAAGAGCAAACCGTAGTCAAACCCTGGCATGAAAATCCTGAGATGGCTCCAATGCCCTGGAGGATGGGGACCCAGAGATTTTTAGGCATCCCAACCACTTCGGCGTGTGAGGTAAAGCTTGCTCCCCTAACCGTCACCCGGTCGCCGGGATTAGAGGAAATGACCTCGGTTCGCACCGTCTGGACTTGGCCAGCGGCGCTGGAGGCTAACGGCACCGCCTCAGCCAATTGGTTCCGGGCCTCCATGGAAACGCTGAGGAAGGCTTCCTTTTGAGCTTGGGTCCAGGCCTCGCCCAGGAGGCTCTTTGGGCCCTTTTCGATCATGAAATTTTCCGGGCCGACGCTGATGAGGGAAGCGGCGTTTTTAACCAAGAGACCGCCGGGTTTGCCGGCCGGGCCGGAACTTCGCCAAGG
>Ga0207433_10014312_pt1 | contig 11527 bp, 5 predicted proteins | sample YelNatPaOPGAMG01_FD_187559 | JGI IMG/M metagenome (GOLD analysis project Ga0207433, IMG submission 187559) | Hot spring thermophilic microbial communities from Obsidian Pool, Yellowstone National Park, USA - OP-RAMG-01 (SPAdes) (version 3) | ecosystem: Environmental > Aquatic > Thermal springs >...
TCGGGAGCGTCCAGCGGCTTTGTATGTCGGGCGAATGTCAGAGCGAGCCGTTGAGTACGCCGTCTACGCGTTGTGCTAGAACGCTGCAGACTCGCGATGGAAAACGATCAGGTCCGGGGGAGAGAGAGGGCATCGAGTGCCTCGCCTGCAGGCGAGGCACTCTTACGGTAACTTCAGCAACGCTGCCGGGCAGAGGCGCCGTAGCCATACGCAGAGAACGCTTTCGCGTGTGCATATGTGAGGCGGTACTGGTGTTCCATGATTCGATGGGACCCAGTCTACCCCAGTCGTGCTGCAACGCAAGATGGTGTCGATTGATATTCCTTTAAGGACGGCAACGTAGCGACGTGCGACAACGGTTTCTCCAGCGCACTGGGGGCATCAACGCTTCGCGAAAAGTACACCCCGGCGTCGAGACTGCCAGCAGCGAACGAGCAGCGAAGCAATGCACGGAGTACTGCACTGGTCGATGGCATGTACTCGTTTTCAAGTCCTGCTCTGAGAAAGAGCGCACTGTATGATATCCAGATAGATACCTGTGCGCACGAGAGAGTGGCAGCACATGGTCGTCCAGACGTCTGCAGTGTGAGCGTTTTTCTCGCGTGGGCTTCGATTCTGCGTTCAGATACGCGATTGGAGAACGCCGCAGCATTTGAAGCAACCTGCTCGCTCGCTTCTGTCTGGAATGCAGTGACGATACCCACGGTACCGTCACTCGTTGTATCACGTAGACGATTATCAAAGTGCTGTTGCGGGGTATCCAACGAATAACGTGACACACGTCGCAGTCTCCATCGAGCAAGATGCGGTATGTCGCTCTGCCGGTGATTCCGCTCAAGTGGAAGCGTTCACCCGAGCCACGAGGACGAACACGGCGAGACTTGGTGCATGACAATCCGTCACCAAGCCAGTTCGCTTATCGCGTAGCGTGAAGACTTGCTCGTCGGATACTAGTCCTGGTGAATTCCCGACACTGCGCATATCATCAACTTCGTGTCGTAGACGCTGCACAATCAAAAGGAGCGCATATACTGCGTTGCCGCTGTCGCTGTGCGTTCAGCCTCTAGCAGAAAAGTTTGCATGGCTCACGAACCAATGAGGTTGTAGAGCCAGTGGCAACAAAATGCGGTTTCGAATCGTCACCAGGGTTGAGGACGGCAGCGGGAGTTGCAACACCGCACCAGTAGCTCGGGAGCGGAGCGCGAGTACGCTAGCTCGCCAGCGTCTTCGCTGCCGGTATTTTCGCCGAACCCGAGCACTCCAGTGCTCCTGCCGCTGCTCCGCTTGTTGCTCATCACGGTTGCCGTTGCGAATGTAGGCGTCCGCCAAAAGATTGGCCAACATCCAGCCATCTTCCAACGCTAGACCAGCGCCCTGTGAGAGATTCGGAGTGATCGGATGAGCTGCGTCCCCAACGAGCGCCACAGGAACGTCATCGAACCCCAGCGTACCGTCATAGACAGGCGGGAAGAGATCAGCACAAGCGAATGTATTCGCGGCTTCCGCTGGAGTTTCTCGAAACAGTTGTTCAAGTGCATTCCAAAGCACCCCGTGTGGACGTGCTACAGAGCGTGAGACACGTTCCCAGGCGCGTTGCTTGGTTTCGGAGCCGCGCAGCATGCGCAGCTCCTTTGACTTGTTTGCTGGTTGATTTGAGGCCGCACCGCAGTTTTCACAGTAAAACCAAAATACTTGATGTTCGTTGATTCTTTGCACGCCTAGGCGCGTGCCGTCCCCGCGGCCAAGCAGAAGAAGCACACGACCCGGTTTGGTGAGTTCGACGCTCCCCAGCGCGTTCCCAGGGTCCTCAGCGTTGCATCCAGGCAACGGAAGCTGCGCAACGCCCGTGTGGGCTACGTAGCCCGCATCGCGTAGCGGTCGGTCGTCTCCAACTAGTCGATGGCGAACGACGGAGCGAGCACCATCGGCTCCAACAAGAAAGAGGTCTGGAGGGAATGCTGGTGACTCCCAGAGCCCCAGTTTCTCACGACCTCGATGCATCTCCGGTGTCGAAGCAGGCTCTGAGACTGCCGCTCTCTGCCTGAGCCATTGCTCCATATCCATACCATAGTGCAGGTGCTCCGCAGGCAGGGACGCAGCCAGCGCGTCTGTCAGCGCTTGAAGCGGAACTCGGCGGAACTCGTGACCCCTGGGGAGTGCAAAACGACGCAGGCACGCATGCGCTGTCAAGTCTGCAGTTGGCAGGTCCTGGACCCAGAACTCTGTCGTATTCCACGGACTCGCTTGGCGAAGTGCAGCAGCGATCCCCAGAGCGTCCAGAACTTGCCAGGCGTTCGTCCAGAGGCCCACAGCTCGACTGGCACTCGCTCGTGCCGATCGGTTCGTTGCTTCAATAACCTGAAAGTTAGTCACGCCTCGTCGTTGCAGTTGGGCGGCGGTTGCGAGACCACCTACACTGGCGCCAACGACGAGCACCTGGAACATGGCGTCTGACCAGTGCGTCGATGAAAGCGCCGCAACGTATCCGACCTCCAGCAAGCGAACAGTCGATAACGCGAAAGCGTTGGAGTCGGGTTCCGCTCCGAAGGTGTCGAGCACGAGGAAACGCTGGTGAAGCACTTGTCCTAGTCGAGTCCTTCTCTGTAGACTCGTGAAGCACGCGAGTCGTTTGACGCACACGACTCCAGTTGGTGCGTTGCGTACCAGTCCGAGTGTCGCAGCACGACCCGAGACTACTCGACGTTCAGTAGTCTCCAGTGCACGTCCACCACCGCAGCCTAGGAGGTCTGCTTTGGTTCCCGTTCCACTCAAGTCGCGGCCTTGATTAGAAGTTCGGTAGCCTCCAGTGCACAAGTCGACCACGGCAGCAGAGCGCAGCGCTTCAGGCGACTTGAAGCGTTTTCCGTTAAGGCCACCACGGCGATGCTCCAGAGGCATTTGCGAGCCAAGTCGCGATGTTTTTCTCTGCAGGGTTTTCGCTTTAGCACAGTCAGAGGCTTAGGAATTTCAGAGACATTCGCTGTTCCGGAAAACTGAACGGTCGAATGCACTGAGAACTTATTGCAACAATAGCTGGTACTACAGGGGAACGTACCGTTGACCGCTGAACGGAGCCCGATAACAGTTGTGTTTGTACTGCTTGACGACGGCAGCTGCTGAGCTTCTCTTCGAGCACTGGGACTTGTCGACAGAGCTGGTCATCGAAAGACACCAGAAACGACAATACGGGAACTCCGAAGGCTCCAGTTTGTAGCTCATGACGTATAAGGCAGCCTCAACGACCGAGTTTGATGTGCGAACGTCAGACGAGGCGCTCCCGCGGTTCACGAGTGCAGCCTCTGAAGCAGTGGGCGGCGACTACCAGCCGCTGGATCTGGATCGGGTCCTCCCTCAGAAGGAGCAGTATCACGTGGAGGGAGAACCAGCAGTGTTCGAAGCGCCAGCGGCTGACGGCCCGGAAGTGTTCGGAACGACGTATGACCTCCTGCAGACGGAGGAATGCGAGGTTGACGAAGAGTTTGGCGCCCTGGTTACCGCCTTGGACGATACGGAGCGAGAACTCTTTCACGTGGATGCTGATGCAGTTCTGGAGCGCTTCACGGCGCTGCAAGAGGACCTCCCTGCGACCGATGAGCAGCCCGTCCACCCAGGGCTCGAGACGCTGACCCTCGAGCAACGTTACGGCCTGGGAGCGTTTCTCGTAACCCTCATTGCGGAGAAGGAACGAGAACTGCGACATGATGACGGACTTGTCATCAGCACTTTGTCCAGCGTCGTCACGTCTGCAGACGCGCCGCAGTGCGACGTGGACGGCGATCAGGCACCGGCTGCTGCTACCCAGGAGCACCGTACAGCGACCTCGCCCTCGAAACGGATACTTGAGCGTGATCTTCCAACGAGCAATGCGATCGAAGTGGATAGACCAGGAGCTGGGGATCGCCCTCCAGTGTCAATCGAGGGGCACTCTCCGGCACCGGAGCCACACGAGAGACCTTCGACAGCATCCACTGAGCGTCAGAGCGCTAGTTCACGGCGTCCAGCGCTCCGCAACCTACCCGCATATGACACTAGCTTTGCGGAACGCTACGTGCAACTGCTGCTGAGTGGCCTCGGTCTCACATGCAGTCAACGAGAAGCGCTCATGTATCTGTGGCGAGCCTGTCTAGAAGGTGAGCTCATTCCCGCGCAGCGCTGTGCCTTGGTTGCGTCCACGGCGGCTTTGGTTGGTGCTCCAGCGGTTCGCTTTGCAGCGCTCCAGGCCATGTTGACGCTATCGCTCGCTCCTGGCGGATACGACGCCCGTTGCCGCGTGTTCTTGCGGGACGCTGCACGCGAGCTCCAAATACCATGGCGAAAAATGGCGCTGGTCGAGTATGCGATAGCCGCACTTCTCCAGCAACAGCAACAGCAACAGCAACGCATCCGCGGCGTCACGCTCGACGCTGCATCCATCCTGAGTCCATCGACGCTCGGACAGCCAGAGGAAAGCAGAGCACCCACGTGCCCCGAGTTGAACGGCGGGAACGTGGACCCTCAGATATACGCTACGCTTGCCAAGAAGCGCTACAAGCGCAAGTCTCGGCGGAGAGCATTCAAAATAGCTGCCATGGCGATTGGCGGAGGGGCGCTCTTTGGACTAGCTGGAGCGCTTGCAGCGCCGCTTCTTCTACCCGCTCTAGTTGGCATTGGTATCACTGGTGCGAGCGCACTTGCCGCTACAGGCACAGTTGCATCTGGCGCAGTAGTGGGCAGCTTTTTCGGTGGCCTTGGCGCAGGTTACGTTGGCCACAAAGCGCGCAAACGGACACGGATGCGCTTAACGGAGTTTGAACTCGAACCGCTCGGTATCGAGGAGGCAGCTCGCAGCTGGCATCAACAACACACAAAGGCAGCAAAAACGACGGCATTGTCGGGTGAAGCAGCAGCGCCCCCTTCGACGCCTCGGTACGATATCGCAGTTGGCGCAGCGCACGTCTCGAGTCCCGTGCAAGGCGAGAGTGCTTCGCACGGGCCAGGCTGGACGGAGGCAGAACAACAACTGGCCGCTGCTATCCGGGAATCCCTGCAGGTATCGGAGCAGCGAGCTTTACCACATCAGCATCTTCGTGCGCTGGATAATGGTGAACGTGTGCGCCTCACAGCGGGCATGTACACGGGTTCGGGGTCGTCTTCGCCGTGTCGCCCGACACCAGTCTCGTTCGATGCAGCGAACGGCGTCGAAACACTGCAGTTGACTGCACTGGATGATGATGCCGATGACAAGTCGTCAGAGCACTGGGGCGAATCCACGATGGAAAGCGCTGCGCAGCGAGGAGCGCGATATCCAGCTGCAGACACGAGCGAGCAGGTAGAGTCGCTGGAGACGTCACGATCATCACCGTCATCGTTGTCGAGAGCGAATTCTTCTTCACCACGGGAAAGCGCAGTGCAACAACAGCGTGCTCACTTGCATCACAGCATTCAACAGAGTACAACGGAACTCGGGGCGAGGATGTCAGGGGCCATCGAAGCCACGAGAGACGCTCCAGCAGAGAAGCTAGACGTGAAGCGAAGTGCAACCGTGCAGGTACCTGAATCTGCGATGGAAGAAACAATCGATACGGTTGATGATGCATCGGTGCCGGTGCCCGACCCGGTGACGTTCCAAGAGAGGCAGCAAACGCAGCGGCAGCATATCGATGACAGCGACTTGCCGCGGGATACTTTGTTCGCCGACAAAAGTCACCGTTTGCGCCTACCTGAAGAGCCTTCCCCGCAACAACCACAGCTACCGTTTGCGTCTGTTCGAACGCTCAAGTCGTCTTCACATCCGAGTGGGTTGGCGCCTGCACCAATGCTCCCCGAGCTGCCAACACGCGGGACAGCACCGCTCGTAGCAGCGTCCAACGAGGATACCACTGGGTTTTCCGGTGAGTCTGTGGGCGCGCTATCGACGACATCACTGCGAACAGCGTCAGGTCAGGGATTCCGACACGCAACACCGGCAAGCATCCTGGAGAAGCGCCTTGCGGAGCGCACTTGGACGCTGAGGCCGCTGCATCCGACGACAGAAGCACACCGCGACGATGCTGCGGCAACCGAGAAAGCGTCCGGTACGTCCGCAGCATCCGATGGTGGTGCTGGTGGTGCTGGCAACCAGGGCCTCACACGCGCAACTGCAACGGATGCTGCAACTGCAGATGACATCGACTCCGCTGCGGTACCGTCGAGCACCCATGAAACCCAGAGCGGCACTGAAGACAACGGCGCAGCAGAACTTGTCAAACAGGAGCACCCGCTCATGGCAACTCGTATGGTGCGGAGTCGAGGCCTTCACCTGGTGATTTTCGTTCCCGGCTGGCTAACGCGTTCTCGCCAGGAAGGAGCCTGTGCTTCGCAGTTCTACAGCGCGCTGGGGAATGGCAGGCTCTTGCCGTACGCAGAGCGCTATGCACTGCGTTGGGAACCCGATCAGCTCTTCGAAATGGGGAGAGCGTTTCTCAAGTTTTGGACAACAAAAGCAGCCACGACGGCAGCGCAGCAGGCTGCACCGCATGTGCTTCAGGCGGTCTCGTTTGCAGCGGGAACGCTGCTCTCATCTATCGCTTGGCCTCTGTTCGTCTATTCGGCAGCAGATATCGTGGACGGCCCCTGGTCTGTACTTTTGAACAGAGCGAACGCTGCTGGTGATGCCTTAGCGGACCTGTTGGCTTTGCGAGAGCAGGGCCAGCGACCTGTCACCCTCATTGGCTACTCGCATGGTGCTCGAGTCGTTTTCAAGTGTTTGGAAGCGCTCGCGGACGCTGGTGTCTACGGCGTCGTCGACGATGCCTTCTTGGTCGGTGCCCCGTGTACCGGCGACAGTCGACGATGGCAGCGCGCTTCGCGTGCAGTCTCGGGTCGTCTCGTGAATGCGTATTGTGGAACCGACTGGGCCTTGGCCCTATTTCACCGCGGTTCGAGTGGTCAGTTCCGGGTGGCTGGCCTCTCTCCCATTCGGGGATGCGGTGAACGCGTCGAGAACGTCAACCTGGCGCTCTTAGGACTCGAGGGTCATCGCTCACTGCGGGAGGCATTACCGCGCATCCTTACCGCGCTCGGGGTCGAGACCGGCGGCCTTAGCTTCCCACCGATCCTTCCACGGGATGTCGCACTGCTCGGGGAGACCGACGCACCGTCGCTCAAGCGTCCGCCGCGTGGCGTCTCGACAAGCGCAACGACAGCAGGTACCAGTGACGCAGCGACGATCGATGAAGTGTCCAGCGGAAACGCAGAGGCACGTCGAAAAGGCGCCCTGTTCGACAGACACCGACACTCCAGGCGTCGTGACGAGATGCGCTTTGGCACTGACCAACGCGGTCGACTGTCGAAGCGGGAACTGTATGAGCAGGATGAGGACGACCGTCAACTCAGTCTCGACGAGGATGCGCATCTACATCTCTTGAGGTCGTCCACGGAGGGCTCGGTACCCGCCTCCGTAGCCAAACAATACTCGGGAAAAGCGGCAGTATCGCGGACATACGGGTCAATGGTGCAGCAGTCAGCGCTGCCGCTCATTGATATCGAGACTAGTTCGGATCTGTCGAGTGAAGAGCGCGGAAGCGGGTCAGCGCCACAGACGCGACCGCTACTGCCCTCGACTAGAGGCACTTGGGGCGGATCCGCGTCTGCATTTCCATCACGGGCAGGTAGCAGCGATAGTCTCAGCGGTTATCACGATAGAGAGAGCGGCTGCGAGGAAGCGGGACGCACGTTATCTGGGGTCTTTGCCCCTGGCACCACTGCTGCTGGTGCTGCTGTTGCCGTTGCTGGTGGCGGTGGTGGTGACGTCGCTCACGCTGCTTCGGAAAACACCAGTCCAGCAGTCCAGTCCAGCGTAGACGCTGCGTCGGCATCGACATGCTCCGCAGACTGGACAGAGTTTGTGGGTGTTGCCCCAAACCAAACCGAGGATCAGCCCAAAGCCCTAGTTCATGCACTGGGCATCGAAGTTGCCGGTGGACGCTTTCTACCGCTGATCGAAGCCGGCACCTGCTTTCCTTGCGAGCGGACAGTGACGGTAACCACATGTGTCGATCGACAGGATGCGATCGCCTTCTTCATTTATCAGGGATCACGACTCCGGTTACGTCCGCTGGGTGCAAAGGACGCACATCGTCACCATCGTCTGCTGAAGATCGTCGAGTTCCATGGATTCAAGAGTCCCGTACGACATCGGGCTGGCGGTGCTCGGGTCGAGCTCGCGTTCACGCTTGACGAGCACGGCAACCTCGAGGTCAGCATTCGGGATGTTCGTGGTGATGCCGAGGAGACCCGTTGTACCATCCCTTCGACGATGCTGGTCCAACGGCGCGACGCTTTCGATTCGGATACGGAAAGTAACGCTGCAGACGAGGTATCGTTCGCTGAACTGGATGATACGCTGCCAGGAGACCACTCGGAGATGCGTTTCCAGCGGGAGGCAGCGTCTCTGTCGACGTTGCGGCCTTCAGAGCGAACCGCGGAGTACACGGCACATGCCGCTGAAGCCTCTGCCACGGCACCGGGGACCCAGTGGCAGACACAAGGCTCCAGCGCTGAAAAAGCAAAGCGATCCAAGTGGTGGTCTTGGCGTCGCAGTCGACGTCATCGCCTTCATGATCATCCTTGTCAGCCGTCTGCTTCACGTCCACGAGCACAAGATGGATACACGACGACCACGTGGCACTCTGGAGCGTAAAGCAACTCCCCATACCATCGTTACCCTACGCATCCTGGATTCCCAGTGGAGACGAGCACGTTCCTGGCATTCAAAACGCTTGACATGCAAAACGATCCCTGAGACACCAAGCGCGTCGCTGTAGACGAGACAACTGCACGATACCGTTTTTTTTTCGTGCTGTGCGACACGCTCTTCGTAACCATGCCACCTGGGGTGCAACGCTTCGGCAGACCTGTTGATCAGTCGTGTTCAGAAGGAGCCGCTGGTGCCGGGCGCGATACCCCTGCGACACGACCTGGAAACCTCGCGCAGGTACGAGTCCTGCATCGACCGGGTGTATGGTACCCGCAGCTGACAAACCGCCGAATACCATGACGAACGATAAACCTCGCTCACTGGTGCCTTCACCAGGTTTGAGGCGGTACCCAGAGCGCGCCTTGCTGGTACAAGCACGCTCTACGCTGTTGGTCACGCGTGCATGACGGTGTCGTTTATCACGTCGCTGGTAGAACGTACGGTATCATGAGCTCCGGCGTGGAGGCGTCTATCGAAGCCGCTGTGGCAGTTGCGGGTCCCGGAAACGCCATCAGCACAGCGAGTGGCAAAGTGGGCACTCCCGTACAACCCAGCAAGCATCCGTCGCTTGAACGTCATCGACCGGTCCACAGACTGTTTACGAAGAGTCATCGTTCAACGAGTGTAGGGAATCTGCGTTAACCGCTTGGTGCACCAAAGTGTCCGGCTAGACGCAGGAGGTCCGCAAAGACACCAGCGGCGGTGACCTGAGCCCCAGCACCCGGTCCTCGTACAACTAGTGGCTGCGCATCATAGCGAACAGTTCGGAAACACACGATATTATCGCTGCCTTCGAGGCCACCAAAGGGATGACTGCGTGGATACGCGCGCAGTTCCACAGCACACCGCCGGTTCTGAACATCGACAACGCCAACATAGCGGAGTACTTGGTCACGGGAGCTTGCCTCCTGGACTTGACGGTTGAGTTCGTCATCGAACTCGGGCAAGCGTTCCATAAACTCGGCGACTGATACGCCCTGGCTGGCGTCCAGTGCGGCCGGTACCAGACTCTGGACGCTAATCTGATCGAGCTCAATGTCGAGCCCGACTTCACGTCCAAGAATGACGACTTTTCGCGCAACGTCTGCACCAGCGAGATCCTCCCGAGGATCCGGTTCCGTGTACCCAAGTTCCTTGGCCTGCTGAACGATGCGGCTGAACGGGGTACTTCCGTCGAAGCAGTTAAAGATGTACGAGAGCGTGCCACTGAAAATGCCTTCTATGCTGAGAAACGAGTCTCCAGTACGCAGCAGATCCCGGACGGTGGATATGATGGGTAGTCCAGCACCGACGTTCGCTTCGTAGAAGAAGTGTGTGTTCCGTGCGCGCATTGCGTCGCGAATCTCCCGATAGTACTCCATTGAAGCAGAGTTTGCCTTTTTGTTCGGTGTCACCAAATGGAGTCCAGCCCGCAACCAAGAGGCATACTTGGCACCAATCTCACCGGAAGCAGTGCAGTCGACGAGTACCGCGTGTGGTAGGGTTCCGTCGTTCACGTGGCCTACAAAGCGATCGAGATCGAGCGTTTCCGCCCGTTTTTCAAAATCGTCCATCCAGTTGCGACCTGGTGCACTGAACTCATCGAAATTTTCGCCACTGCTGAGCAACCACATACGACTGCTGGACGCAATGGCCCGAATGCGAAAGTCGACTCCGTACTGGTCGTGGAGCTTGGCTCGCTGTTCACGCATTTGCTCGATCAGAGTACTGCCGACAAGTCCGCGCCCGATAATACCCACGGAAATGGTGTAGTCGCCGAGGTAGAAGGCAGCGTGCGCTGCTCGAAGTGCTCGCACCTCATCACCAGCCTGGATCACCACTGAAATGTTGTGTTCGCTGCTGCCCTGGGCGATCGCTCGGATATTGACACCGGCGTTAGCCAATGCGGTGAACAGGCGCGAAGAGACACCGGGTGTGTTCTGCATGTTTTCACCAACCATGGCCAGAATACAGCAGTCTGCCAGCAGTTCAACAGAATTGATGATCTGGTCTTCGATTTCGATACGGAACGCTCGCCGCAACGCCTCGGTAGCCGTGGTGCCGTCTGTACCGGGCACTGCAACGCAGATGGAGAACTCTGAGGACGCTTGTGCGATCAAAACAACGGAAACATTCGCAGCGTAGAGTGCGGCGAATGCACGGCTGGCAATACCAGGTACGCCGATCATGCCCGCTCCCTCTACGTTCACGATGGAAATATCCCGAACGGAAGTGAAGCCTTTGACGCCCGCAGTGATACCCATGGCCGCTTTCCTCGCTGCCAACGATGCAAAAGAATGTGCAACCCCGATCGATCCGTTCACTTGGTTCGCTGCATCGAGAGCCGCTTCACCAGCAAGCATTCGCGCTGACGGCAGGATCTCTGTGCCACCAGCATCCGGGCGGAACGTATTCCGAATGCGAACGGGTGTTCCGCTGATGACGACCGGTGTCAGCGTATCCGGATGGAGTACTTTGGCACCAAAGTACGCCAATTCGGCTGCCTCTTTGAAACTGAGTTGTGGAATGATAATCGCATCCGGGACGCAACGCGGGTCTGCCGAAAATACGCCGTCCACGTCAGTCCATATCGTGCATGTGGGCGAGCGTACCAGTCGAGCGAAGATTGCTGCAGAGAAATCCGAGCCGTTGCGACCCAGTGTGGTAGGTACTCTCCGGTCTGCGTCCAGAGCCAAGAAACCGGTCGCTACAACGAGTCCTGAGCCCGCGTGTTGGCTCATCCACTCGTCGAATAGCTTTTGCGTCATATCCCAGTCCACGGACTTGCGCTCAGACGGCATGGTTGGTATACGTCGCACAGCGATAACGTTG
>Ga0207433_10014313_pt1 | contig 11527 bp, 10 predicted proteins | sample YelNatPaOPGAMG01_FD_187559 | JGI IMG/M metagenome (GOLD analysis project Ga0207433, IMG submission 187559) | Hot spring thermophilic microbial communities from Obsidian Pool, Yellowstone National Park, USA - OP-RAMG-01 (SPAdes) (version 3) | ecosystem: Environmental > Aquatic > Thermal springs...
TCGCTCGAGGATGTCCCGCCGCAATGCCTGCGCACCCTTGTGCGGCATTATTGCGCCGAACAGGAAGGCACCGAAGATTTCGTGAATGCCAATCCTTTCGGTGATGAAGGCGGACAGCAGCAGGCCGGCCAGGATCACGGCGAGCATGTCGGGCGTGATACGGCCGGTGCGCTTGTGCCGGTTGATCATTCGAGCGAGCAGCGGTTTCAGAACGACAACCAGCCCGGCAGCGAAAGTCAGGGCCAACGCCATTGTGCGCACCGCCGAAAGCGCGCTGCCTCCTTTGAGAACGGCGGTTACCAAGGCCAACAAGGTCCAGGCCAGTATGTCGTCGACGGCAGCCGCGGAAAGGGCTAGAACACCCACTGGAGTGCGGTTCATTTTGCGTTCCAACAGTATTCGGGCCAGCACGGGGAATGCGGTGATCGACATGGCCACACCCATGAACAATGCCAGGCCCACCATGGGTACCGCTCTGCCGTGCACGACGTTGTGGAGGGGGTAGAGATCGAAAGTCAACAGAGCGCCGAGCGCGAAGGGCGCAACGATCGACAGGATGGATATCATGCCGGCAGCTCCCTGGCGGCCCCGGATCAGCGAGAAGTCGAGCTCCAGACCCACGATGAACATGAAAAGCACCAGTCCGAGCTGACCCAATATGCCCAAGTACGGCAGCACAGCGCTCGGGAAGACGTAGGTTTCGACGTGATGGGGCAACAGGTCGAGCAGGGTAGGGCCGAGCGCAATTCCCGCGACGATTTCGCCGATCACCGCCGGCTGCCGGCACATGCGCGCTATCCTGCCGAATAGCCGCGCGAGCACCATGATCATCGCGACGTCGAGGAGCACATACGGAAAGACGTTCGTCACGGCGAACAGTGGACCATATGGACCTGGCTGACGCGAGCCGAATCATGTTGCGGTCAACGCGCTGTCACCGTCAGGCCGAGCGCCCCGTCGGGCTAGCGCACCGTTCGGTTGCGCAGCCGGTCCAGCACGCCGCGCACCGCGTGTTCGTCGGCCAACAGGGGCGAGATCAGCGTTTCACCGGCTTTGGCGATGTCGTCGATCCGTTCGACGATGGCATCGATGGGCTGGAGCAGACCGATCAGCCACTTGGCCAGGTCGTCCAGGTCGGAGAGCGTGCCGTCCAGGTGGTTCAGGCCGCTGTTCATGCGTTAGCCGGTGGTGTTCAGCGCCGTCAGTGACCTACTGGACTCTCTCCAGGACGTCCTCGACCTGCTCCACCGTCTTGTCGGCGTTGAGCGCCGCGTGGGTGAGGGTCCTGATCCGGCTCCGCTCCAGCGGCCCCCCGCGGACCGTTTTGTCTGCCATGAGGGTGATTGTCCGCCGTCAGCCCGGAAGCTTGGACGCGGCCGCCTCGTCGAGCAGCCACAGCGTGGTTTCGAGGCCGACGGCGCCGGCGGCCGGGACCGAGGCGGCGGGGGCGCCGCCGATGGCGGCGGCGACCGCGTCGGCCTTGGCCTCGCCGGAGACGATCAGCCAGACCTCGCGAGAGCGCCGAACCGCGGGCAGCGTCAACGTGATTCGCTGCGGTGGCGGTTTGGGGGAGTTGTCGACCGGGACCACCATGCGGGTGGTCTCCCGCACCGCCGCGGTGTCCGGGAACAGCGAGTTGACGTGGCCCTCGGGGCCCATGCCCAGCAGGTGGACGTCGAAGGTGGGCACCGCCTGCCCGGGTTCGGCGTTGGCCGCCAGCACCTGCTCGTAGGCCAGGGCCGCGGCGGCCATGTCGTCGCCGAACTCCCCGTCGCTGGCCGGCATCGCGTGCACGTTGCTGCACGGGATGTCGATGTGGTCGAGCAGCGCCGCGCGCGCCTGTCTGTCGTTGCGCTCGTCGTCGCTTGCGGGGACGTAGCGTTCGTCGCCCCAGAACAGATGCACCTTGGGCCAGTCGATCCGGTCCGCTTCGGGGCCGAGCCGCCGCAGCAGCCCGATGCCGTTGCTGCCGCCGGTCAGCACGACCAGCGCCCGCCCCCGGGCCGTGACGGCGTCCCGAACGGAGCCGACCAGTCGCCGCGCCGCGGCCTCGATCAACTCCTGGGTCTGCGGGAAAACCTCGACGACGGTATTCATGCGTACTGCACCCTGCCTATCCCCTCCAGAGCGGCGAAGTAGATCTCATCGGGGTCCAACCGGCGCATGTCCTCGGCGAGGCACTCGCGGGTCTCCCGGCGCGCCAACGGAACCAGGGCGTCCGGGCGGCCGGTCCGGCTCAGGGTCGCCGTCGTTCCCTCCTGCGGACGGCTCAGGGTGATGGTCCCGGTCGGGCGCCGCAGCTCGACCTTGAGGTCGCCGACCACCCGGTGCACCGGCCCCTCGATCCGGCTGGCCAGCCACCCCGCCACGAGGTCCAGCGCGGGCTCGCTTCGCAGACCCGAGACCAGGGCCGACTCGATCGGCTCGTACGGCGGCTGGTCGAGGGTCGAGGTGAGCAGCGCCCGCCAGTAGGTGATCCGCGCCCAGGCCAGGTCGGTGTCGCCGGCGGTGTAGCCGGGCAGCCGGCTCTTGATCGCCGACAGGGGGTCCCGCCCGTTGGTGGCGTCGGTGATGCGCCGAATCGCCAACTTGCCCAACGGGTCCCGGGCCGGCACCGCCGGCGCGATGTCGGGCCACCACACCACGACCGGGATGTCGGGCAGCAGGAAGGGGGTGACGACGCTGTCGGCGTGGCCGGCCAGCGGCCCGGACAGCCGCAGCACCACCGTTTCGCCCGCGGTGGAGTCGCCGCCGGCCCGCAGCTGGGCGTCCAGCCGGGCGTCGGAGGCGTCGGCGTCTCCGGCCATCACCACCAGGACCCGCATCGGGTGCTCGTGGCTGGCGTCGTTCGCGGCGTCGATGCACTCCTCGAGCAGGGCCTCGTTCTCCGAGGCGATGATCAGCGTGCCGACCCGGCCCATCGTCACGGCGCCGACCTGCTCGCGCAGCTCGTCGAGTTTCTTGTTGACCGCGTTGGTGCTGGTGTCGGGCAGGTCGACGATCATGGGCGCCACTCCTCAGCATCGCTGCGCTCTGCATCGTCGCCGGCGCGAATCATGGCCGCCGCCATTCCCGGCCGGTCCTGCGCAGCATCTCGAAGGCCGACTCCGGGCCCCAGGTGCCCGCCGGGTAAGTGTCGGGTTTGCCGTGGGCGGCCCAATAGTCCAGCACGGGATCCAGTATGCGCCAAGCCAATTCGACTTCGTCGTTCACCGGAAACAGGGACGGCTCACCGAGCAGCACGTCCAGGATCAGCCGCTCGTAGGCCTCGGGCGAATCCTCGGCGAACGCCGAGCCGTAGGAGAAGTCCATGTTGACGTCGCGCACTTCCATCGCGCTGCCCGGCACCTTGGAGCCGAACCGCAGGGTGATCCCCTCGTCGGGCTGGACCCGGATCACCATGGCGTTGGTGCCCAGTTCGTCGGTCATGGTCGCGTCGAACGGCAGGTGCGGCGCGCGCTTGAACACCAGCGCGATCTCGGTCACCCTGCGGCCCAGACGTTTTCCGGTGCGCAGGTAGAACGGCACACCGGCCCAGCGACGCGTGTCGACCTCGAGGGTGATCGCGGCGAACGTCTCGGTGGTGGAGTCCTGGGAGAAGCCTTCCTCGTCGAGCAGGCCGACCACCTGCTCGCTGCCCTGCCAGCCGGCCGCGTACTGCCCGCGGCTGCTCGTCTCGTGCAGCGGCTGCGCGAGCTGGGTCGCCGAGAGCACCTTGATTTTCTCGGTCTGCAGCGCCGAGGGGTTGAAGCTGATCGGTTCCTCCATCGCGGTCAGTGCCAGCAACTGCATCAGGTGGTTCTGGATGACGTCGCGGGCGGCGCCGATGCCGTCGTAGTAGCCGGCGCGTCCGCCCAGCCCGATGTCCTCGGCCATGGTGATCTGGACGTGGTCGACGTAGTGGGAGTTCCAGATCGGATCCCACAGCTGGTTGGCGAACCGCAGCGCCAGGATGTTCTGCACCGTCTCCTTGCCCAGGTAGTGGTCGATGCGGAACACCGACTCCTCCGGGAAGACGGCGTTGACCACGTGGTTGAGGTCGCGCGCGCTGTTCAGGTCGTGGCCGAACGGCTTTTCGATGACCACCCGGCTCCAGCTGCCGTCCTGGGCGTCGGCCAGACCGGACCTGCGCAGCTGTTCGCAGACCACCGGGAAGGACTTGGGCGGGATCGCCAGGTAGAAGGCGTGGTTGCTGCCGATGCCGCGTTCGACGTCGAGCTTCTCCAGCGTCACGGCCAGGCGTCCGAACGCGACGGCGTCGTCGAATTCGCCGCGCACGAAACGCAATCCGTCGGCCAGCCGCTCCCATATCGACTGGCGGAACGGGGTGCGGCAGTGCTGCCTGACCGAATCCTGGACCACCCGCGCGAAGTCGTCGTGGTCCCAGTTGCGGCGGCCGAACCCCACCAGCGAGAAGGTGGGGGGCAGCAGGCCGCGGTTGGCCAGGTCGTAGATGGCCGGCACCACCTTCTTGTGGGCCAGGTCGCCGGTGACGCCGAACAGCACCATGGCGCACGGTCCGGCGATCCTTGGCAGGCGCTTGTCGTCCTTGTCCCGTAGCGGATTACGCCACTGTTCAGCCTGGCCGCCACGGCTCATTTGTCGGCGGAGCCCAGTTGTTTGCGCGTCTCGGCGAGCAGCTGAGTCCAGGCGTCCACGAACTTCTCGACCCCCTCGTTCTCCAGGACCAGGAACACGTCGGCCAAGTCGATGCCGACCTTCTCCAAGTCGTCGAAGACCTGCTGGGCGGCCGCGGCCGTGCCGGTGACCGTGTCGCCCTTGACCTGCCCGTGGTCGGCGACGGCGTCGATGGTGGGCTCGGGCATGGTGTTCACCGTGTGCGGAGCCACCAGTTCGGTGACGTAGAGGGTGTCGGAATAGTCGGGGTTCTTGACGCCGGTGGACGCCCACAGCGGGCGCTGCACGCGGGCGCCGGCGGACTCGAGCGCCGTGTAGCGCCCGCCGCGCTCGAACACCTCCTGGTAGGCCGCGTAGGCCAGTCGCGCGTTGGCGACCCCGGCCTTGCCGCGCAACCCCAGCGCCTGCCCGGAGCCGATCTTCTCCAGCCGCTTGTCGATCTCGGTGTCCACGCGGGACACGAAAAACGATGCCACGGAATGGATCGTGGACAGGTCGTGGCCGGCCTCGCGGGCCTTCTCCAGCCCGGCCAGATACGCGTCCATCACCTCGCGGTGCCGTTCGACGGAGAAGATCAGCGTGACGTTGACCGAAATCCCCTCCGCCAGAGCCGCGGTGATGGCCGGCAGGCCGGCCTTGGTGGCGGGGATTTTGATGAGCAGGTTCGGCCGGTCGACGATCTTCCACAGTTCGACGGCCTGCGCGATGGTCTTTTCGGTCTCGTTGGCCAGCCGCGGGTCGACCTCGATCGACACCCGGCCGTCGACGCCCCGGGTGGCCTCCCACACCGGGGTGAACACGTCGCAGGCGCTGCGCACGTCGTCGGTGGTCACGGTGCGGATCGTCGCGTCCACGTCGGCGCCGCGTTCGGCCAGCTCGGCGATCTGGCCGTCGTAGGCGTCGCCCTCGGCCAGCGCCTTCTGGAAGATCGACGGGTTGGTGGTCACGCCGACGACACTCCTGGTGTCGATCAGCTCCTGCAGGTTCCCCGAGTGCAGCCGCTCCCGCGACAGGTCATCGAGCCACACGGATACGCCCGCAGCGCTGAGCGCGGCAAGGTTCGGGTTCTGAGTGGTCATGGAATCGCCTTCTCTCAGTTGTCCACTACCTGTTCCGCTGCGGCAGCGACGGCTTCAGCGGTGAAGCCGAATTCACGGAACAAAGTCTTGGCGTCGGCGGACTCGCCGTAGTGTTCGATCGACACGATCTTGCCGGTGTCGCCGACCAGCTTGTGCCAGCTCTGCGCGACGCCGGCCTCGACGGCCACCCGCGCCGACACCGACGGCGGCAGCACGCTGTCGCGGTAGTCCGAGGGCTGCGACTCGAACCACTCCACGCACGGCATCGACACGACCCGCGCGACGATGTCCTTGTCCGCCAACAGCTTCTGGGCCGCGACGGCGAGCTGGACCTCCGAGCCGGTGGCGATCAGCACGACGTCGGGCTCCTCGCCGTCGTCGTTCAGGACGTAGCCGCCCCGGGCGACGCCCTCGGCGCTGGTGCCCTGCAGCACCGGCACACCCTGGCGGGTCAGGATCAGGCCGACCGGGCCGCTGCCGTTGCCGCGCGCCAGGATGGTGCGCCAGGCGTAGGCGGTCTCGTTGGCGTCGGCCGGGCGCACCACCGACAGCCTGGGGATCGCCCGCAGCGCCGCCAGGTGCTCGATCGGCTGGTGGGTGGGGCCGTCCTCGCCCAGCCCGATCGAGTCGTGCGTCCAGACGTAGATGGTGTCGATGTCCATCAACGCCGCCAACCGCACCGCCGGGCGCATGTAGTCGGAGAACTGCAGGAAGGTGCCGCCGTAGGCCCGCGTCGGGCCGTGCAGCACGATGCCGGACAGGATGGCGCCCATCGCGTGCTCGCGGATACCGAAGTGCAGGGTGCGGCCGTACCAGCCGGCGTTGTACTCCTTGGTCGAAATGACTGGCGGGCCAAAGGAAGTCGCGCCCTTCATGGTGGTGTCGTTGCTGCCGGCCAGGTCGGCCGAACCGCCCCACAACTCGGGCAGTTTGGGGCCCACAGCCGACAGCACCGCCCCGGACGCCTTGCGGGTGGCCACCGCGTCGCCGCCGGGCTCCCAGTGCGGCAGGTCGGCGTCCCAGCCGTCGGGCAACTGCCCGGCGGTCAGCCGGTCCAGCAGCGCCTTGCGTTCCGGCTCGCGCCGCGCCCACGCCTCGAAGTCGGCCTGCCAGCGTTCGTGGGCCTGTTTGCCCCGGCCCACCAGCCCCCGGGTGTGGGTGATGACGTCCTCGCGGACCTCGAACTTCTTGTCCGGGTCGAACCCGAGGGCTTCCTTGACGGCCGCCACCTCCTTGTCGCCGAGGGCGGCGCCGTGCGCCTTGCCGGTGTTCATCAGGTTGGGGGCCGGGTAGCCGATGATGGTGCGCAGCGAGATGAACGACGGCCGGTCGGTGGCGGCCTTCGCGGTGGCGATGGCCTGCTCGATGCCGACGACGTTCTCGCCGCCCTGCACCTCCTGGACGTGCCAGCCGTAGGCGCGGTAGCGGGCCGCGGTGTCCTCGCACAGCGCGATGTCGGTGTCGTCCTCGATCGAGATCCGGTTGTGGTCGTAGAACACGATGAGGTTGCCCAGCTGCTGCACCGCCGCCAGCGACGACGCCTCCGACGTCACGCCCTCCTCGATGTCCCCGTCGGAGGCGATCGCGTAGATGAAGTGGTCGAAGGGGCTGGTTCCCGGCTCGGCGTCGGGGTCGAACAGGCCGCGCTCGTAGCGAGCCGCCATCGCCATCCCGACCGCCGAGGCCAGCCCCTGGCCGAGCGGGCCGGTGGTGATCTCGACGCCGCGGGTATGCCGGAACTCCGGGTGCCCGGGGGTCTTGGAGCCCCAGGTGCGCAGCGACTCGATGTCGGAGAGCTCCAGCCCGAAACCGCCCAGGTAGAGCTGGATGTAGAGGGTCAGGCTGCTGTGGCCGCACGACAGGATGAACCGGTCGCGGCCCAGCCAGGCGGTGTCGCTCGGGTCGTGCCGCATCACCCGCTGGAACAGCGTGTACGCCAGCGGCGCCAGGCTCATCGCCGTCCCGGGGTGGCCGTTGCCGACCTTCTGGACCGCATCGGCGGCCAGGACCCTCGCGGTGTCGACGGCGACCGAGTCGATCTCGGCCCAGTCGTCGGGATGGTGTGGTCGGGTCAGCGCGGAGATCTCTTCGAGTGTGGTCACAGACTCAGTCCTTGGGGTCATCGAGCTGATCAATCTCAACCCTAGTGCGGGACGGGCGGCTCTTGCAGTGCAAGATTCCGGGTACCCAGGGCGGGGCGTTGTGAAAATTACGTGACGGCCCGAGGCTTGGTGCAACCAGTCCCGCAATCGGGGGAGAAACGCAATCGAGGGAGAAATATGCGTGAGGGGACCCTGCGGGCCCGCCACCGGGGGAGTGCGGTCTACCATCGTGTGTAGTAGATACTGCGCGCCGCCCGAACCCCGAGGAGTCATTGCGTGAGCGTTCGCGGGCGCGTCGCGCCGAGCCGAAAAACCGAGTCCGCCCGCCCCGGGCCGGACCCGATGGGCCGCTCCGAGAAGCCGGTCCGCAACCGGGCCGTGGCGACGGTGCTGGCTTATCTGGCGCTGACCAAGCCGCGGGTGATCGAACTGCTGCTGGTCACCGCGATCCCCGCAATGCTGCTGGCCGACCGCGGCACCGTGAACCCGCTGCTGATCCTCAACACGCTGGTCGGGGGGATGTTGGCGGCCGGGGGTGCCAACACGCTCAACTGCGTCGCCGACGCCGACATCGACAAGGTGATGAAGCGGACCGCGCGCCGGCCGCTGGCGCGGGCGGCGGTGCCGACCCGCAGCGCACTGGTGTTCGGGCTGGTGCTCAGCGTGGGCTCGTTCTTCTGGCTGTGGTCGACCACCAACCTGTTGTCGGGGCTGCTGGCCGTCGCCACGATCGCGTTCTACGTCTTCGTCTACACCCTGTTGCTCAAGCGCCGCACGTCGCAGAACGTGGTGTGGGGCGGCGCGGCGGGCTGCATGCCGGTGATGATCGGCTGGTCGGCGGTCACCGGCACCATCGGGTGGCCGGCGCTGGTGATGTTCGCCATCATCTTCTTCTGGACGCCGCCGCACACGTGGGCGCTGGCGATGCGCTACAAGGACGACTACAAGCGGGCGGGCGTGCCGATGCTGCCGGCCGTGGCGACCGAGCGTCAGGTCACCAAGCAGATCGTGATCTACACCTGGCTGACCGTGCTGACGACGCTGGCGCTGGCGCCGGCGGCGGGGTGGCTGTACGCGGCGGTTGCCGTGGTCGCCGGGGTGTGGTTCCTGGCGATGGCCCACCAGCTGTACGCCGGTGTCCGCAACGGTCAGCCCGTCAAACCCCTGCGGCTGTTCCTGCAGTCCAACAACTACCTGGCGGTGGTGTTCTGCGCGCTGGCGGTCGACTCGGCCATCGCGCTGCCGACGCTGTTCTGAGCGACGTTGCGGGCGTCCCGCCGGCGAAGTCACGACGTCACCGCCGAGGCTACGGCAGCAGCACGAGCGACCCCGCGGTCCGGCGGCCCTGCAGATCCTCGTGGGCGCGGGCCGCCTCGGCGAGGGGATACCGCCCCCCGACCTGCACGGCGATGGCCCCGCCGGCGACCGCGTCGAGCACTTCTGTGGCCCGCCAAGCGAACTCGTCGCCGGTGCGAACGAAGTGGACCAGCGAGGGCCGGGTGAGGTACACCGACCCGGCGGCGTTGAGCCGCTGCGGATCGACGGGCGGAACGGGCCCGCTCGCGGCGCCGAACAACGCCAGGGTGCCGCGGACGGCCAGGCTGGCCAGGCTGGCGTCGAACGTGCTCGCGCCCACGCCGTCGTACACCACCGCCACCCCCGCGCCGCCGGTCAGCGCCCGGACCTGCCGACCGAACTCGGCGGCGTCGTCGGGGTAGGACAGCACCTCGGCGGCGCCGGCGTCGCTGGACATCCGCGCCTTCTCCGGCGTCGACACCGTGCTGATCACCCGGGCACCGAGCAGGCGGGCCCACTGCGTCAGGAGCAGCCCGACCCCGCCGGCGCCGGCGTGCACCAGGATCGTGTCGCCGCTGCCCACGGGATACACCGACTTCAGCAGGTAGTGCGCCGTGAGGCCCTTGAGCAGCACCGACGCCGCGACCTCGGGGCTCACGGCGTCGGGCACCCTCGCGGTCAACGCGGCCGGCGCGGTGGCGAACTCGGCGTACCCGCCGGAGGCCGTCGCCGTGACCACCCGGTCGCCCACGCCGAAATCGTGGGTGTCCGCGCCGGTCTTGACGACCGTGCCGCACATCTCGGAGCCGAGAATGAACGGCAGCTCGCGCGGGTACTGCCCGGAGCGGAAGTAGGTGTCGAGGTAGTTGACCCCGATGGCCTCGGCCCGGATCAGCAGTTCGCCGGGGCCCGGGCTGGGCCGCGGGGTGTCGACGTAGCGCAGGACCTCCGGGCCGCCGGTGTCGGCGACTTCTATTGCGTGCATGCGCCTATCATGCCGGGCAATGAAGCTCGCCCGGCCGGACCTCTTCCACCCGCGCATCGTGCTGGCGGGCTGCCCGCGGCACGTCACCGGCGACGGCGACGACGCGGGGCTCGTCGCCGCGCTGCGCCGCCGCGGCCTGCACGCCCGCTGGCTGTCCTGGGACGATCCGGAAACCGGTCTGGCGGACCTGGTGATCTTGCGGGCCACCAGCGACTACGCCGAGCGGCTCGACGCCTTCCTGGCCTGGATGAGCGCGATCGCACACGTGCTCAACCCGCCCGCCGTGGTGGCCTGGAACGCCGACCGTCACTATCTGGCCGACCTGGCGCGCGCGGGGGTGCCCACGGTGCCGGGGGAGTTCTTCGCGCCGGGGGAACGCATCCGGCTGCCGCGCAGCGGGCACGTCTTCGTCGGTCCGGCCGTGGGCACCGGGAGCCGCCGCTGCGCCGACCGCGTCTCAGCCCTGGCGGACGCGGGGGAGCTGCACGGCGCGGGCCGCGGCGTGCTGCTGCAAGCCTGCGACCCGTCGCCCGAATCGGTGCTGGTCTTTGTCGGCGGCGCGCCGTCGCATGCGTTCACGATGCGGGGACGCAGGCTGGTTCGGGCCGAGCCGGACCCGGAGGTCTGGGCGGTCGGCGCCGCAGCGCTGGCCGCCGCGGCCGCCCGGACGGGCCACGCGCAACGTGAGCTGCTCTACGCGCGCGCCCACGTCGTCGGCGACCACCGCGACCCGCGCCTGCTGGAACTGCAACTGGTGGAGCCGTCGCTGGGCTGGCGGCGGTTGGAGCCGGGCGCCCGCGAGCGCGCCGAGCGCGGGTTCGCGCTGGCCGTGGAGTCAGCGTGCGACCGGCTCGGGCTCGGCCCGGCCAAGCACCCGTTCCCGCATTGACGCCCACAGCGCCGCGGTGGCCGCGGTGCACGCGGCGGCGCCCGCCACGTGCACCGCGACCAGGGCGGCAGGGACCCCGGTGAAGTATTGCGCGGTGCCGACGCCGGCCTGCGCGCACACCAGGGCCAGCAGCACGCCGAGGCGCAGCAGGAGGGGCCGCGACGCGCCGACGGCCAGCAGGCCGAAGCCCAGGCCGACCAGCAGCGCCAGGTAGGCGACCAGCAGCGAGGAGTGCGCGTGCACCAGGGTGTCGATCTCGACTTTCAGTCGCGGCACCGTCCGGCTGGGGCTGCGGTCGCCCGCGTGCGGGCCGGCGGCCGTCACCAGCGTGCCGGTGACCAGCACCGCCGCCAGATCCGCCCCGATCAGGGCGGTGAGCGCGCGTAGCGGCCGGGCCACCCGCCGGCGCGGCACCCCGTCGTCCGGCTCGCCGATCTTGACGTAGAGCAGCACCGACAGCCACACCATCGTCATGGAGGTCAGCAGGTGGATGGCCACCGTCCACCACAGCAGGCCGGTCCGCACGGTGATGCCGCCG
>Ga0207433_10014319_pt1 | contig 11519 bp, 7 predicted proteins | sample YelNatPaOPGAMG01_FD_187559 | JGI IMG/M metagenome (GOLD analysis project Ga0207433, IMG submission 187559) | Hot spring thermophilic microbial communities from Obsidian Pool, Yellowstone National Park, USA - OP-RAMG-01 (SPAdes) (version 3) | ecosystem: Environmental > Aquatic > Thermal springs >...
AGGGGGCGTTGAGGCGCCTCGACATGGGCGAGAGACATCCCATCGCGATGGGCAACTCCAGTCACGCATCACGGATCACGCGTCAGGCGGCCTTCTTCGCCCACACCAAATCGTAATACACCTGCCACGCCTCCCGCTCGATATCCACAAGGCCGAGCTCGCGCAGCCAGGCCTCCACCCGCCCACGGCCGCAACGCTGGTCGGGAAACCACAGGCAATCCACCCCCACCCGATTGGAGATCAGCAACACACCGCCGGGCTGCAGCACGCGCACCAGCTCACGCAGGGTCGCACGCGGCCGGGGCGTAAACTCGATCGCCTCCAGGCAGGTCACGGCGGTAAAGGCATCATCAGCAAAAGGCAAATGCCCGGCATCAGCCAGCGCCAGCGCCTGCACGTGAGGATAGGGCTCAAGCTTGCGTTGTGCCCGCCCCAGCATGCCGGGAGAGCAATCGATGCCCACAACCCGCAGGCCCGGAATGGGCTCAGCCATCAGGCTGAGCGGCAGCCGCGCCGTGCCCGTGGCCACGTCGAGCACGAGGGGCGCTGGCGCTGCGTCCAGGGCAGTCAGCAGCGGCCGCGCCAGGTAGCGTACATCATCCTCAGGGTCTGCGTTCTTGATGCGATCGTAGCGGGGAGCGGCGCGATCATAGAGCAACCTCACCACTCGCGGCCCCAGGTAGACCCCTTCTGAGAGCACCAAGGCCCAATAGGCTCCGGCGCCCAGGGCCAACAGCACTGCCCCCAGCGCCATCAGAAAGACCAAGCCAGACCTCCGGCCGCCAGGAGCAGACTTGCCATGAGAAAGGCCTGAGTATGCGCCAAATAACCGCGCTGGCTGGTTGGCCCGTCGGGCCACAGGGCAAAGAGGGGCGCCGCCAGTAGCAGTATGCCGACGGCAGCTACCGGCGCATGCCACAACACCAGCAGCGCCGCCGTCGCCAGCTCCGCCAAAGCCAGGAGCCAGGCGCGCGGCGGGCGCAGCGTCCAGGCGAACCAGACCAAAGCAAACCCCGCCCCCACGGCCGCCACACGATAGTCAAGCGCGCCAAGGGTCACCCGGCCAATCAGCCAGCTAACGAAAAAGTGCATCGCTCCCAGACCCACGCGCACCGAAGCGGAAAGGGGCCGCAATGTCGTGACGCCCAGCGCCGCCACCACCATCACCCCCGCCAGCAACGCCGCTGGCCCCCCGGCAATCAAAGACAGCAGCAGGGTAGCAATAGCCAGGAAAAGCCACTTTTCGCCCGCTTCGCCGGCGATATGCCAGCCATGGCGGAACCGCGCCTCTACGCGGGCCAGGTAATCCAGCAAGCGTTGCCCGGGGGTGCCGGGCCGCACATAAGGCAGGCTCCAGCGGCGAGGCGCAAGCGGGTCCGCGCGGCCGGCCTGACGCATGGCAGCGATATCGGCTGCCAGGGCTAACAGCGATCCCAGGAAAGGCTCGCTCACCAGCCACGCGACGAGCACGATGACCAGGCCAGCCGCCGTCAGCGGCGCCTGCCCGCATGAAACAACACCGCCCAGAAAGGCCCAGGTGGGGCCAAACCAGGTATGCGGAGCATGTAACTCAAGGTGCAGAGCAATCCAGCGCGCAGCTTGACCGCTTGTCGGTGACCAGGGCTCGGGCTTGTGCGAGGTCAACTCGCCCTTTCCTTTCGTCAACTCTATCCACCACGAGTAGTATTGTAACGAATTGGACGCTGCCAGTTGCGGTCCATCACCCGCCGGAAGAGAGCATCAGCATCCATATCCAGGGCCGAAAGCAGATGCAGAATTCGGATCAAGGCATCAATCAACTCTTCCCCGACCACTTCTTTGGGCTGCCCCTTCTTATAGGCATCGGTCGCCTCAGAGACCTCGCTGTGGATCAGCGCCAGCATCTCCCAAATGCGCGCCTCTGAAGAGCCGAAACCCTTGCTGTCGGTCAGGGCGCGCACCTCTGCCATGCAGGCGTTCAGGGAAGCCATCTCTGTCACCGAGTGTCGCTCCTTACACGTGACCCGTCCCGTCACGCATTACGACTCCAGCCGAAACGCGTGCGGCAACAACTCGCCCAGGGTGTGCACAGCATAGCGGCCATCCGGTTGGGCCAGGTAGATCGTGAGCCCATCAGCGGCGAACTCGGCCAGCACCTGACGGCAGGCGCCACAGGGCGGCGAGCCATCGGCGGTAACCACGGCAAGGGCCTGCCAGCCCTTGCGCTCGCCGGCACAGACGGCAGCGAAAACCGCCACGCGCTCGGCGCAGATAGTCAGCCCATAGGAGGCATTCTCCACATTGCAGCCGGTATAGACCTGGCCATTGGCTGCCAGCAGCGCCGCCCCAACAGCATAACGCGAATAGGGAATATAGGCGTTCCCACGAGCGGCCAGGGCGCGCCCGATGAGTTCTTCAGGGCTCACAGATCACTTTCCTTGCTCTCCGGCCGCACGCTCTTCCAGGCTCACCGCATCATCCGGCTGGGCATCGACCTCATCAGGCCGGGCCAGGCCATGCAGCCGCGCCGGAGAGCCATAGACCAGGCCATTGGCCGGCACATCGTGTGTCACGACAGAGCCGGCGCCGATCTTGGCGCCAGCGCCGACGACGACCGGCGCACGCAGCATCGTGCCGCTGCCGACAAAGACATCGTCACCGATGATGGTAGCGTGTTTGCGTTGGCCGTCAAAGTTGCAGGTCACCGTGCCGGCGCCGATATTCACGCGCGCCCCCAGGGTCGCATCGCCCACATAGCTAAAGTGGCCCATCTTGGTGCCCGGGCCCAGATACGAGTTTTTGACCTCACCAAAGTTGCCCATATGCACGCCATTGTCGAGGCGCGCATCGGTGCGCAGATGGCCAAAGGGCCCCACGGTCACGTCGGCGCCCAGAGAAGCCTCTTCCAGCACCGAAGCCACGATTCGGCAGCGAGGCCCAACTGTTGTGTTGCGCAGCACGACATTCGGGCCGATCATACAATCATCTTCGATTGATGTATCACCCAGCAGGTGAGTATTGGGGTAGATGATCGTATCGGGTGCGACCTGCACTCCCACATCGACATAGGTCGTATCGGGGTCAATCAGCGTCACACCGCCGCGCATCAATTCGATATTGATGCGCCGCTGGAGGATCTTTTCGGCCTGGGAAAGGAGAATGCGATCGTTGATGCCCAACACATCATCGGGATCATCAACCGGCACCGCGATGATTGGCTCTCCCTCGCGCGCAGCCACCTCCACCATATCCGTCAGGAGATACTCTCCCTTGGAGGAAATGGGAAGCTTAGGCAGGCGCTCCCAGAGCCAGTCAGCACGAAAACAATAGATGCCGCAGTTGAGCTCGCGCAGGCGCAGCTGCTCGGGCGTCGCCTGGAATTCCTCGACCACGCCCGTCACGCGGCCCTGGGCGTCGCGCTCCACACGGCCAAACCCCATGCTGCTGGCGCCTTCGGGGATTGTCAGCGTGAGCATGGCAATGGCGGGGGTAGGGGTGGCTTGGCTAAAGGACTCAATCACGCGCGAGCATGTCGGCGGGGTCAATAACGGCATATCGCCATAGAGCACAAACACCGCTTCCGAGCGCCCCTGAAGGAGCTCCTGTGCTTGCAATAAGGCATGCCCCGTGCCCAGGCGAGTTTCCTGCAACACATAGCGCACGCATTCGCCCACCTGGTTATGCACAAGCTTTGCCCCATGCCCTACCACCAGCACAGGCGGCTGGCTCGAAAGCTGCATCGCCAGATTCACGGTATAGTCGATCATCGGCTGGCCGCGCAGGGGGTGCAGTATCTTGGGGAGTTTGGACCGCATGCGAGTACCCTGCCCTGCGGCTAGGATAACGGTTGCAACGTTCATGCTGCCATCGGCCCTCCTATCGCTTGGCTCACCAATGGAAACGCCGCGAGCACTGCAGCGCAGGGAAAGGCCGCAGTTTGCCCTCCCACACCCGGCGCCGCGTCAAGCTGCCACTCGCGGCGTAGACCACGAGGCTGGGGCGGAAGGATTCGAACCTTCGCATCGCGGCTCCAAAGGCCGCTGCCTTTCCGCTTGGCGACGCCCCAAGATCAGGCTGTATGGTCCGCTTCCGATCATCGTCCGTGGTCCACCATGGTGGCTCACCGTCCCCCCAAGCGGTCACCCGACCCTGCAGAGGCTGCCCGCTCGATGGTGGACCGGTCAATTCTAACACGCGGCAGCCGTTTCTGCAAATGGAAACGCCCGAAAGCAAAAAGGGCAAGGCACAGAAAGACGGGCTGCTGGCGGCCCAGCAACGTCATCATTCTGCGCCCTGCCCTTCCATCCCTCGGCCCTGCAATCAGGTGCTGACCAGTACCCTAAGAACTGAACAGAATGCCCGCTCTCTCCCCGTAACACCGCGTATCAAGCCCTCAGCCATTAGTGCGGCTCGGCTCAAAGCCTTACGGTCTTACACCTGCCGCCTATCAACCTGGTCGTCTACCAGGGGCCTTACCCGGTTGTCCCGGTGGGTGACCTGATCTTGGGGGAGGCTTCCCGCTTAGATGCCTTCAGCGGTTATCCCGTCCAGACGTAACTACCCAGCGATGCGCCTGGCGGCACAACTGGTACACCAGAGGTCTGTCCGCCCCGGTCCTCTCGTACTAGGGGCAGCTCCCCTCAAGTCACCTGCGCCCGCAGCAGATAGAGACCGAACCATCTCACGACGTTCTGTTTCCAGCTCGCGAGCCACTTTAATCGGCGAACAGCCGAACCCTTGGGACCTGCTCCAGCCCCAGGATGTGACGAGCCGACATCGAGGTAGCGAACCTTGCCGTCGATGGGACCTCTCGGGCAAGACCGCCCCCTTATCCCCGGGGTAGCTTTTGTCCGATAAGCCACGGCCCTTCCACACGGTACCGTGGGATCACTAAGCCCGACTTTCGTCTCTGCTCGGCTTGCCTGCCTTGCAGTCAGGCTCCCTTATGCCTTTATATTCAACGGCTGGTTTCCATTCAGCCTGAGGGAACCTTTGGACACCTCCGTTACCTTTTAGGAGGCGACCGCCCCAGTCAAACTGCCCACCAGGCACTGTCCTCCTGCCGGATTGCGGCAGGAGTTAGGGCCAGGATGTCGAGAGGGTGGTATTCCAACGTTGGCTCCGCCGGAGTTGGCGCTCCGGCTTCACAGCCTCCCACCTATCCTCGACAGACGACGCCCCGACCCAATACCAAGCTGCAGTAAAGCTCCACGGGGTATTTTCATCCCGCTGCGGGTAAGACGCATCTTCACGCCTACTTCAGTTTCGCCGGGTCCCTCGTCGAGACAGCGCCCCGCTCGTTACACCGTTCATGCGCGACGGAACTTGCCCGTCTGGGTATTGTGCTACCTTAGGACCGTTATCTTTACGGCCGCCGCTAACCGGGGCTTCGGTTCAGAGCCCCCCTCCGCCTTTACGGAAGAGGACCCGTCCCCTTGGCTAACCGGCGCTGGGCAGGTATCAGCCCCTATACCTCAGCTTTCGCTTTAGCAGAGACTTGTGTTTTTGTTAAACAGTCGGCAGGGCCTGCTCTCTGCGACCTCCAGGCGCTTCACGGGCTGGCCGCTACACGCCCAGAGGCAGTCCTTATCCCGAAGTTACGGACTCGATTTGCCGAATTCCTTAACGAGGGTTCTCCCGATCGCCTTGGTATACTCTACCCGCCCACCGGTGTCGGTAATGCGGTACGGGCACGTGGGTCTCACTAGAGGCTTTTCTTGGCAGGCTGGGCCGGCCACTGGCCGCTCGCGCGGCATCGCTATCGCTCCTCGGGATCAGGCAGTGGGTTTTCCTGCCGCCTTCATCTCCCTACAAGCTTCGCACCGGAATCCGCTAACCGGCTGGCTTGCCAGCCTGCGTCACCCCTTTGCTCAAACGACCCGACGTGGTACGGGAGTATTAACCCGTTGTCCATCGCCTACGGCTACATGCCCTCAGCTTAGGCCCGACTAACCCGACGCCGAGTAACGTTGCGTCGGAAACCTTGGGCATTTCGGCGAACACGTTTTGCACGTGTTTTACGCTACTCGTCCCAGCATTCTCACTTCTGTGCGCTCCACCGGTCCTCACGATCCGGCTTCGCTGCACACAAGAACGCTCCCCTACTACCACCTCCATCCTCCCCCTTATAGGGAGATTAGAAGGTAGTCCGCGGCTTCGGCGCGGGGCTTAGTCCCGTGTATTTTCGGCGCAGGATCGCTCGGCCAGTGAGCTTGTACGCACTCGTAAGAGGATGGCTGCTCTCAAGCCAACCTTCTGGTTGTCGTCGCGATCCCACCACCTTACTATACACTGAGCCCCGACTTGGGGGCCTTAGCTGGCGGTCTGGGTTATTCCCCTCTCGACAATGAAGTTTTGCCTCACTGTCTGACTGCCAGGGTGTGGAGTGGCGGCATTCGGAGTTCGGTTTGGTTCGGCCGGCTCTTGGCCTCCTACCCAATCCGGTTGCTCTACCCCCGCCACTGAACCCCTGACGCTAGCCCTAGAGCTATTTCGGGGAGAACCAGCTATATCCAGGTTCGCTTGGCATTTCACCTCTACCCACAGCTCATCCCCCAATTTTGCAACATTGGTAGGTCCGGCCCTCCGCAGGGTGGTTGATGCACCCCGCTTCAGCCTGGCCATGGGTAGCTCACCTGGTTTCGGGTCCAATCCCTGCGACTCGGGCGGGTTGTCCCCGCCCATGCGCCCTCTTCAGACTCGCTTTCGCTTCGGCTCCGGGTGTAACTCCCTTAACCTCGCCACAGAGATTGACTCGCTGGGTCCTTCTCCAAGAGGAACGCGGTCAGGCTTGCCGCCCCGCACCAACCCCACCAGCTCATCACTGGCAAGGCTGGCTAGCAGCGGCATTGCCCTTCCACTGCTTGTAGGCATACGGTTTCAGGTTCTATTTCACTCCGGTCACCCCGGTTCTTTTCACCTTTCCCTCACGGTACTCGTCCGCTATCGGTCGCCAAGAGTGTTTAGCCTTAGAGGGTGGACCCCCCTGGTTCCCACAAGGTTAGCGTGTCCCGTGGTACTCAAGGCCACCGGCAGGAGTCTGCTCACTTTCGTCTACGGGGCTATCACCCTCTATGGCCGGCCTTTCCAGACCGTTTGGCTAGCAAGCAGATTGGTAACTCCCTTGGGCCCCTGCAGAGGCCCCGCCGGGCCTTACTACCCCCGCCTCGCAACGACTGCAGCCTTTAGCACGAGGCGGGTTTGGGCTGTTCCCCTTTCGCTCGCCACTACTCAGGGAATATTGTCTTTTCCTGGGGGTAGTAGGATGTTTCGGTTCCCCCCGTTCCCTCCGCCGACCTATGTATTCAGCCGGCGGTACCCGGGCATTCCCCCGGGTGGGTTGCCCCATTCGGATATCTCCGGATCAAAGCCCGCTCACGGCTCCCCGGAGCTTTTCGCAGTAGGCCACGTCCTTCTTCGGCTCTTGGCGCCAAGGCATCCACCGTACGCCCTTTGTAGCTTGTTTCACGCGATACGAGATCGAATTGCATAAGCATTCTGTTCAGTTCTTAAGGTACCGCCCGCAAGGCCCCGGTCGAATTCCCCGCTGGCCCCATGTCCATAATGACAATGAGCCTACACAGCCCTGTAGCGATCTGACAAGCACCATTGTAGCCGCCCGCGAGGGGCGCGTCAATCCGGTTGGCGCTCAGAAAGGCGCTCGAGGCCGGTTTTAAGGCGCCGCAGCCCGGCTTTTAAGGCCAGTCTCTACACCCATCTTTTTACCGGTGTGGGTAGCTGGCGGAGCGCGTGGCCCGGCGTTTCCCCTTCGGCCAGGAATCAAAAAAGCCCGGCATAAAGCCAGGCTTTCACGCGCCCCATAACAGGCAGACAAAAACAGGTTCCCTTGGCAATGACCTACTCTCCCAGGGGGCTACCCCCCAAGTACCATCGGCGCTGGAGGGCTTAACTGCCGGGTTCGGTATGGGACCGGGTGTACCCCCTCCGCTCCAATCACCAAGGGAACCTGCCTTCACCTTTTTAACCCGAAACCCTCCGGCCCCAGGTAATACCCTAAAAACTGAACAGAATGCGCACTAACTCACCATACCACGTAGGTGAATTAAGCCCTCGGCCATTAGTACGACTTGGCTCAAAGCCTTGCAGCCCTTACACCTGTCGCCTATCAACCTGGTCGTCTACCAGGAGCCTTACCCGGTTACCCCGGTGGGTGATCTTATCTTGAGGCGGGCTTCCCACTTAGATGCTTTCAGCGGTTATCCCTGCCAGACTTAGCTACCCAGCTCTGCACCTGGCGGTACAACTGGCACACTAGAGGTCTGTCCACCCCGGTCCTCTCGTACTAGGGGCAGCTCCCCTCAAATCACCTCCGCCCGCAGCGGATAGAGACCGAACTGTCTCACGACGTTCTGAACCCAGCTCGCGTGCCACTTTAATCGGCGAACAGCCGAACCCTTGGGACCTGCTCCAGCCCCAGGATGTGACGAGCCGACATCGAGGTAGCGAACCTTGCCGTCGATGTGAACTCTTGGGCAAGACTACTCTGTTATCCCCGGGGTAGCTTTTGTCCGATAAGCCACGGCCCTTCCACTCGGAACCGTGGGATCACTAAGCCCAACTTTCGTCTCTGCTCGGCTTGTCTGCCTTGCAGTCAAGCTCCCTTATGCCTTTACACTCTCTGGCTGGTTTCCATTCAGCCTGAGGGAACCTTTGGGCACCTCCGTTACCTTTTTGGAGGCGACCGCCCCAGTCAAACTGCCTACCTGGTACTGTCCTCGCGCCGGTTCACGGCCGCAAGTTAGGGCCAAGACTCCACCAGGGTGGTATTTCAACGTCGGCTCCACCGAGGCTAGCGCCCCAGCTTCTCCGCCTCCCACCTATCCTACACAAGCAAAGCCCTAACTCAATGCCAAGCTACAGTAAAGCTCCACGGGGTCTTTTTGTCCTGCTGCGGGTAAGACGCATCTTCACGCCTACTTCAATTTCGCCGGGTCCCTCGTCGAGACAGCGCCCCACTCGTTACACCATTCGTGCGGGACGGAACTTACCCGTCAAGGAATTTCGCTACCTTAGGACCGTTATAGTTACGGCCGCCGTTCACTGGGGCTTCAGTTCAGAGCTTCGCTCGCGCTAACCCCTCCCTTTAACCTTCCAGCACTGGGCAGGTGTCAGCCCCTATACATCAGCTTTCGCTTTAGCAGAGACATGTGTTTTTGTTAAACAGTCGGCAGGGCCTATTCTCTGCGACCACCAGAAGCTCCACGGGCTTGCCGCTTCACTCCCAATGGCAGTCCTTCTCCCAAAGTTACGGACTTATTTTGCCTAGTTCCTTAACGAGGGTTCTCCCGGTCGCCTTGGTATTCTCTACCCACCCACCTGTGTCGGTCTGCGGTACGGGCACGCGGGTCTCACTAGAGGCTTTTCTCGGCAGCTTGGGCTCAACCACTTCTGGCCTTGCGGCCCACCATCACCCCTCAGGATCAGAGCGCGGATTTCCCTACACTCCTCATCTCCCTACAAGCTTGGCACCGGAATCCAATAACCGGCTGGCCTACCCTTCTGCGTCACCCCTTCGCTCAAACAACCCCACGTGGTACGGGAATATTCACCCGTTGTCCATCGCCTACAGCTCTCGCTCTCGGCTTAGGCCCGACTGACCCGACGCGGACTAACCTTGCGTCGGAAACCTTGGGCTTACGGCGAACACGTTTCTCACGTGTTTTACGCTACTCATGCCAGCATTCGCACTTCTGTACCCTCCAGCAGTCCTTACGGTCTACCTTCTACGCGTACAGAACGCTCCCCTACCGCTCTACCTTCCGATAGAACCCGCAGCTTCGGTGCCAGGCTTTAGCCCCGTATATCGTCGGCGCAGGATCACTAGACCAGTGAGCTATTACGCACTCTTTCAAGGATGGCTGCTTCTAAGCCAACCTCCTGGATGTCCCAGTAATCCCACATCCTTTACCACTTAGCCCGGACTTGAGGACCTTAACTGGCGGTCTGGGTTGTTTCCCTCTCGACAATGAAGCTCATCCCCCACTGTCCGACTGCCAAGGTCTCGAGTGACGGCATTCGGAGTTTGGTTTGGGTCGGTAAGCTTACGCCCCCTTGCCAATCCAGTGCTCTACCTCCGCCACTAAACCCTTGACGCTAGCCCTAGAGCTATTTCGGGGAGAACCAGCTATATCCAAGTTCGTTTGGCATTTCACCTCTACCCACAGCTCATCCCCCAATTTTGCAACATTGGTGGGTTCGGACCTCCACGAGGCTTTACCCCCGCTTCACCCTGGCCATGGGTAGCTCACCTGGCTTCGGGTCTAATCCCTGCGACTAGACGCCCTCTTCAGACTCGCTTTCGCTCCGGCTCCGGGTATCACTCCCTTAACCTCGCCACAAGGATTAACTCGCTGGCTCATTCTCCAAAAGGCACGCGGTCAGGCATCCACCAAAGTGGTATCGCCCTCCCACTGTTTGTAGGCATACGGTTTCAGGTTCTATTTCACTCCGGTCACCCCGGTTCTTTTCACCTTTCCCTCACGGTACTGGTCCACTATCGGTCGCCAAGAGTATTTAGCTTTAGAGGGTGGACCCCCTTAATTCCCACAGGGTTAGCGTGTCCCGTGGTACTCAAGGTCACTGGCAGGAGTCTGCTCACTTTCGCCTACGGGACTCTCACCCCCTCCGGTCGGCCTTTCCAGTGCCGTTCGGCTAGCAAACAGATTTCTTACTCCTTCGAGCCCCTGCAGAGGCCCCGCCAGGCCTTTTTACCCCTACCTCGCAACGACTGCAGCCTTACACGAGATAGGTTTGAGCTCTTCCCCTTTCGCTCGCCACTACTCAGGAAATTCTATCTCCTCCTGGAGGTACTTAGATGTTTCAGTTCCCTCCGTGCCCCCCATCACACCTATGTGTTCGGTGCGTGGTACCCAGGCATTCCCCCGGGTGGGTTGCCCCATTCGGATATCTCCGGATCAAAGCCCGCTGACGGCTCCCCGAAGCTTTTCGCAGTCAACCACGTCCTTCTTCGGCTCTTGGCGCCAAGGCATCCACCGTACGCCCTTTGTAGCTTAATTCACGTGATATCGTGAATTGAAGTTCGCATTCTGTTCAGTTTTTAAGGTACTACCCAGAACCCCAAAGGGCCCCGGCTAGCCCATCAATCGCTAGCCCCTGCCCAGGAACCTATGCTCCTGACCAAAGGCTAGAGATCAATGGCTTTTCTCACGCCGGCGATCTCTGCGCCCAACGGCCGCGCATCGACCCTTGTGGAGATGAGGGGATTCGAACCCCTGACCTCCTCCGTGCAAGGGAGGCGCTCTGCCAATTGAGCTACATCCCCGGCTATTAGAAACAGGTGGGCCTTTGAGGACTTGAACCTCAGACCTTTCCCTTATCAGAGGAATGCTCTAGCCGACTGAGCTAAAGGCCCACATTCTTAAACAGCGCGCAAAGCGCATCCTTAACAACTGAAGAGTGATGGGAAAGAACCAAGACGACTTGGGCCCGTTCAAAACTCATCACCTTACCGGTGACGATTGACCTCGAGAGCTCGACCGGCTGGCCCCACAGGACCCCGG
>Ga0207433_10014321_pt1 | contig 11515 bp, 11 predicted proteins | sample YelNatPaOPGAMG01_FD_187559 | JGI IMG/M metagenome (GOLD analysis project Ga0207433, IMG submission 187559) | Hot spring thermophilic microbial communities from Obsidian Pool, Yellowstone National Park, USA - OP-RAMG-01 (SPAdes) (version 3) | ecosystem: Environmental > Aquatic > Thermal springs...
TGAATTGTTTCGGATTTCCGAATTCGGCTCGTCATAAATAAACTTATACTAAAATTTTTACCTTTGTCAATTATTTCGTCAGCCGGGTTGCTTTTTCATTTTATTGTAGCAAAGCCAAAGCCTTGCCTACTTCTATCATTATCAAAATCTGCGCAAAACTAACCGTCATAGGCTTAGTGATTCGCATCCCCCACAACTTCTGATAATATATCTTATGTAAACTAATAAATGCGGTCAAGTTGGTTGTGTTGTTGCTGTCCCCTATTGCAGTTGATTTGTTAACTTTTAGGATTTATCGATTGGGGAAGTTCGTAGTTTGGGGCTTCTTTTATGATTGTAATATCGTGCGGATGGCTCTCTTTTAAACCTGCGTTGGTGATTCGGACAAATCTTGCCTTTCGTCTTAACTCATTTAAATCTCTTGCCCCACAATAGCCCATTCCGGCTTTTAAACCGCCGATCAATTGATAAATAACATCACTGACTTTACCCCGGTATGGCACTCTGCCAACAATCCCTTCCGGCACTAATTTCTTGGCTTCTTCTTGGAAATAGCGGTCGGCTGAACCTTTTACCATTGCATCAAGCGAACCCATTCCCCGATAAATCTTATAACGACGCCCCTCTAATAGCACCTCTTCGCCTGGACTCTCATCGGTCCCCGCAAAAAGGTTTCCAATCATTACCGTGTCGGCACCAGCGGCTAAGGCTTTGACAATATCTCCAGAGAATCTTATTCCACCGTCGGCAATAATTGGGATGTTTCTTTTTCGGGCAACTGTAGCGCATTCTAAGATGGCACTGAATTGGGGAACACCAACGCCGGCAACAACTCGGGTGGTACAGATTGAACTTGGTCCAATTCCGACTTTTATTGCATCAATATCTAATCGCAAAAGTTCAAGCACCGCTTCTTTGGTTGCAACATTACCAATGACCAGTTCAATAGCAGGGAATTTTTTGCGTAACATCTTAGCGGTATTAATCACACTTTGCGAATAGCCGTGGGCAGTATCAATTACCAAGACATCAACACCAGCTTGGACCAATGCCGAAGCCCTTTGAATCGTATCTTTACCAACCCCAACCGCAGCCGCAACACGCAACCTACCCATCTTATCTAAGGTTGCAGCCGGATGTTCTAATTTTTTCATTATATCTTTTACTGTAATCAATCCTTTCAAAAGCCCGTTCTTGTCCACAATTGGTAGTTTCTCAATTCGATTCTTTTTTAGAATCTTTTGTGCCTGAGTTAATGTGGTGCCAACTGGTGCAGTAATCAATCTTTCTTTAGTCATAACCGACTTTAACTTTTTATTAAGGTTATCTTCAAAGATGACATCGCGTTTGGTCACAATCCCAATCAATTTGCCATTATCATCAACAATTGGAACTCCAGAAAATCCATATTTTGCCATAAGTTCTTTCGCATCCTTAATTGTATTCTCTTCCTTGAGGGTAATTGGGTCAATTATCATACCACTCTCTGCCCGCTTGACAATGGTGACCTCTTTTGCCTGGGCTTCAATCGAGAGGTTTTTATGGATAACACCAATTCCGCCGTTTTGGGCTAAGGCGATTGCCATTTTCGATTCGGTTACTGTATCCATTGCCGCACTAACCAAAGGAATATTCAACTTAATATGCCGGGTAAATTGGGTTTGGGTTACCACATCCCGCGGTAAGACCGTTGATTTTTGGGGTAATAAAAGGACATCATCAAAGGTGTAACTCTCTTTTATCATTAAGCCTCTCCCCTATTCCAGTTTAAATTCAATCTCAGGCGGTATTTTTAAAGTGGCTAAAATTGAACAGTATTTATCACGCGAGAGTTCAAATGCTCTAATTAAATCATCTTTATTCACTTCGGGATTCGTCTCAAATTTTACCCGAATCTTTGTATAGCGTTTAGGATGTTCAAAGTATCTTTCGCCTTCCACTACCGCTTTAAGACTTTTTAAGTTGGTTCGTTTCTTTTGCAGGATTGAGACAATATCAAATGCCATACAACCAGCCAATGAGACCATAAGCAAATCAACGGGTTGGAAGCCGGTTTCGGTACCACCGACTTCTTTTTTGGTATCAAGGATTATTTCGTGTCCGAGTTCATCACGGGCAATGAATTGTAACCCTTTGACCCAATTCAATTCAACCTTCGGCAAATCACTCCTTTAATAGTTCAATAATCTTCTCTTCCATCTGGCTAAATCCTTCTTCACTGAACCCGATTTCTTTGTAGACCTGTTTTCCTTTCTTATCAATTACAAATAAAGTAGGAATACTCTGGATTTCATAGTTTCTTGAGGTCTGTTTATCATCAAATAGCACTGGGTAGTTTATCCCCATCTCCTTAGAAAGTTTTATTACCTCATTCCGTTCATCAAGCGCAATCCCTAAGACTAAGAGTCCTTGGTTTTGGTATTTGTTATAGAGTTCAATCAGTCTTGGGATAGCCGCACGGCAGGGTGGACACCAAGTCGCCCAGAAGTCAAGAATCACTACCTTACCTTTAAGTGCCGAGAGGGTAACTTTATTGCCCTGCATTGACTCTAAGGTAAAATCGTATTTGCTTGAAGTGGACGAAGTTTTAGTGCTACCACCACAACTAATGACAAAAAAGATCAAAACGGAGAGGATTAAGAGATTTCTCATTTTTCTACTCCTAATGATTTTAGTTTTTCTTCAATATGTTCTTTCGGCACAGCACCGATAATCTGGTCAACAACCTTGCCATCTTTGAAAAAGAGCAGAGCCGGGATTGACATAATTGAATATTCAGCCGCAAGTGCAGTTTCATTATCAACATTGACCTTACCGACTTTTATCTTATCCGCATAGTCTTTTGCAATCTCTTCTAAGACTGGGGCAATCATTCGACAAGGCATACACCAAGGTGCCCAAAAATCAACAATTGATAAAACCGGGGCATCCAAGATTTCGGTTTTAAAGTTTTTTTGGGTTAGTTCTATGCTCATATTGAATTATACTTTTAAATATCTAATCCGTCAAGAAATTCCTGCGCGCTGTTTTAAAAGTTCCCACTCAAAATTTACTTGCTTTTGTATTCGTTCAATCATTTCCTTAGTTAGATGAGAAAATCGGCCTTGCGGTCTTAGGTACTCTTCAACTGGGATTGGTTTTTTCGGGATGATGTTGATTTTATAATTGATACCATTCTCGCATTCATAGATTGGAAAAACATTTGACTCTACGGCTAAGCGGGCAATTTTTACCATCAAGTCCGGTGCCATTCGCCAGCCGGTTGGGCAGGGGGCAAAGATATGAATAAATTTTGTGCCTTTAATTGCCTTGGCTTTTTGGAATTTTAAAATCAAGTCATCCGGATAAGCAATCGTGGCAGTAGCAGCATAAGGAATCCGGTGGGCAATCATAATCTCGGTGATATTCTTTTTCGGTTCGCTTTTCGGTGTCTTTTCGGGTGTTGTTGTGGTCCAAGCCCCCCAAGGGGTTGCTGAAGAGCGTTGAATCCCGGTATTCATATATGCTTCATTATCATAACAGACATAGATAATGTCATCGTTTCTTTCTGCCGCTCCGGATAAGGCTTGAATCCCAATGTCTAAGGTTCCGCCATCACCTGCCCAAGCCATCACTGTAATATCGGTCTTGCCCTGAATATCCAAGCCGGCTTTAATTCCTGAAGCCGTGACCGCCGCGGTCTCAAAGGCGATATGAAAGACCGGTGGCTTTAAGGCATGGAGTGGAAAAGGACCATCAATGATTGACCAACAGCAAGCCGGTATAACAACAATTGTCTTATCACCTAATGCCTTTAATGCCAAACGCATGGCATAGGCACCACCACAACCCGGACAGGCAACATGCCCAGGATACATATATTCTTTTTGGGGAATTTCAAATCTCATAGTCTTACTCCTCGCCAGATAATCATTGCATCAGGTTTTTCGTTTTTAAAGGTATAATCAACAATCTCTTCAATATCTTGAGTTGTAACATCGCGACCACCAATGCCAATTACGAACCCGAAGATTGGCACTTGAATCGGTTCGCCATACAAAGCGGATTTAATCTCCTGACAGAAAATACCCGAGTGACCAAAACCGATGTTACGGTCAATTACCGCAACCTTCTGGGCTTTAGGCAGGATTTCGCGCAATTCCTTTATCGGAAATGGACGAAACATCCTAATTTTTAATAACCCAACTTTTCTGCCTTTGATACGTTCGGAATCAACGACCATCCGGGCAGTACCGGTTATCGTCCCGGATGTGACAAGGATTAATTTGGCATCTTCACACCGGTAAGTCTCAATCACACCGTAGCCCCGACCAAAAATCTGTTGAAATTCGGTATCAACCTCCTTTGCCACACTAATAGCATCTTCATTAGCCTTTTGAATTTTATAGCGAATCTCATAATAATGGTCAGGACTGGTTAAACCACCAAACGCATGAGGTTCTAAGACATCAAGTTTATAAGGCAAATTTACTGGCGGTAGTGGAAGGAAACGGTCAACCAAATCTTGGTCAGGAATATCTACTGCCTCTGAGGTATGGGAAAGGACAAAGGCATCAAGAATTACCATAACTGGTAGCAAAACTTTCTCGGCTATTTTGAATGCCTGGATTATTGTATCTAAGACCTCTTGATTGGATTCGCAATAGAATTGAAGCCAACCGACATCCCTCTGACTTAGAGAATCGTTCTGGTCAGTCCAGACCGACCAGCCTGGTCCCATTGCTCGGTTGACATTGGCTAAGACAACTGGTAGCCGGGCACCCGCTGCCCAATGTAACATCTCATGCATTAATGCCAATCCTTGGGCTGAGGTAGCCGTAAAGGTTCGGGCACCAGTTGCAGCAGCCGCAATACAAGCCGCCATCGCCGAATGTTCGGATTCCACTTTGATAAATTTGGCATTCAATTTGCCTGAGGCACAGAATTCCGAAAGGAGTTCAACAATTTGGGTCTGTGGGGTTATTGGATAAGCGGCAATCACTTGGGAACGGGCAAGTAAAGCACCATAGGATACCGCATGGTTACCAGTAACTACCTTTTTCATCTTGCCTCCTCCTCTTCCATTGTGATTGCGTTTCTTGGGCATTCCGCCGCACAAACACCACAACCTTTACAAAAGTCATAGTCAAACTCATACTTATCATCGGATTTCATTACCGCCAAATCCGGACAGAAGACAAAACAGTTATCACATTTATTACAGACACCACAGGAAAAACACCTTTCCGCTTCAAGGATGGTTAAAGTTTCATTATAGCCTAAATTGACTTCTTTAAAGTTCCTTTTTCGTTCTTGAACGGTCAGACTGGGTAGGGCGATTCGTGGTGCAGGTTCAAAATAGGCAAGATTTAAATTGGTAAATTGAACAATTTCTGGCTTCGGGTGAGTCTTTATCTCTTTACCCAAAAGATAACCATCAATTGCTATTGCAACTCGCTTGCCAGCACCGATTGCATCTACCACCATCTTTGGTCCGGTCACACAATCACCAGCCGCAAAGATATTTGCTACACTGGTTCTCCCCCATTCATCAGCATCAATGCTCCAGCCTGTACTCTTAATGTCTTCGGTTAGATAAGATAAATCAACCTCTTCCCCAATCGCCGAAATTATTGAGTCGCAGTTAATTCGGAAATTAGAGCCTTTAATTGGTACTGGTCTTCTCCTGCCTGAAGCATCTGGCGCAACTAATTTCATTCTTTGGCATTCCAATTTGGTTGCCCGTCCTTTATTCTTAATTACCTTTACCGGTGCTACCAAAAATTCGATTAAAACCCCTTCTTTCTCGGCTTCTAAGACTTCATCGGCTACCGCGGGCATTTCCGCTCGGGTTCTTCGGTAAAGAATCCTTGGCTTCGCGCCTAATCTTAAGGCGCATCTTGCGGCATCAATTGCGGTATTGCCGCCGCCAATCACCAAGACCTCTTTACCAATTCTCGGTCGCTTACCCATATTGATTTGGGCTAAAAAATCTAATCCTGAATAAACCCCCTTTATCGTTTCATTAGGCACACCTAAGTTACGGCTCTTGTGGGCACCAGTTGCGATAAAGACCGCATCAAAACTATGACGCAATTCGTCCAGTGTGATATCTTTGCCCAAGGTCGTATTGGTTTTAATCTTAACGCCCAACATCTCAACTTTTTTGATTTCTCTATCCAAGATATCTTTCGGTAGACGATAAGATGGTATTCCAACCCGTAGCATCCCACCCGGTAAACTAAGATGCTCAAAAATTGTAACCTTATAGCCCATTTCGGATAAGTAATAGGCGCAGGTTAAACCGGCTGGTCCAGAACCGATGATAGCGATTGACTTATTTATTCCTTCATTATTCGGTTTTTTTCTTTTTGCCTTTTTAAGACCAAAGTCACCTAAAAACCTCTCTACATTATGAACGCCTAATGGCTCATCGTATTCACCGCGATTACAAGCCGCTTCACAAGGATGAAAACAGACCCGACCGGTAATTGAAGGAAACGGGTTATCTTGAATTATTAACTCGTAACCTTCTAAGTATCGCTTTTGCTTTACCAGTTCCAGATAACCTTGAATCTTCTCGTGGGCAGGACAGGCATCCTGACAGGGTGGTGTCTTATCTAAATAGCGCGGTTTAAAGATGCGCCAACTGCCAGTTCGGTTGACTAAGGTGTTGGTTAGGGAAACTGCCCAGGGTGGATAGTCCGGTTCACGCTCTAAGACTACTTTGGGTGGGGACTCAAAATCTAACCATCTCATAAGCCTCTCCTGTTGCTTTAATGTTATCTTCAATCTTTACTGAGACATATTCAGGGATTGATTGGTAAATATTTTCAATCTGTGCCAAACCCGAGACGCGGACAAAAGCCCCGAGCATTGCCGTATTAACAATTGGCGCAGTCTTTGGTCCTAATCTGTATTTTATGGCAATCCCAGTCGCATCAATCGTTGCTACTCGAAAATTGGGAAAACTGAACTCGCGTGGCTCTTTATCCGAGTTCAACAAAATCCAGCCACCGGGTTTTAGCCCTTGGGTCACATCCTGGGTTTTTAGTAAGACCGAATCCAAAATAACAATGTGGTCTGGGTTATAGATTTTACAGCGTAGGACAATATTCTTATCATCAAATCGTAAGAAGGCTTGAACCGGTGCACCACGCCGTTCTACTCCGAACTCAGGAAAGGTTTGGACATATTTTCCTTCTTTGAATAGAGCCGAGGCAAGAATCTCTGAAGCGATGACCGCTCCTTGACCACCTCGGCCGTGAAATCTAATTTCGGTCATTTCCCTCCTTTACCACCTTATCACCATCCCTGCCCAAGTGAAGCCGGTGCCAAAGGCTGCCAAAACAATAATATCGTTATCTTTTATTTTGCCGGCACGCAAGGCCTCATCAAGACAAATTGGCACAGTCGCAGCTGACATATTACCATATTTATGAATCACGATATAGGTCTTTTCAAATGGGATGCCGGTGCGTTCGCGGGTTGCTTCCATAATTCTCATATTTGCCTGATGTGGAATAAAAAGACTAACATCCTTAGCCGTAAGATTGGCATCTTTTAACGCCTTAAGGGTTGCCTGACTCATTGCCCTAACTGCATGCTTAAAGACTTCGTTGCCTTGCATTGCAACCGAGTGAAGTTTTTTCGCCACAGTCGTTTCCGATGCCGGCATCCTTGTGCCACCGGCCGGTTGATACAAAAGAGGGGCTAAGTTACCATCACAGCCCCAATTGGAACTTAAAATTCCTGAATCTTTATCCGTTGCCTCAACTACGCAGGCACCAGCACCGTCACCAAAAAGCACACAGGTCGCCCTATCCTGCCAATTAACCACTTTTGACATCACCTCTCCCCCACACACTAAGGCACATCTTGAGGTTTTATTATTGATAAGGTTAGCCGCAATCTCTAAGGCAAAGATAAAACCTGAACAACCAGCACTCACATCAAATGCTGCGCTACCGCTGATTCCTAAGTTCTTTTGCACCCAGCAAGCGGTTGCAGGATAGACGGTATCCGGGGTTGATGTCCCGACGATTATTGTATCAACATCTTGCGGTTTTAGTCCTGCCATTTGTAAGGCTTTTCTTGCTGCCTCTGCCACTAAATCCGAGGTTGCGGTTTTATCATCGGCAATTCTTCGTTCTTTAATCCCGGTCCGTTCGGTAATCCATTCATCCGAAGTATCAACCATCTTCTCCAAATCAAAATTGGTTAATACTTTTTCGGGTAGGGCTGAACCAGTGCCAATAATCTTAAATCGTTTCAAGTCATATATTATTACAAGAAAAATCGCATTAGTCAAGAAGATAATTTTTGTTTTCAATACATACCAAAAGTCCGAACCGTATTATACGGCGGTGTCATTACCGACCTGCAGGGTAAATTGACTTATAAAGACAACTTCTCTTCAAATATTTCCATTCAATTCTTGCCCTAACCGGCTCATCCGGTGTTCTTTTTTTAAAATTGCTATTGACAATATTTAATTGGCAATTAAAATAACCTTATGGAATATCAACCAATCAAAGCCAACAGAGGGAAAGAGATTGTTTGTAAGGGGTGGCATCAAGAGGCAGCATTAAGAATGCTTCAGAATAACCTTGATGCCGAAGTTGCGGAAAAACCTGAAGAATTAATCGTTTATGGTGGACAAGGTAAAGCCGCTCGGAACTGGGAATGCTATTTAGCAATCGTTGAATCACTTAAAAAATTAGAGAATGATGAGACGCTTTTGATTCAATCCGGTAAACCAGTCGGTATCTTTAAGACCTTTTCCTATGCCCCAAGGGTTTTGATTGCCAATTCCTTATTAGTGCCCGCCTGGGCAAATTGGGATTACTTCCGAAAATTAGAGGCGTTGGGTCTTATTATGTTTGGTCAAATGACTGCCGGCTCTTGGATTTATATCGGAACCCAAGGCATCATTCAGGGGACCTACGAAACCTTTGCCGAATGTGCCCGAAAGCATTTTGGAGGGACGCTTAAAGGCAAATGGGTTTTAACCGCTGGTATGGGTGGAATGTCTGGTGCCCAACCCTTAGCCGTAACGATGAACCAAGGGGTTATCCTTGATGTTGAAGTTGACCCAAAGCGGATTGAAAGGCGCTTAAGACAAGGTTTTTGTGATACAATGGTTAACAATTTAGACGAAGCACTCCGATTGGTTTTGGAAGCGGTAAAGCAAAGAATCCCCCGCTCCATTGGACTGGTGGGCAATGCCTCGGATATTCATCCCGAGTTAGTAAAGAGAAATATTATCCCGGATATCTTGACCGACCAGACTTCAGCGCACGATGAGTTAAATGGTTATGTCCCAGGCAGGATGTCTTTGGAAGACGCCTTAACCCTGCGGCAAAAAGACCCCAAGACCTATATCAAATATGCTTATGAGTCAATGGCGCGCCAGATGGAGGCGATGCTGGAGATGCAAAAAAGAGGTGCCATCGCCTTTGATTATGGCAATAATCTAAGAGCCCAAGCCCAAAAAGCCGGTGTCAAAGATGCCTTTAATATCCCTGGGTTTGTCTTGGAGTATATCCGACCCCTATTCTGTCAAGGCAAAGGTCCGTTCCGCTGGGTCGCTTTATCGGGTGATAAAAATGACATTTATAAAACCGATGATTTAGTATTAAAACTCTTTCCGGATAACGAATCACTCAATCGTTGGATTAGATTAGCCCGCACTAAAATACCATTTCAAGGTTTACCGGCAAGAATTTGTTGGTTAGGTTATGGTGAGCGGGATAAATTTGGTTTAGCCCTCAATGATTTGGTTAGCAAAGGTGAGATTAGTGCGCCAGTGGTGATTGGGCGTGACCATCTTGATTCGGGTTCAGTCGCCTCACCGAATCGGGAAACTGAGAAGATGCGCGACGGTTCGGATGCAATTGCCGATTGGCCAATCCTCAATGCCTTGCTCAATGCGGTCTCGGGTGCCTCTTGGGTTTCGGTCCATCACGGTGGCGGAGTTGGCATTGGCTATTCAATCCACGCCGGACAGGTTATAGTTGCCGATGGCACCGCTGAAACGGCTAAACGATTAGAACGGGTTTTAACCAATGACCCGGGTATTGGTATTGCCCGTCACTATGATGCTGGATATGAATTAGCGATTGTCACTGCACAAAAACATAATATCAAGATTCCGATGCCAAAATAAAACTTTTTAAATAGACCGCCCAATAGATTAAAAACATAATCCCAACCGTTTGAAACTCCCTTATTGCGTTACGCAAATTGTATCGCTGATTTATTTTGCCATAAGTTGACTTGAAAAAATACTTCGGCAATACCGCGCCGGTCGTTTGATAATAGAATAGGTATTTTTCTTTAAACTTTCTTATTAAAAAATCCTCTTCCGCCTTAATAATCAGTCCATAATAAACGCCAAAGAGTATGAGTATGACAATGAAAAAATAGAATTTTAGATTAAACGCCAAAAGCACACTTAAGGTCAAAAAGAAGTTTCCTAAATAGATGGGGTTACGGATAAACCGGTATGGACCAGCGCTAACCAATGTTTGAACTTTCAATTCTTTGTCTCTTGACTCTTTATCCAGATAGCCTACTGCCCAAAAACGAAGGATTAAACCAATTAAGGTAAACGGCAAGGCGACCCAAATCCTTTGCCAAACCGGTTGCGAAAAAAACCATACCAGCCAAAAGGCACAAAATCCAATAACACCGCGCCAGCGATAAAGAATATTGCCCAATTTAATCATAATAGCATTCAAGGTTGAATACTAAAGATTAATCATCAAAAGTCAACCAAAAATTGAAGAGCAAAGAGACTTTTCAAAAATCCTTAAAACCGTCCATGAAAGTAGCATTGGTGTTTGTCCCCTAACGCACAGCGAATGCCGAATGAAACGAGGTGTAATGGGAAGCGAGGTGAACCCCGGCGCAATTTTTTGACCGAATCGGCCACACGCTTTTTTGGATGCAAGGTTGAGACCTGCCCTACATCCTCGGTTAACTCGGTATCATCGGTGGTTTTATATTAGGTCTCATTAGTTATCATTCGGGTCATTTGCTTCACTCCAAATTGTCAAAGAGCGATTTCATTGCTTCCAACCCTATTAGACGGAAAAAATTAAAAATGTGACAAAGAAATTTGCTGAAATCAAAACAAACTAAAAATTTGACTTTGTTAAGTTTGAAAGATTATAAAGTTTAACTTTCCACTTGGGCGAAGAAAGACGAGCAAACGACATCCTCACAAGCGAAGAGGAAATAAAGCGTGCTCCAAAGATAGACGAAGCAAACAGGCCCCTGCTTTTGTTCATTTTGCTTCGCTCAATAGACCCTCTGATTAACTCCTATCCAATTTTTTTCATACCCTTACCGAGTTTTAGAAACTAACCAATTGTGCCAAATTTATAAGTTTAAGGAATTCAATATGTTACAAATTTAAGACGCTTGCATTTTTTGCTTGATTCTCTATGTAAAGTCAATAGTTAATTTAGATGTCTTTTTTCGTCATAAGGCTCCTTATTTTTCAAAACTGCATAGGTAATTTCCGCTAACT
>Ga0207433_10014323_pt1 | contig 11514 bp, 12 predicted proteins | sample YelNatPaOPGAMG01_FD_187559 | JGI IMG/M metagenome (GOLD analysis project Ga0207433, IMG submission 187559) | Hot spring thermophilic microbial communities from Obsidian Pool, Yellowstone National Park, USA - OP-RAMG-01 (SPAdes) (version 3) | ecosystem: Environmental > Aquatic > Thermal springs...
CGACTGCCTTGACAATCGCATCTCGTCTCTGTCCGCCAAAGCCGGATTTGGTGATTCAAAGGGGCAAAGCCCATTTGTCTTGCGGTCTATTTATCACCTATGCGCCGAGGTTTAGCCGAACTTCCTCTTCATACCGGCAAGGCGCCTCCTTGGCTTTTTGCCCGAATGACCCGTCTTGCCCGCGCCATTATTGAAATTATTATTGGTGAATATGGCACCGATGAGTTTCTCAAACGAATCGCAGACCCAGTTTGGTTTCAAAGTCTTGGCTGTGTCTTAGGTTTTGATTGGCACTCTTCGGGTGTTACAACTACCGTCACCGGTGCCTTAAAAGAAGGACTAAAAGAACTTGAAGTTGAACTTGGAATATTTATTGCGGGTGGCAAAGGCAAAACATCAAGGAAGACGCCAGAAGAGATTCAAATCAAGACACAAAAATTTGGTTTAGACCCCAACCCCTTGATTTATGCCAGTCGGATGTCCGCCAAGGTTGATTCGTCTGCCTTGCAGGATGGTTATCAAATCTATCACCATACCTTCTTCGGCACAAAAGATGGCAAATGGGCAGTGGTGCAGCAAGGGATGAATCCTGCCACCCGCTGGGCAAGGCGCTACCATTGGTTGTCTTGGGATATTACCGATTTTGTGGTTGAACCCCATAAGGCAATTGTCTGTAACCATAAGACCTCGCCTTTGAACTTAGTCGCCAAAGAAAGTGAGGATACCCGAACCATATCCGTAAAACTAACCAACGAAAAACCCGAGAAGGTAGTTCGCGAATTGAAACGAATAAAAGAGTTAGTCTTGCCCAGTCATCACCCGATTTACGCCTCGGACATCAATCCAAAGAGAATTGAAAAGATTCTTTTAGCCACTTATGAAAATCCACCCCCAGACTTTGCCTCATTACTCATAAGACCAGGAATTGGACCAAAGACCCTGCGTGCCTTGGCTTTGATTTCCGAAATCACCTATGGCGCCAAACCAAGTTTTTTTGACCCGGTAAGTTTCTCATTTGCCCATGGTGGCAAAGATGGTTACCCTTATCCAATAAATCAGAACGACTATGACCAATCAATTGCAATCTTGGAAAAAGCGATTAAACAAGCAAAGATTGGCCGGACCGAACAATTGCAAGCCTTAAAGCGTTTAGCCCTTTGGCTGACCTAAAAGAATGCAATTACCGGATAAGTTTTTAAATCGTTATAAACCAATCATTCCGGATTTTGACCAGTTTATTGAGGCGCTGAACCGACCATTGAAAACGGTTATCCGACTGAATACCTTAAAAGGCGAAAAAGAAGAAATACTATCCTTATTATTTGATTATCAATTAGAACCAATCCCCTGGTATCCTTTAGCCTATCGGATAAAAAATGATATTCATATTGGCAATCGGTTGGAGCACTTCTTGGGTTTGGTCTATGCTCAGGAAGCCGCCTCAATGATTCCGCCTTTAATTTTAGACCCAAAACCACAAGAAAAGGTCTTAGATATAGCTGCCGCCCCCGGTTCTAAAACAACCCAAATGGCATGTCTGATGAAAAATACTGGCTTAATTGTGGCAAATGATTCAAACCGAAAAAGAATCCAACCATTAATCGCCAACCTTGACCGCTTGGGCACTCTAAATGTCGTAGTCACAAATAAAAAAGGCGAGAGGTTAGGCGAACTGATGCCTAAATTTTTTGACCGGGTGTTGGTTGATGTCCCTTGCTCCTTAGAAGGTATGGTTCGGAAAAATACTGATGCCTTAATCCGCTGGAGCGAGTCAAATATTATCCGACTCTCAATGTTACAAAAAGCGCTCTTGGTCTCTGCCTTTCGCACCTTAAAACCGGGTGGGGTATTGGTCTATTCTACCTGCACAATCGCCCCTGAAGAAAATGAAGCGGTAGTCAGTTTTCTTTTAGAGCGAAACGAAAATGCCCAACTTGAACCAGTCAAACTACCCGGTCTTATCACCCGTCCTGGACTAACCCAGTGGCACCGAAGCCGTTTTCATCCCGATTTAGTCAAAGCGGCGCGAATCTATCCTCAAGATAATGACACCGAATCATTCTTTATTGCAAAAATCAAAAAACTAAACTCTAATGTCTGAACAATCCATAGAATATCTTAAAACCAACTTCGGCATCAATCCTGATATCTTTGAAGAGTTAGCCATTTTAAAAATCGGCAACGAAGTGTATATTATGAACAAAGATGCAATCAGTTTCAAACAACTAAAGACCTGTCACCGGGGCATAAAATTAGCCCAACTCTTTAGCCATTCTATACGTTTATCTACCGGGGCGGTCCAACTCTTTGGCAAATTCGCTACCAAAAATACGATTCAACTCAACTATGCCGAGGCAATTATGTTTGCCCAAGGCAAAGAAATTATCCCTCGCAACAAACCAATCCCCAATATTGACGGTTTAGTTATTGCCCAATACAAACAATTTCCCATCGGCATTGGTAATTACAAAGAAGGCAAATTGAAAAGTATGATTACCAGGTCACAGGTCCTACGCTTTGGTTGGCGAAAGAGAAAAACTAAATACAAAGGGGCTTTGCCCCTTTGAATCCCCAATTTTTTACCGCAGAGTCAGCCGAGAATCTTCTCTTATCTCTGATTTCTCTGCGGTTAAAGAATGGGGAGATGAGGGGTAATCCGCCTTGGGCGGATACGCTTTGCGTTTTCCCCTCAATCACAAAAGGGAGTTACGATGAGTAAATTATGTCCGGTTTGTCGGATTAATATGACTCAAATTTATGGAACCGCCGAGACTTCTCTTTCGGTAAATATTGACCAGTGTTCAAAATGCGGTGGCTTCTGGTTTGATAACCAGGAATTATTTATCATTTCTCCTAATATTGCTGAAGAATATGATACGCTGGTCAATGCCCAAGGAACCCCTGACTCTCTTCCCAAAAATCGCATTTGTCCAAATTGTCAGTTACCTTTGATTCTACTAAAAGACCCTGAATTATCCAAAATACTCCAAATTGATATCTGTCCAAAGTGTCTGGGGATGTGGTTGGATAAAGGTGAATTTCTTCAGTATAAAGAATATCAGAAAGAAAAGATTGAAAGAGCGAAAAAAGAGGATGCGTTAAGAGCGGCTGAGAATTTAAGAAAACTGCAAGGCAGTGAGCAATTTTGGCAATTTCTAATGAGCGACCCCTATCGTCCTATGGAAACAAGCGAGGCAACTGAATTCATCGGCAACTTAGAATCGGTCCTTTTGTGGTTGATAAATTTAATATTAGGTAGATTAAAAGTCTAATGATTGTAGGGCAAGTCCGCCTAAGGCGGATTAGCCTTGCAAAAAGAAAAAGAGACGCAACCCTAAAGGTTGCCTACCATAGTTGACTTTCAATTAGAGTTCAGTAAATTTTGCGGGTTAAAGATTTTTAATTAGGCAAGGAGGAAAAGATATGGATAAAGAGATAATATTTTGCAACTCTATGGAAGTTAAACTTCAATAACCATTTTGATATTGACCAACTTCAAATTTTGATTATATCTTATTATAGAATTTTACTATAAAAAAGGAGACAGGATGAAACGGATTTTGGTATCCCTAATCATTGTTCTAATCTCTGGTCTGATATTTTTTGCCGGTTGTCCTAAGAAAAAGGGCAAACCACCAACAAAACCGATGACCCCTTCTGGTCCCTCTTCTGGTAACATAAATGTCGCTTATAATTTCTCATCTTCCGCCCAAGACCCGGATGGCGATAGTGTGGCAATAAGATTCTCCTGGGGCGATGGCGACACCTCTAATTGGAGTCCTTTTGTGCCGAGTGGTGATTCAGTTGCAATGAGCCATTCCTGGTCCAATACAGGAACTTATTATATCAAGGCACAGGCAAAAGACGAAGATGGTTTGACATCCGATTGGTCAACTGGACTTTCAATCACAATCTCTCTCACCTGGACAAAGACCTTTGGCGGAAGCAGTTATGATGAAGGCAATTCGGTTTCTCAGACCTCGGATGGCGGATATATCATCACTGGCTGTACAAGGTCATTTGGTGCTGGTTACGATGATGTCTATCTTATCAAGACCGATGGAAATTGGTAATCCAGTTAAATAAGAAGGTGCAGGAGCGATAAAGATTTAAATCAAAAAGGAGCCAAGTTTCTAACCTACTCCAAAATCCAACTCAACAACTATAAATTTCTTATAAGTCCAGCCTACTAAGTAGCCTACAGGGCAACACCCGACGCAACCGTATCCAGCCAATAACCTATCCTTAAGCCTAAACCGTAGCCTATGGCTGATTCTACGCTAAGTGCTATCTTTTAACCTACTGACAACGCTGATACTTAGCCTAATCCGAGACCTATTCATTGGGCTAACTTTTGACCTAAGACCAATCCTGCCCCCTATACTACTCCCGGCTCGGTATAGGGGCTAGCCCCACCCTATCCCCCAATGATTGGTCAAGACGACCTTTAGGCTGAAAAATCAATGACTTAGACAATCCGGCTTAGGCGGATTAGAAAAATTAAAGAAAAATACCAAAAAACTTTAGAAATTTTAAAGTGACTTTAGAAATCTTAAAGAAAAATTGAGAAAAATTTTAGAAATTTTAAAATCCGCTATGACTTTATAAGGAATAAGCAATGGGCTCTTTTGTGCCAAGATTTATCCGCCTATGGCGGATTGCTCTGATAACTTGTCGGTTAAAAAACAGGAAGATGAGGATTTCCCCTTATCTATACACGATAGATTTTGTCTTTGATAAAGGTTTCGTCGTGCCGCCAACCCTCTTTTACCTTTACCCAAAGTTCTAAGAAAACTGGTCTGCCTAAGAAGTTTTCAATATTTTTCCTGGCGATACTGCCAACCTTTTTTAGTGCACTACCATCCTTACCAATCAAGATTGCCTTTTGCGAATCCCGTTCGGTATAAATAATCGCCTTGATATAATCTTTGGCTTTTCCCCGTTCTTTAAATTCTTCAATCGCTACTGTGGTTGAGTAAGGAATCTCTTCACCGTAATGGTTGAAAATCGCCTCCCGAATAATTTCGGCAACAAAAAACCTTTCTGGTCGTTCGGTGATTTGGTCTTGCGGATAAAATGGTTGACCAAAAGGCAAATTCTCTACAATCCCTTTCTTTAAATCATCCACCCCATCATTATACAATGCGGAAATCGGATAGATGTCTTTAAAACCCATCTTACTATATTCTTCAATGATTGGTAGCAGTTGCCTTTTATCTACCGTATCAATCTTATTAATCACTAAGATTGTCGGTTTTTTTAGCAATCCTTGGATTGTCTTTTTTTCATTCTCATCAGGCAGGTCCTTGGGTTCAATCATCAAAACTATCAAGTCCGCATCTTCTAATGCGCTCTTCACTTCTTTTTGCATAATCTTTTGTAAGGGATAAGCCGGTTTAATCATCCCCGGGGTATCAATAAATAATGCCTGAAAGTTTTCGCCATTGAGGATACCCAAGATTCGGTGCCGGGTGGTTTGGGGTTTTGGGGTGACGATTGAGAGTTTATATTTGAGTAAGGAATTTAATAGGGTAGATTTTCCGACATTGGGTTTACCGATGATTGCCACATAACCGGCTTTAAATGACCCCTGCATTACTTCGGCTGACCATACCCATTCGGGTAAATTTTTCAATTCGTTTTTTTACTAATTCATCGGTTGGAATGGTTTCAAGTTCTGAAAGATTTTTTAAGACCGCGGTTTTAACATTTTTCGCCGCGGTTGCCCAATCCTGATGCGCACCACCCAACGGTTCAGGGATTATCTCATCAACAACTTTAAACTCGGCCAGGTCTTGGCTGGTCAATCTTAATACCTTTGCCGCTTCTTCGGCTTTATTGCCATCCCGCCAAAGAATTGAGGCGCACCCTTCAGGTGAGATTACCGAATAGGTCGCATACTCCATAATTAAGATTCGGTCGCCGACCGCAATGGCTAAGGCGCCACCCGAACCACCTTCGCCACAGATGACAACAATAATTGGAACTGGGAGAACCGCTAACTCCCTTAAGTTCCGGGCAATTGCTTCGGCTTGGCCTCTTTCCTCAGCCCCGACTCCGGGATAGGCGCCTGGGGTATCAACAAAGGTTAATAACGGAAGATTAAATTTTGCCGCCAGTTGCATAACCCGAAGCGCCTTTCGGTAGCCCTCCGGATGCGGCATACCAAAATTTCGCCTCAATTTATCCCTGGTATCCCGACCCTTCTGGTGTCCGATAATAACCAAATTTTTCCCATCCATCTTTGCCAAACCAGCAACAATCGCTGGGTCATCACCATAGCCACGGTCACCGTGCAACTCAATAAACTCTTCGCAGATTAAGTCAATATAATCAAGGGTATAAGGTCTTCGGGGATGCCGGGCTAAACAAACCTTTTGCCAAGGGGTGAGATTGGAATAAATCTTTTTCTTTAATCTTTCGGCTTGGGCTCTTAGCCGATTAATCTCCTCTTGGTAGCCACCAAGTGTGGAGAGTTCGGAAATCTTTGCCTCAAGTTCGGCAATCGGTCGCTCAAAATCGAGCCAGCCTTCCAGCATAGATTAATATCCAAAACCCAAGGCAAACCGATGGGTTATGCCTAAGTCATAAGTATAAGGGCTGAAAGAATATTCAATCCGGAAACTCTTGAGTTTAAATCCCAACCCAGTTGAAAACTTATTCGTTTCTGAGAACGGACGGAAACCACCCTGCAAGAATAAGAAGTTATTCAAGGCAAATTCGGCACCGATACCAAGATGGAGTCGCTTGTCATAAGGCAGATAAGAACAATCAATCGCACCAATCAAACTGCTTCCTGTGGTGCCCAAGTCAAACTTTAAGTTTGCGCCCGCCTTTGCCTCAGTGGGCAACCAAAATTTTTCGCGCAAGTATCGCAGGGTTCCGCCAAAATTGATTATGGAGAAGCCCAAACTCAACTTCGGCATAACATCCAATTTTAATCCAACATCTATACCGCCACTGCTTGCGGTCTTATCCAGTATCTTTTGATAATAAAATTTTCCTGAGACACCAATTGCGGTTCGGCTGTCTAAGGCACGACTTAAGGTCAAAAATAGGCTATAGTCTTGAGGAATGAAATAATCAATTGGCTCATCGGTCGGCTTTGTATCCCGATACTCAACTTTGCCATAAGAGAAATTTACAATACCTACGCCGATATTAAAGATTTTCGTCGGTCGGGTAACAAAAAGGGACTGATGGTGCATATCCGAAAACCACTTGGCATAATAAAGACTGGCTAAGAAGTTTTGATAAAAACCAATCGTTGCCGGATTAAAATAAATCGCTTGTGGTCCTTGAGCCGAGGCAACGCCGGTATTTGCCATTGCTGCCTCTCTTACCGCTGGGCAAATCTTTAATGAAGTCAATCCTGAATTAGCCAAAGCGAAATTGAAAATAAAGATTATTAGGAAAAGTTTTTTATTTATGGGCATAAAATTTTTCTCCCTTTTGGTTTTAACTTTCAATAATCTCAACATTCGCCCGGGGTAGCGTAATTCTCTTACCACCTTCCAGTTCAACCTCTAAGACCCTAACTTTGGACTCGGTCTCAATGGTCTGTAACTCAACAGGCAAAGCCACCACTTTGCCTAATAAGCCAAAGAAGGGTTGGCGAATGATTCTAACTGGTGTGCCAATCTCCAAGCCGCCTTCGCGAATGCTATCTTTGACTTCACCTTTTTTATCCTCGCAAGGAACAATTACCTCGGGCCTTATTACCCCGGCTCGGATTTGAGTCGCACCGTTCATTGAACCAATCTTGCCATTTAAAGACTTTAGTAACCTAAAGGTATGATTTGCCATTCGCATCCGACCGAACCCCTCGGTCACCACTAAGGTAAGACCGGTCTTTTCTGAACCAGTAATCGCCACACCAATATCATAGCCTAAGAATTTCCTTAAAGTCTCATCTTCTACTCCGCCCACAACAATCCCTTTCGCACCAACCGCCTTTGCCTTTTCTAAGGCAGAATAGTCGCATAACGAACCACCAATAATAATCTTATCCTTGCAATTCTCGTCAATATCCGAGGCAGTAAGAACATCATCGGGCGAGATAACAACCGTCAACAATTCGCCGCGGGTCTCGCCTCCGATACCAAATATCCCTTGAACCAAACTGGCGACTGTTTCTACTAATACCCCTTCATTTGGAAAAACTTGCACTACCTCACCATCAATATAGGCGGTTACTGCCACCGGTTGGGGTGGTTCGCGTAAAATCACTTGGCCGGTAATCTCCGAGATACTCTCAATGGTTCCCTTAATTGGTGAGCGGACTGCTGACTTGAAAAGACCTAAAAACCCCTTAGATTGGGCAATGATTTCATCCTTTTCGATTGGCTCGCCGACTTTCTTTAACATCATCCCAGTAATATCTTCGGGTGGGACACCCAAAAGTCCTGCCACATTTAAGGTTGTCACATTACCAGGAAGGGCAGTCCGTGCCACAATATCATTGCCAAAGACCTTTTGACCAACACTTACTAATACCTCGCCAGTTAAAGGCAATCTTCGGTCTTTTACAACCTTAGTTCGCTCGGTTACTTTCAAACCAGGTGTATAAGCATGTGCCATTACCCTATTAGCATATCCAAAAAACTCTCAATTGTCAACTGCTTAAATTTTTCTCTTGACAAAATCAAGGCGAACCTTATAATTTAATATAGGGGGCGAATGGGTTCGACGGAGTGATTGATGGGTTTAGGGGCATAGCGAGGTTCTTCTATCGCCTCGTTAATCTTGATAGAAGAAAAAACAGCTGCCAATAACAGCTACGCACTGGCTGCCTAATTAAAGGCAACCCCTTAATCGGCAAGTTCACCCGGTGCCGAATTAGGGTCGAATAGGGTGATAAAGGTTTAGGTTTTGTCTCAGAATCTAAACTGGATAATTTATTGAGACTGGTTGGTTTCCGCCTGTCCTTTGGCTAAGAAACCGACGACAAAGATAAAAGGACTAACTATGTAGAACCTAAATCCTGAACGCTTCGGACGCGGGTTCGATTCCCGCCGCCTCCATTTTGTTCTTCACAATCCTCAAGAAGATTTGATTTTTCTCCGCCTTTTTTCTCCTTTCGGCGAATAGAATATCCTGCCGCCTGGGGCACTAATAATTGCCTTATAGAGACTTTCAAAGTCCTGCTGATTATTAATGAAGTCCAAGTTCTCGGTGTTAACGATTAAAACTGGAGTTGCGTCATAATGTAAAAAAAATCGATTATAACTATCGGCTAATGCTTGGAGGTATTCTGAAGTAATGTCGCGCTCAAAAGGTCTACCCCGTTTTCTAATTCTTTCCAAAAGCGTCTCAATCCGGGCTTGAAGATAAACCACTAAATCCGGTTTTCTAATGTCTTTAACTAAAAATTGATAAAGTTTTTCGTATAATACAAGTTCGTGTTCGGTGAGATTAAGATAAGCGAAGATGCGGTCCTTATCAAAGAGATAATCGCTGACAATTCTTTCAATAAATAGATTGCGTTGGGCAAGGCTTTGCTGTTGTTTATGCCGCGAGAGCAAAAAGAAGATTTGGGTCTGAAAGCTATAACCGCGCATATCTTGGTAAAAATTACTGAGAAAGGGATTTTCTTCAACTTCCTCAAGGATACACTCGGCATTTAACCGCTTGGCTAAAATCTTTGCCAATTCGGTCTTACCAACTCCGATTACACCTTCAATGGCAATATACCTCAATTCCAAGGTTTGACTCCTTTTGTTGTAACCAATTTAAGCAGTTCGGCAACTGTTTTTTTTAAAATCGGATGGCGAAAGTCAGGGAGAATTTCTGCCAGCGGCACCAAAACAAAAGCCCGCTCGTGCATTCGGGGGTGCGGAATAACCAAATCCTCTTGCGCAATGACTAATTGGTCATAGAAAATTATGTCTATGTCAATTGTCCTTGGTCCATTTTTTATTCCTCTTATCCTGCCCAAGTTTTCTTCAATTTGCCCAATCAATTTTAGGCAAGCCTTAGGCGTTCGTTCCGTGATAAGACCCAGCACCATATTAAGAAACTTTGGTTGTTCTTGATACCCCTCGGGTTCGGTTTCGTAGATTTTTGACTGGTATTTTATCTCCATTCCATTTTGCCTAAGCAGTTCAATAGCCCGCTTGAGATTAAGCTCTCTACCGTCTTGAAGATTGTCCAGCCCAAGATTGGAACCTAAACTAAGAACTAAAAAGGGCATTAGAAAAGTCTATTTATTAAATTTTAAATGTCAACTCCGAAGAAAAAGAGCCCTGATCTTTAAAAATCAGGGCTCGCTTGGTCATTATTCCTTAACTCGTTCAACCTTAGTCGCTTTTTTCCCTTTGGGCGAGTCGGTCAATTCAAATTTAACGCGCTCGCCTTCTTTCAGTGTCCGATATCCTTCACCGGTAATATCGGTGAAATGAACAAATACATCACCACTACCGTCTTCGCGTTCGATAAAACCAAAACCCTTCTTGCCATCAAACCACTTCACTTTACCATAGTAAGGCATACAATACTACCCACCTTTCCAAGCCTAAAGACTATCCGTCCCCGAGAATTTTTTTAAACCCGGGGCGATGAGGGGTTTCCCCTCATCTAAAGGACAAGGCTTAAATTATCTTATCCAATTTTTAAATAATGTCAACAATGCCTTCTTGACACTTACCGGGATGGTCTTATAATCATCTTGGAGGTCTTAATGCGATTAGTCACCGCCCGTGAAATGAGGGCAATTGATTTAATGGCGGAAAAAAAGTTCGCCATCCCCAGTATCGTCTTAATGGAGAATGCTGGGCTTGGTGTTTGTAATGTGATTGAAGAGTATTTTCCTTTGCTGGCTGATTTGAAGGTTTTAGTCATCTGCGGTAAGGGCAACAATGGTGGCGATGGGTTGGTTGTTGCCCGTCATCTGATTAATCGCGGGGCTTGCTTGGCCGTAGTCCTGCTTGGTAATAAATCTGAAATCAAGGGTGATGCCAAGACCAATCTTTTGATTCTTGAGCAAGGTTTCGTAAAGACCTATCCAATAAAAAATATCGCCCAACTTAAAAAATTAGCCAACAATTTTAAACCGGATATTATCGTTGATGCAATCTTTGGCACTGGTTTTTCTGGCGCGCCAAGAGGGATATATGCTGAAGCCATAAACTTAATCAATCAAATACCCGCCTTCAAGATTGCGGTTGATATACCATCGGGTGTTAGTGCTGATGATGGTTCGGTGCAAGGTTTAGCCGTAAAAGCCGATGTTACGGTAACAATGGGATTATTAAAATGCGGTCATCTATTATTCCCGGGCAGGAATTATTGTGGCGATGTCTGGATTACTGATATTGGTATACCAATAAACAAAATTAATGAAACCGGTAATCTTTTTTTAATTGATTCTTTGCTGGTAAGAGGCGCCTTACCCAAACGGTTGGCTGAAGGCCATAAAGGAACTTTTGGCACCGCCTTGATTTTAGCCGGGTCAAGGGGCTTTAGTGGCGCGGCGGTTCTGACTGGACTTGGTGCCTTACGCAGTGGTGCTGGTTT
>Ga0207433_10014341_pt1 | contig 11505 bp, 9 predicted proteins | sample YelNatPaOPGAMG01_FD_187559 | JGI IMG/M metagenome (GOLD analysis project Ga0207433, IMG submission 187559) | Hot spring thermophilic microbial communities from Obsidian Pool, Yellowstone National Park, USA - OP-RAMG-01 (SPAdes) (version 3) | ecosystem: Environmental > Aquatic > Thermal springs >...
CTCTTCTCGTCTCTCGGATGCCGAGGGTTCCAATCCCATTCTTCTGGCTGCGGTTGTTGAGATGATCCATACGGCGACTCTTCTCCATGACGATGTCGTGGACAATGCCGATGTTCGCCGGGGAAAGCAGTCAGCGCACCAGCGCTGGGGAAACCAGTCGGCGATCCTTGTCGGGGACTTTCTCTATGCAAACTCCCTCTGGCTTGCCATGGGGCTTCATAGCCACGAAGTCAACGACTCTCTGACACTTGCCTGCAAGAAGATGTCCGAAGGAGAGATCCTCGAACTTTTTCTCGATGGCAACCTCGAGGCGACCGAAGACCAGTATTACAATGTGGCGGCCTGCAAGACAGCGACATTGACAGCGAGCACGTGCCGTCTTGGGGGAGTTCTCGGAGGAGTTTCGGACGAGAAAAAAAATGCCCTCGAGAGCTTCGGCTATTTTGTAGGGATGGCCTTCCAGGTTGCCGATGACGCTCTCGACTACATGGCGAGCGAGGAAAAGTTGGGCAAGACCCTGGGAAGAGATCTTTCCGAAGGGAAGATGACTCTCCCCCTTATTCATTGCCTCTCAAAGGCCTCCGAATCGTCCCGGGCCCGGATCGTGACAAAGATCGGTTCAGGCCTTGTCAAAAACGGGGATCTCGAAGAGGTTCTGCAGATTATGCAGGAGACTGGCTCGATCCTCTACTCGCTCTCCCGGGCCCGGGAGTTTACCCGAAAGGCGCAGGAAAGCCTCTCTTGCTTTCCTGACTCTCTTTCGAAGCAGCATCTTCTCGCCCTCTCGGAATTTGTCATCTCGAGGGAGACCTAAATTACGGGAGAAAATTAATAGCCTTCTCCCAATCCATCTTTCACACGAACATCAATGGAGGAACGTTGGCCGACCTGATTCCCTTCAACGGGCTGGTGTACGCGGAGTCTCTCAAAAGCTCTATCGGTAATCTGACCACCCCCCCCTACGACATCATTTCCAAGGAGGCCCAGAAGGCCTTTTACGACAAGCATCCGGATAATGTCATCCGCCTCGAGCTTCCCATCCCTCCCGATCCGGAAACCCCGGAGTCGAACCGGTACACCCGTGCAAAGAAGGACCTCGACAGGATGCTTGCCTCGAAGGTTTTGACGGTCGATCCTGTTCCCGCTCTCTACCCCTATACCATGACCTTCACCGATCCCCTGACAGGCGGATCCCGGAAGATCCAGGGCTTTGTCGGGCGTATCCGCCTTGAGGAGTGGGAGAAGAAGATCGTCTATCCTCACGAGCGAACTCTTCAGGGTCCGAAGGAGGACAGGATGGCCCTTTTTAAGGCCACTGCGTGCTCCTTTAGCCAGATCTATCTCCTCTATCCCGATGCCACTCGCGAGATCATGGCTCTTCTCGGGGCCAAATCCGCCGAGAGATTCCGCTGTACCGACGCGGATGGCGTTCTCCACGAGCTCGGGGCCGTGACCGACTCCGCCGTCTTAAGCCAGGTCGTCGACCTCTTTCGAAAGAAGTCCCTTTACATAGCTGATGGCCATCACAGGTATGAAACCTATCTGGCTTACAGGAACTATCGCCGAAGCCTTGAGGCCACTCCGGATCCGAATGCTCCCTACGAGTTTGTGACTGTCTTTCTTGCGGCGATGGAGGACGAGAATCTCTCCGTTCTTCCTACCCACAGGCTTGTGCGAAACCCGGGCTCCGACGGGATCTCCGGATTTCTCGACGCGCTTTCCTCCCGCGCCACGATCACGCGGATGCCAAAGTCCGAGGGCGACCGTTTTCTCTCTGAACTCCGGGCCTCCGACCCTCGGGAGACGGTGATTGGTGTTGCTGTGCGGGAGACGGAGGAGCTTCTCGTCTGCCGGCTGAACGTTACCCGAGGTGAAGGGGTCAAAGGACTCGACACCTACTGGCTTCAGGAGGCGGTTCTTTCCCCGCTTCTTTCCATCACGCCCGAGCGTATCCGCACCGAAGATCTTCTCCGGTACGACAAGTCGGACCGTTCGGTCATGGAGAAGGTCTTTGTCGCGAAGGAGTATGCCCTAGGCTTCTTTATCCGTCCTGTCTCCGCCAAGGTCATTGAGGGGGTCTCCCAGCGAGGCGAGCTTATGCCCCAGAAGTCGACCTACTTCTATCCAAAGCCGTTGACGGGAATGGTGATGGCGAAGCTTTAGTTCGCTGCTTTGGTCGTTTTTTTGTGGGTGTCGCACTTCGGTGCGACGCCCTTTTTTTGACTTGATCAGGGTTTTACGTCGGTTGCCGGGTCGGGGGCGAGTGGATGGAGCGTTGAAAGGGCCTCTTCCATGTCCTTTGGGAGCGGGGCCGAAAAATTGAGTCTTTCATTTGTGACGGGGTGGGTAAAGCCCAGCTTTGCGGCATGGAGCATGATCCGGGGGAAGGGGTGAGTCTCCTTTCTTCCCCTCTTCCTGTAGACTGGGTCGCCTGCCAGGGGATGGCCGAGGTGGTGCATGTGGACGCGGATCTGGTGAGTGCGTCCTGTGAGGAGGGTTATATCGAGCAGGGAATAGCCTTCGGCATAACTGGTCACAACCCGGTACCGTGTTTGGGAGGGTTTTCCTGAGGCTGTCACGGCGAATTTTTTGCGGTCTCCACTTGATCGCCCGATGGGGGCATCGATCAGACCCCTCTTTGACGGAAGGATGCCGATGGCCAGGGCAAGGTAGCTTTTGGAGACATGACGGTCGCGGAACTGGACCATGAGCTGGTCCACCACCTCGGAAGACTTTCCCACAACCATGAGTCCCGACGTGTCTTGGTCGAGGCGATGAACGAGGCCGGCTCTGGCAGGTCCTTCGGACTCTTCGGTCTCCCCTTTTGTGAGGTAGCCGAGAAGACCGTTTAAGAGTGTCCCGTTCGGATGTCCTGGTGCGGGGTGGACGACGAGGGCAGGGGGTTTGATGATGACAAGGAGTGAGGGATCCTCGTAGAGGATGTCGAGGTCCATCTCTTCGGGTGCGTCTTCGGCCGGCGAAGGGGGGGGGATGTGGACGGTGATGAGGTCCTTCCCGCGGATCCTGTATGAGGCGGGTTCGATACGACCGTTGACGGTAATGAGCCCTTCATCGAGGATCTTCTGTATCCGGGAGCGGGAGAAGGGAAGACAGCTCTGGGCGAGGAAGTGATCGAGCCTTTTCTTCGATTCTCCCGGGTCGACCTGGTACATGCGGCAATTAGTTGAGATGTCAGCCGGATCTTCTCCGTCCGGACCGGGCGGAAGCATTTGTCTCAGGCGGTCAATGCCGGCTGATGGATCGATCCTTTTCAACCTTTTCCCTGGCCTTTTCCATGTTGGACTTGATGGCCGAATTCCCGGGATCCTGCTTCTGGGCGATTTTCCATTCGGCCAGGGCGCGCTCGTAATTTTCCTGGTCCATAAAGATTGTCCCGAGATCGATGCGTGCCTGGAGGTTCATGGGGTTCATGTCGAGAGCCTCTTCAAGAACGCTGATCGCTCCGTCCCTATCCCCTACCATGTTGAGTGTCCACCCCAACTCCCGCATCGTTTCATCGCTTGGCTCGATTTCGACGGCCTCCTCGAGCTCCATGATCGCCTCGTCCCACTTCCCCTGTTCCGAGTAAAGGAGTCCTAGAAGCTGATGGACCCTTGGGTGAAGGGGATCGATGTCTGTGAGGGCCAAAAGGTAGCGTTCCGCCTCTTCAAACCGGGCATGTTCAAAGTAGATCTTCCCAATGGTCTCGTAGGCATCGGTGTTGAGCGGGTCCTCAGAGAGAAGGTCGTTCAAGAGAAGAATCGCCCCCCGGGGGTTCCCCTTCCCGTGGGCTGCAAAGGCCAGGTGCAGGATGATGTCCCGCTTTTCTACGATATTCTGGGAGCCTTCGAGGAGGGTCTCCCCAAGACGTTCCGCCTCGTCGAACTCCTTGAAATAGATCAGAAGGTGGAGAGCATAGATCCCAAGCTTCCGATCCTTGGGGAAGTCCTCTCTCCAGAGGGTGATCTTTTTTGAGGCCTCGTCGAAGCGGCCCCCCGCGATAAGCGCATCGATCATCAGGTACTTGAACGGCATGATATCCGGGTTGTCGGTGACACCCGATTCGGCCAGATGAAAGGCCTTGAGCCATTCATTGTTCTCAAGAGCCAGCTGAATGCGGGTGATGCGGCTTTTTGCGTTTTGGTCCATGCCCATCTCCTCCTTAGCTCGTGTCGTAGCGAGTCTTCTTGTTATTCCGGCCGGGCGGATGAGCCGGTCCTGATCCTCTCCTCCCTCCACTGGAGGAAGAGAAGGGATCCCACCCCGACGACGATGCATGAATCGGCAATATTGAATGCCGGCCAATGGGCATTTCCTATATAAAAATCAAGGAAGTCGACGACTCTGCCGTGGTCTATCCTGTCGTACAGGTTTCCTGCGGCCCCCCCCAGGATCAGGGCGAGAGGGTATATTTCAATGGCGCCTTGCCGGGCCTTCTTCCAACTGTAGATGAGGATTGCAAGCATCGCCAGGATGGTAAAGGCGATCAGGAAGCCTTGGTGCCCTCCCCCGCCATTTCCCGATAAGATTCCGAATACGATTCCGGTATTTCGAACCGAGATAATTCTGAAAAAATGGGGGATAAGCTGAACGCTTGAAAAAAGGTCAAGTCTTTTCAGCACAAGGGATTTCGTCAGCTGGTCGACAATAAAAACTGCGGCCGAGATCCCTCCGTACACGATCCATCTCTTTCCGATTTTTTTCTCCTTGCCTTTTAATCCCTGATATTATTCTACCATACTCTTCCTCCCCCCTGCATGAGCGGCAGGGGAGGATCAGGACCCTTTCACAACCTTATAGCATCTCTTGCAAACGGGTAGGCTCTCTGCATTTTTTCCCGTATTTTCCCGGATAAGCCAGCATCGTTCGCATTTTGTTCCCGGAGCCTTATACAGGGTAATCCTCCCCTCTGCAACCCCCAGCTCCGCCTCTCCCAGTGGCGGAGTCTTGCCTCCTTCATTACAGGTGAGGCGCGAGACGATAAAGAAGTTTTCGAGGAAGTCCTCTCCCAGGTTTTCCGTATCGATCTTTTTTGTTTCTCCTGTCAGATCGAGCCAGAGCTCCATTGTCGTCCGGATAATTTTTTCTTTCTTCAGGTCGTCCGAAATCTTTCCCAGTACGGAACGGACTTCGAGAAGCCTTTCGATGGACTGTTCGAGAGAGGCATTCTCTCTCTCCGGCGCTAGTGCCGGAAAGGGTCTTGTCACTATGTCGAGAAGTGCGAGATCTGGACGGTCTCCGGTTTGCTTGTAGTTCTCTCCCGTCCTGTCGTGAAGAACGATTTCCGTTGTCGTAAACGGAAGGATCGGGTGAATGAGAGGGAGGATTTCGTCTAGAAGGAGGCGAAGTGTTTTTTGCGTTCCCCTTCGCAAAGGTCCTCCGGATGCCTCGGCGTAGAGACGGTCCTTGACGATGTCGAAGTAGTGTGCCGAGAGAGTCACGGCGCAGAAATTGTTCATCTGGCTGATAACCTGGGAGAATCTCTTTTCGTTGTAGGAGGAGAGAATCTCCCTCTTGGTCCGCTCCCAGACCGAGAGGACCCAGCGGTCCAGGGGATCAGGGGAGAGCGGGCCCGGCGCCCCGTCCTTCAGGTCGTCGATATTTCCCAGTATGAACCGGATTGTATTCCTGATCTTTCTGTATGAATCCACCATGTTGTTGACAATTTCAGAGGAGAGTCTCGTGTCTTCCTGGTAATCGGCCGAGGCGACCCAGAGCCGCAAGACATCGGCGCCATATTTATCTGTGATCTCCTTTGGACTTATGACGTTTCCAAGGGTTTTGGCCATCTTGCGACCCTGACCGTCGACGACAAAACCGTGCGTCAGGACAGACCGATACGGAGGGGCTCCCTCGAGAGCCATCGAGGTCAGAAGGGAGGAATGGAACCACCCCCGATGCTGGTCAGATCCTTCAAGGTAGAGATCGGCCGGCCATTTTGTATCTTTTCTTTTTTTGAGGACGGCCTCGTGCGAGACCCCCGAATCGAACCAGACATCGAGAATGTCCTTCTCGCGTTCGATATCTGAGCCTCCGCAATGAGTGCAATGGTAGTCCGCAAGGAATGCCTCTCTTTTATGGTCGTCAAACCAGAAGTCGAGCCCTTCCTCATCCGTCCTGTCTGCCATTTTATTGACAAGGAGGGGATCCAGGGTCGTCTTGTTGCATTTTCTGCAGTGGACCGCCGGGATGGGCACTCCCCATGCCCTCTGCCGTGAAAGACACCAGTCGGGCCTTGTCTCGATCATTCCCCGGATTCTGTTTTCACCCTTTTCAGGGATCCAGGTGACCGTTCCGATAGCATTGAGCGTCTTGGACCTGAGGTCTTTTCTCTCCAGCGAGAGAAACCACTGCGATGTGGCGCGGTAGTAAACAGGGTTTTTACATCTCCAGCAATGAGGGTATGAGTGCTCTATCGTCTCGCTTTGGAGGAGAGTATTCTCCTTTTCCAGAAAGGCGACCATTTCCGGAGCGAGCTCTCCAATCTTTTTTCCGACCCACTCCTCAACATGCTCCCGGATCGTTTCTCCATAACGGCCCCTTTCGTTGACAGGGGTCTCGCGGCTCAACTTGTGCTCCTCCCCGACCTTGAAGTCTTCTTCCCCATGGCCTGGCGCGATATGGACAAGCCCGGTCCCCTGGTCCGTCCCGACAAAGGCGGCCCCAACGAGTGGTACCTTCTTTCCCTTTATGACCGGATGGGCCAGGGAGGGGCCTTCTTCCACGAGTTCACTTCCCCTGACCTTGGCGATCGTCTTCGAATTCTTGACGATCTCCTTCCAGGGGGAGTTCTGTGAACTTCTCATCTTTTCCAAGATCTCTGAAGACACCACGATCTCGACTCCCTTGAGGAGAGGCCCTGTTTCCTCCACGATCTCGAGAATCGTGTAGAAAATATCGGGTCCAACGGCGACCGCCTGGTTGGCCGGCAGCGTCCATGGGGTTGTGGTCCAGATTGGATAGTATCTCTTTTTCCCGTTTTTCACGCTTTCGAAGAGGACGGTGACGGCCGTCGAGCGGTGGGGTGCATATTCGACCTCGGCATCGGCCAGGGCCGTTTCGCAGACTCCGCACCAAAGGACCGGTTTTTCTCCCTTGTAGACTCTGTCATCTTCTACCATTCGCGCCAAAGAACGGAGAATCTCGGCCTCAAAGTCCCAACTCATCGTAAGATAGGGGTTCTCAAACTCTCCAAGGATTCCCATCCTCTGAAATTCTTTGGCCTGGATCCCGGCAAATGTTTCCGCCGATTCCCGGCATCGGGCCCGGATTTCTGTATCGGACAGGTCTCCCCGCCTCTTTCCCAAATCCTTCAGGACCTTGTGTTCGATAGGAAGTCCGTGGCAGTCCCATCCGGGAATATAGGCGATCGACTTTCCTTTTTTAATTTCTACCCGGTTGATGATGTCCTTCAGGATTTTGTTGAGGGCGTGTCCCATGTGGAGATGACCGTTGGCATAGGGGGGCCCGTCGTGCAACATAAAGAGCGGGCGACCTTCCAGGGCCTTTTTTAGTGCCGGGTAGATTGCGGCTTTCTCCCAGGACTTGAGATATTCTTCTTCTTTTTTTGCAAGATCGGCCTTCATGGGAAAGTCTGTCTTGGGGAGGTTGAGGGTCTCTTTTAATTCCACTGCCACTCCTTCTCGGGTACCTGTTTTTTTCCTTGAAACTTTCGGCCGGTTTTTCTAGAATGAGTCTTCCGGAATTACAGATGTCTTCTCCGGCTTCCTTTAAGACAAGTCCGGGCGATTAGCTCAGCGGTAGAGCACTGCCTTCACACGGCAGGGGTCACAGGTTCGAAACCTGTATCGCCCACCATCTTGCTTCTCCTCACTTTAGTCACGATCTTTCTATTCTTCTTACATCCTTCCAGAGCCAGGGAAGTCGGACGGCGTCCTTTTCTTCTCCTACCCTTTTTGTTGTGCAGACAGGGCGTTCAATTCTTAGCGGCCCCAGAGCAACCTCGCCATCGTCTCCCTTTTTGGCGACGATGAGGCTGAGGGGAGAATCTGCCTTTTGGCACCAGAAAACGTTATCCCTGAAATAGCGATGGGAGGCGGCTCCCCCCCAGAAGGAGAGCTCGATGGAAAGCTTTCCGGAGATCTCATCGAGGGTTTTTCCCAATCCAATGGCAAGGATCTGCTCGAGCGCCCTTACGTCGTCTTCGGCTCTATGACGCCTTTCCTGGGGTATCCCGAGGGACTTTGCCAGATTCTGAAGCCGATGGCTCTTTTCCCCAGGAAGCAAGCTCTTTAACACCGGCACGGTGTCGATTCCTGGATTTCCCAGGGGCCGGGTTTCCAATCTCATAAGTTCGCGATTGATCATGCCCAGGTCGAAGGAAAGATTGTGGGCGATGATCAGTTTTCCATGAAACTCTTCCCCGTGCTCCTGCCAGAATTCCCGGAAGGTCGGAGCCTCCCTGACCATTCCATCGTCTATTCCATGAATTTTTGTATAGAGAGGCGGGATAGGCTCCTCCGGGTTGACCAGTGAGGAGATTCGCCTTATGTGCCCGGATCGTCCCCATATCGACAGACTGATCTCCACAATCCTGGCCTCTCTTTGGAAGAGCAGGCCGGTCGTTTCGACATCGACAATGAGGAGCTCCTCTTTTCCCTCTTCCCATGGCGGCGTCAGTTCGAGAGTCCTTTACGGGTGATGATCCCCGAACCCACGAGGACGTTCAACTTATCATAGAATGCGGCGACCTGGCCTTCTACAATGCCGTCGTGTGGGACGGATAGTGAAAAATGAGCCTTTTCACCGGGTTGGTTGCGACAGGGGACCGGGGCCATCGTCGAGCGGAACTTCACATGGATCTCTCCTTCATGCGCTCTCTCCGTATCGAAGAGGGGACCCATGGGATCCCTGACCCAAAAGGTGTTTTCAAGAAGTTCATCCTTTTCGGAGAGAAGAAGCTCTTTTTTGCCCATGTCCACAGTGTGAACATAGAGCCGCCTTCCTCCTGCAATGGCCAGACCCCGCCGCTGCCCTCTCGTGAGGCCGACTCCTGAGGCAATCGATCCTATCTCTTGCCCCTCGATCGTCTTGACTGTCCAGGCGGCTTGCCCTTTCCCGGTCTCCTCCTGTGCCATATAACTTGAGACTCTCTTCTCCGAGATAAAGCATGCCTCCTGATTTTCGAGCAGTCCGGCTACGGGGAATCCGGCAGATTCGGCCAGGATCCGGACCTCTCCTTTTGTCATCGAGCCGATGGGAAAGAGTGTGTTCTCCCTCTCGAGTCCTTTTGTTCGGCTGAGAAAGTAGGACTGGTCCTTTGACGGGTCCCGGGCGATCGAGAGCCCTGTCCATTTGAAATCCTGAGAACGCTTCCACGTTGTATAATGGCCGGTGGCAACAAGAGGGATCCCTGCTTCCTGCGCATATCTGCGAAGAAGAGGAAGTTTGACGCTTTCGTTGCAGGCAATACAAGGGTTGGGCGTCTCGCCATTTTTATAGGCGGCCTTGAATTCTTCCACGACATCGTTCTTGAATGTTTTCTCGGCATCAACAACGATGTAGGGAATTCCGATTATGCGTTCGCAAAGGTATCCGACCATCGGAATGTGGCAGCACGTGCGCTCTCCCCAGCCCTTTCCCCCTTCATCGACGTTTTCCCAGAGCTTTAGGATGACTCCGGTAACGTCATATCCGGCTTTTTTGAGGAGCCACGCCGAGACGGCCGAGTCGACCCCTCCGCTCATTCCGACAATGACCTTTTTACTTTTTATCATTGCCTTCCGGGGTCTTTTCCTTCTTTACACCGGTACTCATTTCGCATTGTCCATTGAATATGACCCCTTCTTCAATCATGAGAACCGGGGTCTTGATCTCTCCCTTGATATTGGAGGGTTTTACGAACTGAATGGCCTCCTGGGCGACGATCTTTCCATTGATCGTCCCCCCACAGACGATCCGTCCAACATTGACCGTTCCCGTAATCGAGGCTCCGTCTCCAACGATCAGGGTGTTCTCCGAGTGGATTTCTCCCTCAAGGACTCCGTCGATCCTGACAGTCCCTTCAAACTGGAGGTATCCTCTAAAGAGTGTTTCCTTTCCAAGGAAGGCGATGATGTTGCCTTTCCCGGAATCTTGGCCATTATGCTTCATCGTGGGAACCTTCCTCCTGGAGACCTGTTCTCTCCGACAGTTTCGTGATCATCTCTTCGAGCTCGTCCATTCTATTAAAACTCAGCTCGACCTTCCACCCTTTTTTCTGTTTTCTTATTTGCGCGCGACAATGGAGTGCCGAACTCAGGACCTGGGAATTCTCCCCGATCCACTCCTCAACCGAGTTGTCTTTTGTCTTCGGGGCTCCCGGTTTTTTTGCAAGTCTCTCTTCGAGCGCCCTTACAGAAAGGCCTTTAGCGATGATTAATCTGGCCCATTTTTTCTGATCTCCCTCCGCCAGACCCGAGAGGATTTTTGCGTGGCCAAATGTGAGAGAGCCCTCCCTGAGAAATTCTTTAACCTCTGCCTCAAGGTCGAGGATCCTCAAATAGTTTGCAACGGATGATCTCTTGATCCCCAGGTGGTCGGAGATTGTCTCCTGTGTCCATTCGAACTCCCGGGAAAGCTGGTCGAGACCTTCGGCAATTTCAAGCGGATTGAGGTCACTCCTTTTCAAGTTTTCAACCAAAGCGATTTCGAGGAGCTCCTGGTCGGTGAACTCCCTTATGACCGCCTCAATCTCCTTCCATCCCAGCTTTTCTGCCGCCCTAAGTCGTCTCTCCCCTGACACGAGCGTGAACTGGTCGTTTCTTTTTACAACGATGACGGGGTGAAGGAGTCCATGGCGCCCGATTGACTCTGCCAGCTCCTCGAGAGATTCCGGAGAAAAGGTCTTTCTTGGCTGAAAAGGATTGGGCTTTATCTCTGCAACGGCTATCTTCGATGAGGGGATGGCTCCCCCGCTATCGTCGTTTCCGTAGAGGGATTCAAATCCTCGTCCCAGGCTGATCTTAGCCATAGGCCAGTATCTCCTTCGCAAGGCTCATATAGGACTGAGCGCCCTTGGACATCACATCATAGAGTACTGCGGGCTTTCCGTGGCTTGGGGCCTCTCCGAGCGTAACATTCCTTGGGATAATGCTTGAAAACACCTCTTTTTGAAAATGCTTTTTCAGTTCCGCAAGGACTGAGGTCGAAAGCCTGTTCCTTTTATCGTACATTGTGGGCAGAATCCCCTCAATCTTTAACTCTGGATTCCATTTCTGGCGAACTCTCTCCATCGTTTTTATCAGCTGTCCCAGACCTTCAAGGGCAAAGAATTCGCACTGCACGGGAATAAGGACGGAGTTTGCCGCAACGAGGGCGTTGAGCGTGATGAACCCAAGGGAGGGGGGGCAGTCGAGAAGAACATAGTCGTACTTTTCGAGATCCTTTGGAATCAAGCTGTCCTTAAGTATCTTTGCCCGGTCATTGGGATCGGCCCCTGCGACCTCCGGTTCAAATCCTGCCATGGCAACGGAGCAGGGGATCACATCGAGATAGGGAAGGTCC
>Ga0207433_10014344_pt1 | contig 11503 bp, 6 predicted proteins | sample YelNatPaOPGAMG01_FD_187559 | JGI IMG/M metagenome (GOLD analysis project Ga0207433, IMG submission 187559) | Hot spring thermophilic microbial communities from Obsidian Pool, Yellowstone National Park, USA - OP-RAMG-01 (SPAdes) (version 3) | ecosystem: Environmental > Aquatic > Thermal springs >...
GCCTTGAGAGGAGTTTTTGCAGACGCCCCAGAAGAAATTATTTACCGTTTACCAAAACTTGAACAAGGCACCTGCTTATTGACAGGTAGCAAGGAAACCGTTCGGCATGCACTGCTTGTAAAAATAAAAGCAAGAAAAACAACGCATGGCGGAGCCACACCAGACATTATAAATGAAGTCAAGAATTTTAAAGCCAACCCAGAAAAGGTTGAGACAAAGCCTGATCAAGCTTCTTACAAAGAGGAAGAAGGATTAGGCAAGTGGTCACATTGACAGAGAGAGCTTCACTGGAAACAGAGCTGAAGAAAATTCTCGCCGATCTTGGCGGGAAAGGAACGATACCTCAAATACTCTCAAAGATGGTGCACAAAACCTCCTACCAAAATGTTCGCAAAGGACTTGAACGGCTTGTCGAACGAGGCGAAGTCATTAAGGATGATTGGACTAAGCCTCCAGAAGTTCTTTACTATCTCACAGGCATCCCGATAGACCGTTGGATAAAAGAATCCCACGACGCACAGTCAATCGAAGAAGCAAAGACAGAAGACGAGAAAAAAGAGGGCTTTCTGCTGGAGATTATTCGGAAAGAACTGGCAGGTATAGACCCTGAAAAAATGAAGGAAGTATTCGGAGAAGCAGCGAAAAGATTGATGAAAGAAGATCCCAGAGAATTATATGTCCGTTTTGCCCAGTGGCTGAGAGACGAACATGAAAAAAGCGTAAATGAGTTCAAGAAAGTTGTTGCTGTCGGTGCTATTTCGGCGGCAGATGAAGACCGCATAATGGGGAAAATAGAGAAACTTCAAGATATGGTTGAAAGGATATACCTTTATCAATTTGGCGTCCCTACAGGACCTCAAAAAGCAGTTCTTCGGCTGCACTTTAGCCGAAAGAAACCGCAAGAAGCCGTATCTTATATAGACCCTATGGCTGTCCGCCAACAGCTGTCGAAAGTTATTCTTGGAAAGTCACTCATTGAGAAAATTAAGGCATCGCCGCCAAGAAGGGCGTATTTTGAAGCAGGCACGGACGCATCCGTTCAAGAGTTTTCGCTCGGAGAAATTCTGCCAGGGATATTTGAACCTCACCCAATGGCTATCATAGCGGCGGTAGTTGCGTATTATGACTTATTTGAGAACAGATTGGATGATTATGACGCGAGACCTGATCCTTCCACATGGGCAACTTATACGGCTAAAGAAGCCAGGGAACTTGGTATTATAATTCCTCCTGATGCTTGGCTTCAACTCGATGATCCTCTCCGCTGGCAAAGAACTGTTGGCGCTGCAATGAATGTCCGGCAATACATGAAAGATCATGAGGCTCTGATAGGAAGAGGAGAAAAGCATGTTTCCATTGTTTTCAGGGATGGGCGCATCTTTCCTTTGGAGCATTTATTTTCAGATTATCACCAAGGAAGAATCCATGGTGAGATGGTTCGAAATAGCCTCAAACAGTTCAGTAACACACTAAAAGATGTGGAGTATTCTGACAGGGCACTTTACTGTGGTGTCGTAAAGACGGCTGTTGTGGAAGTCATTGCACCCATGCTTTTCTGGTACCTGAAATATGGTTCTGCGTCTGAGGGGCGAAAAGCAATCTGGCCTGATATGGATGAAGAAAAAATATATGGCTTTAGAATGTCTGACCAAAAAACGGTGATGACTTTATTTGAAGCTCTTTTGCAAGAGCTTGATAAGGACGAATTCTTAGTAACTTGTCGGTTCGTTAGACATTTTTGGTTTATGTCTGGAATGGCAAAAGAGTTTACCGAAGCTGGATTGGGAATTGACAGCAACGAAGAAGCATGGATAGACTTCATAGGTAAAGAGATTGAAAAGAAGGATTTGACTTTTGAACTAGAGCCTGAAACGTATGCTCTGCTTTGTTCTAGAGCTGCTGTAATGAGTTTTTACTGTACTCCTCCAAAGTCATCCACTTATGTGTTATCACTTTCAACGAGTGGGCTGGCTCTGCCCAGATATGAGGTTTTGTTACCATACAGATATCTGCGCAAGCCTGCAGACCTTCAATCTAAGGCTCAAGAATACGTAGAGCGTGTCTTGGAGGCGTTAGCTGATCCTCGAACGCTCGACATTTATCCAGAATCTATTTACAAGCAGAATGTTGCTCGACCGTTAGTTCCTTGGGCAGTATGTCGAAGTCATGAATTCATTAAAGATACGACTAAGGTCTACAAGGAAGATTTCAGAGGATATATGCTCAGACTGGCGATTGTTGTTGCCAGAGAGGAATTACGGAAAAGAAGAGGACTTTTGCCTGGTAGTTGAATATTCCTGTTAATTTGCATGAAGTGTTAAATGGAGCCATGAGAACCTTGCCTGATATTTTTACCAAGGAAAAACGTAGCGAAATTATGTCAAAGATAAGGTCGAAAGGCACAAAGATCGAATTGAAAATGAAGACCGCTTTGGAAGAAAATGGAATAGATTTTGAATATCAACCAAAACTTTACGGAAAACCCGACTTCCTGATACCACCAAACGTAGTGATTTTCTGCGACAGTTCGTTTTGGCATGGGCGTCACTGGAATAAGCTTCGTAAGCAGCTTTCAGGATACTGGCTGGCTCACATAAAGAAAAACAGGGAACGAGACATTGTGGTCAACAAAGTGCTTAGGAGCGAGGGCTACATCATTCTGAGATTTTGGGACACGCAGATAAATGCAGACATCGAAAAATGCATATCGAAAGTGAAGCAAACCATAAATGCCTCAAACAAATAGACGGTGACGCTATAACACTTCTTTAAGACTTTTGCCGATAACGCTCATTAACAATGGCGGAACAGCGTTCCCAATAAGTCGTTCTGCAGGACTAAAACCCTCAGGAAAGATAAAATCGTCTGGAAAACATTGAAGACGTGCAGCTTCGCGGGGGGTAATTGCGCGGTCCTGTTCTGGATGAAGAAACCTTCCGCTGCTCGGGGTTGTGCATCGGCATGTAATTGTCGGGGAGGGTTTATCCCAAGCCATTCGACCATAAACACTTTCAGCGCCTCTACTTTTTTCTATTGTCAATCTTAAATGACATGGAAGCCAATAGTTTGCTGGGAGGCTGCGTCGGCTTCCTCCGTTTTTTGGTATCCTTTTTATAAGTTCCAAGATTCTGGGTGAGTGGCTGCGTGCGCAGTGATTAGGGATAGAATGGCAAACTTCCCCTGGCCTGAGTGGAGGCAGATCTCCGATTGCGTCTTTAACTGTTCGCCATGGCTTAAGGTTTCCCTCCAGTTTTTTGGGGTCAGAGTGGGTTTTGTATGGAATTGGTGGCGGTGTATTGCTTTTTGCGCATAGGGCGATTATTCTTTTTCTGAATTGCGGCACTCCGTAATCGGCGGCGTTGAATTCGCTGCAGCTGACTTTGTAACCCATTTTTTGCATTTGTGATACGAACTTTCTAAGGTATCTTATGCCCTCTTTCTTAGCAATGCCTGGAACATTTTCCAGTATCACCGCTTTTGGCTGAATCTCGGCAATACGATTTATAAAGAGAGTTACCAAGCTTTTTCCAGAACCTCGACCGTCTGCATGAGTCGTTCTTCTCAAGCTGCTGAATCCTTGACAAGGCGGACAGCCGACTATGAGATCAATGTCCCCTTTTTTGAGGCTACAAGATTCCAGTATGCTTTGTCCGTCGAAGCGCCTCAAGTCTGCGCATATCGGAGTCAGCCCCAAATTTTCTTTATATGTTTTACATGCGATTGGGTCGTTATCTACGGCTGCAACTGCTTTGTAACCGGCAAGCTTTAAACCCAACGAGGCTCCGCCGCAGCCACTGAACAAGTCGATAAATGTAGGATTTGACATCTACCGACCGCCTCTTTCTGGCTCGCCAAGCTCTTTTCTTAGGAGCTCTTCTATGAGACAGGTAAGGGTGATTCCTCGGTCAATTGCGTGCTTTTTAGCCTTTTTCCACAGCTCAGGATCAACCTTTATGGTTGTGACCTTTTTGTCTGGCATGTAATGAAAAGTAAGCGTTGGTAATATATAAATTTTTAATACTGTATACTAAAAATACTCTTGCTATAACTTCTTCACCGTCTAGGATGCGGCAGTGACTGTGCTTGACCTTCTGGATTCTAATCCTTCTCTCAAATTCTGCGGAAGGCAAACATGAGCCGCATGAGTATGTGGCTATTTCTTGGATTTGTTCCAGACAACAAACCCGTGACCTTTTGAGCATCTAAAGTGTTGACATTGAAATCTTTTTGGATCTCTTTTGGGTCCGTAGTCCCATTCCTTGTCTGGTTTCTTTACTTCTTCTCCACATTTTGGGCATTTAGCCAAATTATTCACTCCTATTGTTTTATGATAGTGGCTAAAGAGTTTTAAAGCTTGGGTTGCTAAAGTTTTTTTGGGAATGCGCATGAGTTTTGAAATGCACAGCCAGCTTAAGTCTGAGCTTGAGAAAACCGTTCCGACTAAGGACGGAATTGCAGCGTTTTTGGGTGCTTTGGGTTATCCGCTTCTTCCTGAAAAGGAGCAGTTGTTGGATTCGGATGTTTTGTTCCAGCAGAAGGATATGCGAGAAAAGGTTTCGAAGAGTTACAAGTTGTTTAGTCAGAAAGCCCAATGGGTTCATCCTGTGAGTAAGCAGACTTTTGATGTTGAAGCGACGATAATGCTTTTTGAGCTTGTGGATGAGCAGACTCTTAGGTCTAGATGGCCTTTTGAGGTTACTAGGTATGTTGTGAGGTTTGGTTTGCGTTCGGCTCAGGGGTTGTTCTTTTTTGTTGCTCCTAATAGTCGATCTTTTGTTGTTTCTGCTTATACTGAGAGTTTGGATGTGCCTGAGCGGGTTCAGGTTAGGAGACTGGTTGTAGATCTTGACAACATTGCAAGGACTGATTTGGAATCTCTTGGTGAACTGTTTTATTCGCTTTTGACTCCTGCGACTATAGTTGAGCGTTTTCGGAGTGCTTTGCCGTATCTTAAGGTTGGGCAGGCGTTTTTCAAGGAGTATCATAATCTTTTCCAGATTCTGTCGAAGCGCCTTCTCAAGGTATTTGGGACGAAGGCTAAAGCTGAAGCTTATGGGTATGCTCAGCGGCTTCTCGGTAGGATTACGTTTCTTTATTTCTTGCAGCGGAAGGGATGGTTGGATAAGGATAGAGCCTACCTGAAGAAGCGAACTAAAGGGCTTGACGGTAAAGGGCTTATGAAGTTTTTGTATGAGCTTTTTGACATTCTGAATACTGAAGGGTACGAGGATAAGTCTAAGGGCGCCATTCCTTACTTGAACGGCAGTTTGTTTGAGAAGGAGCCGTATTCTGAGGCGCAGATGAAGCAGTTGATGGATGCTTGTGCTTCATGCGTTCGTGATGTTTTGAACGTGTTTGACCAGTATAACTTTACGATTTCGGAGAGTACGCCGCTTGACAAAGAAGTTGCTGTAGATCCGGAGCTTTTGGGCAGCCTTTTCGAGTCTATGTTGCCTGAGGCTGAGCGTGGTGATAAGGGAACATTCTACACGCATCAGGAAGAGATGCTTTTTATGGCTAGAGAGGCTTTGCGGGTTTATTTGAGTCGATTTCCAAATCTTCTGACACAAGATCAGGTTTTCTACCTTGTGTACGGGTCGGAGTTGGCTGAAACGCAGAAGATTGAGCCAAAAGTTGCCAGAGAAGTTAAGGATGTTCTTCGTCAGGTCAAGATTTTGGATCCTGCGGTTGGGTCGGGCGGGTTCTTGATGGCTGCGCTTCAAACTATTTTGGAGATTCGAGCACGGTTAAATGGCATTATTGGTGCGATGGAACAGGCTTATGATATGAAGCTTGAAATTATTGAGAACAACTTGTTTGGTGTTGACATCGAAAATGAAGCTATCGAATTGGCTCGATTGAGACTTTGGTTGGCTCTTGTTGTGGATGAGTCTATTGAAAATGTTCGCCCATTGCCTAATCTGGATTACAATTTGCACCAAGGAGACAGTCTCAAGATTCCTGAGTTTGAGAAAAAGCTTCGGCAAACAAAAATCACTGTTGATCCGACTATCAGAGTAGCTCTTCTTAAGCAGATTGCAGCGACCAGAGAGGAATACTCACGTTCTCATGGAAAAGCAAAAGAAACTGTTCGAGTGGAGCTTGAAGGTGCACTTCGTAAACTTCTCGAGTTGGAGACGGGGATACGTCAACCAAAGGTTTTGCCCTTTTCGTATCAGTTCTTTTTTGCAGATGTTATGGCATCTGGCGGTTTTGACATAGTTTTGATGAATCCGCCCTACATTCAACAGGAAGACATAGGCAAACTGCCAGGACAGAACCCGGACACCTACAAATCTGAAATCGCCAATGATGCGAAACTTTTAACAGACAACAACTTCTCACCTAACAAGCAATCAGACATTTCAGTTTATTTCCACATCAGAAGTTTGTCGCTTCTGAAAGAGGGGGGCGCTGCGGTTGTAATAGCTACGAACAAGTGGCTCGATACGAGATATGGGGTTCCATTGCAAGAATATCTTTTGAAGCATTCTGCTATTGATTTTGTTTTTGATTCATCGCGTCGCTCATTTTCTGCTGATGTTAACACAGTCATCACTATTATTAGGAAGACACATGACCTAGTTTTAAAGAACCTGGTTCGGTTTGTCTGTTTCAAGATTCCCTTCGAAAATGTCTCTGATAAGCTTCTTCGCGAAATAATCTTCTCAAACAATGAGGGCCTTTTCCTAAGAGATTCTTACCGACTTGTTGTCAGAACCCAAAAGCATCTGTATGAGGATGGTGTCACTGAGGAAGAAGAAACTTCTGATAACCCCAAAAATCAACGAGGCAGGAAAACGCGAATAGTCACAAAGAAAAAGGAAAAGAATGAAACTTATGTGGGAACAAAATGGGGCAACCTTCACCTTAGGGCGCCACCGATCTACTATGAAATTCTGAAAAAAGCAGGAGATAAACTCAGACCTCTGGGAAAAATCTACAGAATTATGCGAGGTATTACGAGTGGCAACATCGATTTTTTTGTTCTCAAAAGGATTGGAACAAAGGGAGAAAAATTAGTTAGGTGCCGTAATGGATTTGACCATGAGTTCCTTCTAGAAAAGGATTTTTGTAAACCAGTTCTTCGTGACCCTGAAGATGTTTCATCGTATTACCTTGAAGCAGATAACATCTCATATCACATATTTCTTTGCAGATATCCCAGAACCAAACTTAAAGGCACGTATGCATTGGACTATATAAATTGGGCAGAGACATCTCCTGATGCAATGACAAGGGTTCTCAGAGGGAAGAATAGGGGGAAACTCGTCCGGATAATGGAGTTAGCAACGGTTAAGTCTCGACAAGAATGGTATCAATTGCCTGACGTTAAACCCTCGAAGATTCTTGTACCTATAATTATTAAAAATAGGCATGTAGTTCCCCTCTGTAACGATTATGTTTACGGAACCAATAATTACCATCTAATCTATTGCGAGAATAAATTAACTGACCTTTGGCTATATCTGAATTCTAGCATATTCAGATTATTCATGGAGTTAAATGGTCGCTGGGAAGGTGCCGGAGCGCTGCAAATGATGGTATACGAATACAAACAGTGTCCAAGTTTAGACCCACTGCCTCCTTTCTCACAGGGCTTTAAGAGATTTGAACAATTCAAATCTCGTGTTGCTTATCGTTTCATAAATATTGCGGAACAGGGACCACTTGAGCTTGAGCAAGAAGACAGAAAAGAGCTTGATGAATTGGTCCTTACAGCCATGGGTTTCACAGAAAAAGAAGAACGGGAGAAGGCGCTTAAAGAAATCTATTCTTGGCTTCTTGAAAGAGTTCGAGAACGACTCGAGAAACCCAAAACCGCTCCTGAAAGCGTAGCCAAAGCGATTGGAAAGAAAAGGGCTCAAACTGATTTGAGGGAGTTTCAATGACTACGTTTCGTTATGTAGTGGATAATCTGGGTGGAAACACCGCAGCAGCTATTCTCCGTTCTTACATCAAACCAAAATCATTATGCTCCATAGCATCAGCCTACTTCACCGTATCAGGGTTTGAACTTGTGGCAAACCAACTCGAACAATGCAAACGCTTTAGGCTACTCTTAGGCGCAGAGCCTGGCGCAGACCCCCTAAGAATGGCAATCCTTGACATATGGAAAAACATCGACATCAGAGATTCTCCAAAACAAGCTGAACGAGCAGTCAAATTCTTCTCGCAAGAAAACGTAGAAATAAGACTCCACCCAGGACCTTTCTTCCACGGAAAAACCTACATCCTAAACCATCCAGAACCAATCTTCGAAAAACAAAACAACATAACAACCACAGAAGAATCCGAAAGATACAGACCAACACAATTGATCTATAAAGGACCAACAATCACCAAATCGGACAACGCGGCAGCGCTCGTAGGCTCATCAAACTTCACCTACGGCGGATTATACCAAAACGCAGAACTAAACCTCTTTGACGCATCAGGCGAAAGCACAATAGAACTGCTCACATGGTTCGAAGAAAGATGGCAAAACTCAAAAGACATCAAAGAAGAATTCCTCAAACTCCTACAAGGCTACTACAAACCCTTCGCACCATTCTGGATATACGCCAAAGCACTTTATGAACTCTACAAAGAAGACCTCGAAGGACCAGAAGAAGGCAAACCAGGCTCAACAATAGAACTCGCAGATTTTCAAACAGCCGGATACAAAAGCGCAATGAGAATCCTAAACCGATACAACGCAGTCTTAATCGCAGATGCTCCAGGACTAGGCAAAACATGGATAGGCGGAAAACTCCTAGAAGACTTCGCCTACTACAAACGAGAACCGGCACTCATAATCTGCCCAGCAGAAGTCGAACCGATCTGGAGAAGATTCGCAGCAAAATACAAAATTCCAGTAGGAGGGCTGCTCCATACCGAAGTTTTAGGACGAGGCGTCAAAAACGGATGTCCCGAAATTCCACCACAAAAATACAAAGACTTCTCATTTATCCTAGTCGATGAGTCACACCACTTCAGAAATCCAGACGCAGGACGCTACATATGGATGCAACAACTACTAGCGCTCCCAAAACCCGAGGTGAAAGTCGAAGGAGAACTAAAACAACTCGACCGCAAAATAGTATTCGTAACAGCAACCCCCGTCAACAACTCAGTTTGGGACCTCCACTGGCAACTAAGACTCCTCATAGGAAAAGAGCTCGACAACATAGCACTCAGACAAGGCATCAAAGACCTAACGAAATACTTCGAGAGCGCAGAAACAGGCGAAGGAAACCTATACGACTTAATTGAAATAATGGCAGTGCGACGTTCCAGAACCTTCATAAAAGAATACTACCCAAACGCAACCATAGAAGGACGCCCAATAAACTTCCCAGACAGAGAGCTAGAAAGAATACCGTACCACATGCACCAATCCCTAAAAGGACTCTACGCCACAGCAGCAAACGCCATAGACCATTGCAAACTTGTCCCATATCGAATCGAAAACTACAGAAAAACATTGAGAGACGAAGCCAAAATCTTCCGAGGAGAACTGCTCTCAACACTGTTTAGAATACTACTGCTCAAAAGACTTGAAAGCAGCATTTGGGCATTCCGATGCACTGTTCAAAACATACTGAACCTTTTCAGGGCAACACTAGAGAATCTAGAAAAAGGTCAAGTAATGTCCGTAGAGAACTTCAGAGAATTCCTAAAAACAATTGAGCAATCAAAGGAAGATGACAGCACCATAGAGCTCACGCTGAATCAATTCTTTGAAGAAGCAGAAGATTTCGATATAACCCAAATGAAAACAGATCTGAAATCGGACATGAAAATATTAAGCGATGTCCTTGCTCTCCTACCTTCTGACGAAGCAAAAATGATAGAGATCGACAACAAATTCCAAGAAGTCAAACGAAAACTTGATGCCAGCAAACAAAAGATTATCATCTTCACCTCATTCATGGACACCGCAACATACCTTTTCAAACACCTTCAATCTCCAGGTAAAACAATCGGACTCGTTACAGGCGACGAAGCCAAAATCTGGAACGGAGACAAGGAAATCGGGACCAACCGAGCAAAAATAATAAACCTATTCTCGCCCCGAAGCAACGAATACACAATGCCCGCAGCCGAAAAAGAAATTCAAATTCTGATCTCAACAGATGTTCTCTCAGAAGCCATAAACCTACAAGACGCAGGCGAAGTAATGAACTACGACTTTCCATGGAACCCAATGAAGCTGGTACAAAGAGCTGGACGAGTAGACCGCATTGGCTCCCTTCACAAAAAAATAGTAATCTACAACCTCTTTCCCGAACAAGGACTCGAAATAATCCTCGGCCTGATGCAAAAACTCCTCGGCAAAATCGAACAAGTACACAGATCAGTAGGATTAGAATGGAGCCTACTCGGAGAAGAACCTTTACCCGTAGACTTCGCAGCCACAATAGAGAGAGTAAAAGCAGGCGACAAAAGAATACTAATAGACATCGAAAAGAAAATGGAAGGACTAGTCGGCTTAGACCCACAAGAACAACTACTCGCAATCCTACAAACATTATCAAAAGACGAAATTGAAAGAATCCCTGACGGAGCAGGCAGCCTGACAAAACTGAAACCAGAACAGAAAAACCGCAAAACAGGATTCTTTGTAGCCTACAGAAAACGCCGACCCAACGGAGCTATCGACAGAATCTGGAGATTCTACCCAGACGACCAACTCGCCCCAATCACCAACAAAACGCAAATCGTAGAACAAATCCAGTTCCCCAGACTACACAAACCAGAACCACGATTCGGAGAGCCATCCATGCAAAGGCTAAAACAAGCAAGACTGAGAGTCGAAGAAGAATTAATGGCAATAGAAGCTCTGCAACGCACCCGAAGAATAACCGGACCAATACGCAAAGCATTCGACTTAGCTCGACGTAAAGGAAGAGCAGACCTCGACAAGTTCCTACAAGCCAAATGGGACACTGCAGCAGTCCAAAGAAAAATTCGAACAATAAACTTTGCCCAAGAAGACACGGCCATCAAGGAACTGGAGAAACTGGCCCAAACATTCGGAGAAAAAGAAACCCAAAAATCTGAAGCAAAAACAAAGACAGAACAAGAGACTCAATCTTTCATGGAAATTGCAGCAAACCAAGAAATACCTAAACTGCCTAAAGAACGCGATCCGACACTTGAAATTGTCTGCTGGATGCATATTATCTAAAGAATCAATGTTTTTCCTTTATTTGCCTCCATTCTTCATATTTCTCTACAACTTCTTCGACAAGTCTGCATCATACTTGTCTGTGCCTTAAGCGTTCTAAGAGTTGCTGTGAGTTTTCTGTGAATTTCATCTTATATTTTAAGCGTTTTCATTTTATGTTTCCTTGATTTTTTTGCTTATTGGCCAGCCTTTTTCGATTAGGATTTTCCGTACTTTTGGTATGTTTAGGGCGAATTCTATGTGTTTGCAGTTGTCTGTGCCGCAGTATTCGCAGAGAACCCTGTCGGGTTTAAAGTAAACGTCTATGATTCTTCCTTTTGACACGCCGTT
>Ga0207433_10014349_pt1 | contig 11502 bp, 10 predicted proteins | sample YelNatPaOPGAMG01_FD_187559 | JGI IMG/M metagenome (GOLD analysis project Ga0207433, IMG submission 187559) | Hot spring thermophilic microbial communities from Obsidian Pool, Yellowstone National Park, USA - OP-RAMG-01 (SPAdes) (version 3) | ecosystem: Environmental > Aquatic > Thermal springs...
GAAACAAATTCCACTGTTACAGGAGGAATTAGATTGAGACTTATAGCCTGTCTTATAAACTCTTGTATACCTGCCCTACCTTCTTTGCCTGGTTCAATTGTATACTCATTAACATACATCAAAGCGAATTGCTTTACCCTTTCCATGTCAAGGCCTCGTGAAAATTTAGCAGCGTAACTCATTGCTTCATCTTCATGTGCAAAACCATAGGCAATGCTATCTTTTATAGCCTGGTTGATTGTATGTTTTAATGTTTCATCAAGTGAACGTTTAACAAGATTTATACCAAGAGGAAGTGGAAGATTAGTTTTTTCAAACCACCATTTACCAAGATCAAGAACTATATTGAGCCCCTTATCCGCATAGGTAATTTGTCCCTCATGTATTAAAAGACCAGCGTAGACCTGATCATTTATGACAGCAGGCATAATCTGATCAAATGGTATAACCCTGTATTTAAATTTACCAATACACATCTTTAAGGCAAGAAATGCTGATGTATATTCCCCTGGAATAGCTATCTCTGAATCAGGAGATAGTTTTGTATCCTTGCTAACAACTATTGGCCCATAGCCTTTGCCCATACTGGCTCCACAGGTAAGTATTTGATAATCTTTTACTATATAAGGATAAGTATGAAGTGAAGCAGCAGTAACATCAAGCAAAGGAAGTTCGGTATCTCCCTTCCTCATTGCACGCCTGTTCAAGGTTTCTATATCTGTCAATATATGTTCAAATTTGATACCAGGTATGTCTAACTTATTATGTGTTAGTGCATAAAACATAAATGCATCATCTGCATCAGGACTGTGGCCTATAGTTATTATTTTATCAGCCATATATTGATTTTCCTCCTTAAAATATCATAGCTATATATCCTTCACTTATTAAACCGAAAAATGCAATAGAAAGATTTGCTAATTCGCTTTGGTTACCAACCCGAAGGCAAGGGTTGGACGATCCATCCGTAGTCCTCCTACCTCCATGAGAAGCTGTCCGACAATTCAGAAAACAACGGAGTTGTCATTCAGAATACATGCGTTTCTCTCAGTATAAACTCCGCGAAGAATTTAATCTTTTCAACAAATTATAAAAAAGATTCTTCGGTAATGCCTCAAAATGACAATTGTCGGGCAGCCTGCTTAGTAAAAGGAAATAATAATTTTATAATTTATTTTTTTATTTACAATTTTATTTACAATTATTCAAAAATAAGCTATTCTACTTAAAAAAGGAGGATGTTATGGCAAGTAAAAAACTTATGGAGAAGTTGAATGAGGCTATTGCAAGGGAATTGCAGGTTACTATTCAGTATATGTGGCATCACGTAATGATACGAGGACCATTTGCAGATGCTGTTGGAGAACCGATAAAGAAAATAGCAATTGAAGAAATGAAACATGCGGAAAGTATAGCAGAAAGGCTTGATTATCTCGGTGGAGTTCCTACTATAAAACCAACCCCCATTGAAATAAGCGGCGATCTAAAAGAGATACTTAAAGCTGATATAAATGCAGAAGAAGAAGCGATAAGTCTTTACAAGGATATTATAAATATAGCTGCTGCAGAGAACGATATAGTTACAAAGAGGTTATTTGAAAATATACTTGAGGACGAAGAAGAGCATCACAATACCTTTACAACATTTGCAGAAAAATAAACCCAGAATTCAATAGAAAAGTAATAATATAACTAAAGGATTTAGGGAAGAATACCCATATTCGCTTCTGACATGTCATGCGAATGTGTACCTTGATTGAACAAACGGATTTTTCTACTGTAAATTTTGGGAAAAAATATCACAGTATAACTTGTTAAGGCGAACCAAGGGTTCGCCTTTGTTTTAACATTAATTATCATTTTGTGTTGAACAAACCATGCTGTATATGTTAATTGCTCTCTATGAAGTTGAAAGTACTAATTATAGTATGTTTTTCTATATTGCTGACTCAGAGTGCAAATGCATTAGAGTTATCTTCCCTTTTAACACAAAAAGGCATAATAAAGTTTAGCGCAGATAGTATTATGTATGATGATAAAACAGGTATATATGATGCACAAGGACATGTACATATTGAGAAAGGAAATGCACATGTATCAGCTCAAAGTGTAATATTTAACTCTAAAACAGAGGATATAATTGCACAGGGCGATGTTCACTGGTCTATTGGAAATGAGCACATAGATGCTGACAGGCTTGAGATAAATTTATCAAACCAGAAAGGAACAATATACAACGGAAATATAAGTATAGATAATGGCGCATATACGATTAAAGGTAAGGTAATTAAAAAGCTTTCGGATACACATTTTATAATAGAAGAGGGTTCGCTTACAACCTGTAAATGTGAACTCAATGCGCCTGCATGGGATATTACAGCAAAATACATTGACGCTAAACTTGGGGGCTATGCAACTATTAAGGACGCAATTTTCAAAGTAAAAAACATGCCTATCCTTTACATACCTATAGCAACTATACCTGTAAAAACGAATAGAGAGTCAGGACTTCTTATTCCTCAATACACTTATTCAGGCTTGAATGGATTTACAATCAGTATTCCATATTTCTGGGCAATTTCACAGGATAAGGATGCTACCTTTTATTTTGATGCTATGACCAAAAGAGGATTAGGAACAGGAGGGCAATTCAGGTATGCCCTTAACGAAAAAGATAGTGGTGAATTTGATGCAAGATATTTTAAAGAACTCTTTTTACCCTATAAACGGGATAGATTTTTTCTGGGAGCTAACTACTATCAAGATCTTGTTGGCGGTTTTTTCTCAAAAGGTCTACTGAATTACTATAGTGATAAAGAATATCTAAATGATTTTGATACCCTGCTGGAGAAGTCCTCTGTAGAATATGTAGAATCTATGTTTAGTTTGCAGAAAAACTTCAATAATGCAGATGCTATCGCCTCGTTAATATATCTGGAAAACATGTGGACACCAAACAATGATGCAACACTTCAACAACTGCCATTTGCTTCCTTTACCTACTTCCCTGTGCGTATAGCTCCTATTTTACCGCTATATGCTGAATTTAACACAAATATTGAAAACTTTATGCGTGGTGATCCTGCTCTTCCAAAGGGACAAAGATACGGGCTCTTACCGGGTGTGTACCTGCCTTTTACAATAGGTCATTATCTTTACTTCAATTCAGAGGCAGTATACAACGCATACTTTTACAATGCTGGAACCTATGGGATCTATAAACCAGGGAATTTACTCTCATCTCACCTGTCCGCAGAAGCATCTACTAAACTATCGCGGGTATTCCATATTAAAATCGGCATATTAAGAGCAATAAAACACATTGCATCACCATTTGTGGGTATAACTGCGGATCATACATTGATAAGCAACGAGCTTTATGGGTTTGATGAAGTTGAAAATTCTCCACTTGAAACAAGAGTCGTGAACTTTGGCATCCGTAATAGCTTTATAGGAAAAATAAAGCCTTATGAAAATATGGTCTCTTATCCTGTTATTGGTAGATTTGACATCTACTCTGGATATAACCTGATAAATACAGCAACTACATTAACAGGTACTACTCAAACTATAAAGCCATTCCTCCCTTTAAACCTTGCCTTTGTGCTTCAACCGCCTAATTTTTTTAACACAAACATAAATATGTCTATAAACCCAGCTACCATGAGCCTTACAGAAACCACTGTAATAGAATCCGTTAATGATACAAGAGGTGATAGCATATCCTTTAGTTATTCTTATTTGCGAAGTATGGTTAATAGCATTAATACATATCTAAATTTTGTGCTAACACCGCATCTTTCATTATATGGAAGCGCAAACTATTCTTTTTATGATCGTTCTTTGATCCAGGCTGTTTATGGCATAAGGTTTGGAACGAGTGCGAATTGCTGGAGTATAGATGCCTCGTACATACAGAGACCACTAACACCAAGCCTAAATACCATTAGCGTATACCTTACCCTTACAGGACTTGGCACTATAGGTCATTAAACAGAAATAGTTTTAAAAACAACAAAATTTATCAAAAAATGAGTAAAAATAAAAATGAAAAATGTAAAATCAATAATTAAAAATTGGTTTAACAATATAAAACAGATATTAAAAGAAAGGGTATTAAAGGAATGGAATGAACTATGGAAGTATTTCTTTTATATTGGTTTTTCTTATGGGCCTATGGTTTATACCCTTGCAAGAACCGTGTTCGTTGAGAAACTGAAGTTACTTGAAAACAAAGATATAACAGAGGGTATCGCAGTAGGAGAGGTAATGCCGGGTGCGGTGTTTGTTGATTTTGTATCGTACCTCGGATTTTTAATAAAAAAAATAAGAGGTGCTTTTTTTGCTACAATCTTTTTCATAACACCTTCGTACCTCCTGATGCTTATCCTCAGCATCTTATATATGAAGTATGGAAAGCTTCCATTGATTCAGAACATAATGCGTGGACTTTCTGCTATCATGATAGCCCTTATCATAAGGGTAATGATTGATATATACAAAACCGGTATCAAAAAACCTATGTGCCTTGTGATATCTACATTAGCTTTGATACTTTTGATATTAAATTTAAATATTGTCCTGATCTTAATTATAGGTATAGTTATTATGTTTGCATACGGAATTTACAAAAAAGAATTAGAACCAAAGAAAGTGAACATAAAAATGCCTTCGTTAAAAGAAATATCTACCTTTATTAAGAATAACCTGTGGTTGATCTGGTTAAGCCTTGCGCTTATTATTATAAACACAGCTATCTATCATATCTCGCCTAATATAGCCCTTATGAATGGTAACTTATTTAAGATTGGTCTGTTAACATTTGGTAATGGCTATACTATGTTGCCATTTATATCAAAGGAAGTGGTCAGTAATTACCATTGGCTTACTTCAAAAGAGTTTTCAGATGGTATTGTGATGGGACAGATAACACCCGGTCCCGTTGTTATTACAGCAACATTTATTGGTTATAAAGTTGGAGGTTTTTTTGGAGCACTAACAGCTACTGCGTCTATATTTATGCCTTCAACCATATTAGTAGCACTTGTTGCAAAACCTTTTGTGAAATATAAAGATAATAGCTGGGTGATAATGGCTTTTAAAGGCATTTTATCATCATTTATAGGTCTGCTTGCACTTGTTGTGGCTCAACTTACAAAAGCAAACATAACGAATTACAAGACAGCCCTTTTCGCCCTTGTTTCGCTGGTACTCTTTGTTTACACAAAAATAAATCCTGTAATACTTCTATTACTTGGCATCATCGTATCACTAATCATATTCAGATAAAGCTCAGCAATATTTCACAAAAAAATAACCTTCAATGTTTGTAACATGTTCTCTTTGTGTGTGCCTCCCCAATAGATCCTTTTGCACGAAGGGCATTTAGAAAAGGTATCCTGTGTGGAAAGTACAAATGATGGCACAAAATCCTTTACTTCATTTTTACCAACTTTGATTAGCTCACTATTGCAAACAACACACCTTGTAAAAAACCTGTTTGGATCAATAAAGAGATTGTACTTTTTGAATAATTCTTTTAATTGTCCTATTGTGTAATTATCATGAAGAACAATAGAACTTACATCCTTATTAGCTTCAAACCATGTATCTCTGGTTAAAATAATCCTGTTTGTTTGTCTGGATATGTTTATCAGTTGCTCTCTTGTGTATTTGTTGTTGTAAAGTGCATCAAATCCTGTAATTCTAAGCCATTTTGCAAGCCCCCCGAGCATACGATCAACAACAAAAGCAGAGTTATAGGAAAGTTTATCCATAAGTTTATTTATATTCTTTTTGATAATAAAGTCAATTTTTCTTGCATTATAAAGAATTATATTTTATATGCAAAAACACTTATGAAAAAATTAGTTGAGTTAGCTATAAAATATCCTTGGCGTGTGATAATACTTATCACATTGTTTACAGCTATAGCCGGTTACTTTGCCATCGGGGTACCGGTTGAAGACGACATCATGAAAACATTACCTGAACATGATCCGCAAGTAACATTATTCAATGATATAGGAAAACGTTTTGGTGGCACTGATTATTTTCTTGTTGTCATAGAGGGAGAAGACCTCTTCAATCATACCACTCTGGAAAAGGTTAAGTCTATTACAGATAAACTTGAATCTATGCCAGAGTTAAACAGAGTTGAAAGTATTACAAATGTTGAAGACATTAAAGCACATCATGGAGAGCTGGATATATCAAAGTTCATGGAGCATATTCCATACGACAAACAAACACTCCAGGCACTTGAACAGAAGGCTATAACAAACAATCTGTATGTCGGAAACCTTATATCACCAAACGGAAAGGCTCTTGCTATACTGTGTCAGATCAAGAAAGACATAAACAGCGAATTACTGGTAAGAAAAATTGATAAAATTATTGAGCCATATAAGGGACCAGAAAATATTTATTTAATAGGCGTACCAGTAGATAATGATATTATAAGTAAGGCAATACATACGGATCTTAGAAGGCTTTTACCTATAGCTATCATTATTAACATTATTATAATGTTTATTCTATTCCGTAATTTTATCAGTGTAATCTTAAGACTTACACCAGCACTCATTGCCATAGTCTTAACCGTTGGTGCCATGGGCATCACCCACACACCTTTTACCATGCTCTCTGTGGGTATGCCGACACTTCTTATTGCACTCGGTAGTATATACAGCATACATATCATGACAAGGTATTACCAGTTACTTGCATATACAAAGAATAATGAGAAGGCACTGAGAGGTATGATAAAAGAGCTTGGTATCCCCATGCTTTTTATTGGGTTAATAACATCTATGGGGTTTTTTGCAAACGTGTCATCAACGATTGTACAGGTCAAACAAGCAGGTATATTTGCTGGTCTTGGTATACTCTTTTCAATGCTTGTTTCTGTAACCCTTGTACCAGCAATTCTAACTTTACGACACAAAGGCAAAGAAGAACAACTTTCAGAAAAACAAAGTAGATTCAACCAGTTTCTGAAACATCTATCTTTATGGGTTCAAAAACACAACTATACTGTGCTTGCAATAGGTATAGGGCTTGCCTTAATATCTATATATAAAGTAAGAACTATAAATACAGAAACAGATATAACAAAATTCTTCAAACCTAACTCAATGGTAAGAAAGACCTCTGCAAAGGCTGTAAAAAATTTCGGAGGCATATTTGTGTTACAGATCCTCGTAAAAGGAGATATCACAAATCCTTCGGTAATGAAAACAATTGCGAAGGTTGAATCAGAATTAAATACAATAAACGGTATTCATTATCCATTTAGTATCGCTGATCTTATAGAAAAGATGAATGAGGTAATGCATGATGATAATCCTGCTTACCATACAATACCAGACAACAAAAATGCAATAGCTCAATACATGCTTTTGTATTCAATGTCCGATCAAAAAATGCTGGATTCACTTATCACACCCGATTCTAAAGAGGCTATCATTCAAGCAAGGATAGGGAAATTCGGATTCCATGAAATAGAACAAATAGTAAAACAGGTTAAAGAAAAGTTAGCGCCTTTTGAATCAAAAGATATTCACTTTACACTAAGTGGCTCTCCAATGCTTATCATAACAATAAATAAGCATCTTATAGAAAATCAAGAAACAAGTCTTTATATATCAATTATATCTGTATTTATTTTATTATCCATCGTTTTCAGATCCTTAATAGGTGGTATATTAACGCTCATACCGCTCTTAATAAAGGTTAGCTATAACTACGGCATAATGGAGCTTTTTAACATTCCCTTGAATGTGGCAACAGGACTTATAGCGAGTATGACCATAGGGGTTGGTGTTGATTACATCATACATTTTGTAATGGGGTTTAGAGAGAGATTTAAGGAAGATCCAGATCATTCTATTGAAAAAGCCATGGTTGAAGCCACTGTTATAACAGGCAGATCAATACTCAACAGTGCATTTGTGCTTGTTGGTGACTTTTCAGTGCTTACCATCTCGAGTTTTCTTCCTATGATCTATTTCGGAATTCTGTCTGCAAGTATGGTTATTTATAGCTCCATAGTGTCTATAACCCTGTTTCCTGCCTTATTACACATAGCCCACAAACACTTAAAGTGGCTAAAATAATAGTGGTTGTTAAACGAACTGTGATAATGCATATTTTGCAAATGCCATAGAAGAGGTAAAGGCAGGTGACACAGCGTTAAGAATATGTAAAGTATTACCATCTCTTATCAAGACAAAATCCATTTCAAGCCTTCTTGTTTGCCAGTTGACAAGCTGGGCTCTTATACCAACTTTATCAGTATCCTCAATATCGTTAAGTTCCAGCATACTTACAAGTTTTTTTGCCTCAGCAAAAACGAACTTTTTTCTGTATTTTTTAATCTCTTCAATAGCAGAATATCTAAAAACAGGATCTATTATAAGCAAAATCGCGTCATGGTAAAGAACAAATAAACTCTCAAAATCAAGCCCTGAAAATCCACTGTAATTTTCCCTGCCAAAAGTTGGTATAGCAGTAGGACCGATATAAACTATATCTTCAGCAGTCCTTGTAAAATGGACACCAAGGAATGGATTTCTGAGATCAGGTACAGGATATATATTGCCTCTAACAAGAAAGGTTTTTGTCTTCTTTAATTTTTTATAAGTTCCTTTAAATGGAAGTATTTTGTACTGCCTTGCTAAACCGAATGTATGGGCAATTTTATCTGCATAAGCACCTGCTGTATTGATAAATATCTTAAAATGTATTGATCCTTTTGAGGTACGAATGGTATGATTGTTTAAAGGCTTTATAAAGGTTGTGTTGTAAAGTATTTTTACTTTTTTTGAATCAATTATTTCTTTTGCCAGGGCATCCAATATTTCCAAAGGTTTGATAACAGCTGTTTCCGGAGAGAACAATGCCTTTCCAGATGTGATAGCATAGGGTTCTATTTCCCGGAGTTCCTTTTCATCTATAATGAAGGAACTGGCACCACTTGCATCAGCCCTTTTTTTAAGCTCCTCAAGTCCACTTATTTCTTCTTCCGTCTTTGCAACTATAACTTTACCTGTTTGTTTCAGCACTAACCCCTTTTCAAGACAAAATTGTTTCATAAGACGATTACCTTCTATACATAATCGCGCCTTTAGAGTATCAGGAGTATAGTATATGCCTGCATGAAGCACACCACTATTACGACCACTTGCATGGCATCCGATATGTTCTTCTTTTTCAAGGATTATTATGTCGTCTACTCCTTTTGCAAGTAGTTCTCTCGCAATGGTAATACCTGTAATGCCTGCGCCGACTATAAGTGCGTAACAGCCTGTGTCCATGGATCTTTTTACTCCTTAGTTAAACTGGAAACAATAACAAAATCTATTGTATCTTAATCCTGCAAATGCAATAAAAAGTTCGTTACAAACTTTTCTATTTTTCAAATACAACTTTGAATTCAATTAACTCTGTAAAGATAAAAGTGCAAACAATAAGGTTAAAATTGGACTTTTTTGTTTAACAGGTGTATACTCTTACAAAAGGAGGAAAATATATGAAGCTAACCCCTCTTGACATTCAACAACAACAATTCAGGAAAAGGCTTTTAAACGGCTATGACAGGCGTGAGGTAGACGCATTTATGGAGCTTATCCGTAATGAGGTAGAAGAACTTATAACTGAAAACATGGAACTCAAACAACAATTAAAAAATAAAACTGAGAGTCTGGATGAATACAAAGACAGGGAACAGACTATAAAAGAAACAATGCTCACAACACAACGATTAAAAGAGGATATCCATGCTAACGCAGTAAAAGAGGCTCAACTGATTATAGCTGATGCCAAGGTTAAGGCTGAAGAGATTATAAATAGTGCTCAAAATAGATATATGGAGATTGTAAATGATATAAAAGAATTAAGGAGACAAAAACTTCAGCTTGAAGCAAGTTTAAAAGCGGTGCTTGAAGCGCATCTAAAGATGCTTGATACAGAGATCGTAAAAGAATCAAAAGATGTAGATGAAACCCTTACAATCATACCAAACAAATCAAAGAACATTACAAACAAATAAACCTAAGAGCTTTTACATATATGTAAAACCTTTATCCAGAATAAGCGAGATAAAAGAAGAGAATAACATTTTAAAGGCTTATCTAAAGTCACCACCTATTGACGGAAGAGCTAATGAAGAATTAATATATTTATTAAGCCGTTATTTTAAGGTTGAACAGGCTAACATTAAGATAAAGAGCGGCAAGCATTCCAGGAAAAAACTTGTGCAAATTTGTTGAAGGGAGAACAAAAGATGCCAACATACGAATATGAATGTACGGTGTGCGGATATAAATTTGAGATGTTTCAGAAAATATCAGATGAACCAATTGTTGTTTGTCCAAAATGCAATGGAAAAGTAAAAAGATTGATATCCACAAATGGTTCTTTTATTTTAAAGGGTAATGGCTGGTATGTTACAGATTATGCAAAGAATAACAAGAATCAGGTTCATGAATCAAACAAACCAGCTAATCAGACAACGGAGAAATCTTCTGTTAGCAACAAATAATAAAAAAGGACATTTCTTAAAAGCATATTTGTATCTGTCTGCAATAGTACTGGCTGCTGTGGCTATTGTTATCATATTTCCATCAACTGGCTTCTGCTGGGGACCGGTTTCTCACATAGATATTGCTACAGAGGTGTTAAATTATTCTCAACTTCTTATTCCACAGATAATGGAGCTTATAAGAAGTTATCCATACGATTTTTTATATGGAAATATTGGCGCTGATATTGTAATAGGTAAAAATTTAACAGATTATGAATATCATTGTCATAACTGGCTTATAGCCGATCAAGTATTCAGGGCTGCTAAAAATGATCATCAAAAAGCTTTTGCTTATGGATACATTGGTCATCTTGCCTCAGATGTTATAGCTCACAACTATTTTGTTCCTACTATGATGGTATCTATGTATAGAAAAAAGGCGTTTCCACATTCTTATTGGGAGATGCGGTTTGATAAACTTGTTGGGGATAAGGTTACAAAAACGATAGAAAAAACCTTTAAATTTCGTCATAAAGATGACAATGAACTTTTAAAAAACACATTGGAGAAAACTCTATTCTCGTTTTCCACTAACAAAAATATCTTCAACAGCATAATGTTTATTAATAGAAAAAGATTGTTCAGAAACATGATAAATGGACTTACCTCTGACAAAAAATGGAAATTCTCACCTCAACAGTTTGCAATGTACAGGCTTTACTCAATAGATGCTATTTTTGATGTGCTTAACAACGGTGATAAATCTTTTTACACTAAATTTGATCCCACTGGTATAGAAATCATACACATAGCACTCCAGCTAAGAAAACAACTTAACAAACTACATAAAAAAAAGAAATTTTTAGACGAAGACATTGATAATATAACTCATAATCTATTACCTGCTTTTCCACCAGGTTTATATTCCAAATATAAACACCACCAATCAACATCCGACGATGGTAAAGGATGTTAAT
>Ga0207433_10014356_pt1 | contig 11498 bp, 9 predicted proteins | sample YelNatPaOPGAMG01_FD_187559 | JGI IMG/M metagenome (GOLD analysis project Ga0207433, IMG submission 187559) | Hot spring thermophilic microbial communities from Obsidian Pool, Yellowstone National Park, USA - OP-RAMG-01 (SPAdes) (version 3) | ecosystem: Environmental > Aquatic > Thermal springs >...
TGTCGTGGGAGGGTATGCCATGCGGCAGTGCCAGCCAGGTTTTGAGCCAGTCGTGTTGACAACGGCCCCAGAGGGCGATGTCGGTGAAGGTCTGCGCGCCGCAGAGCGAGGCGCAGAGGCTGATCAAGAGGATGTCGAGCAGGTGATGGCGTTTGGCGCGACCGGTGCGCGGGTCGTGGATAGCTTGGAGTTTGGTTTTCAGATCGAGCAGTGGTTGAGGGATGTGATGTTGCATTCCTATCTTCAACCAAAACACAAAGCAAACCGGAAGCAAAAAATGTGTTGTTGTAAACCGGTGCGCCCGGCCTACTTACAACCACAACCCCCATCCCACTCAAAATGCAATCGCCCTGTGCTTGGAAGAAGGCATGGTAAGAGTCCGGGACCGGCGGATTGCACAGTAAAGGTTCCACTGGCCGCAAGCCACGCCTGACTCGGCTGATTCAACGACGCTACGGGGCGCGCTATCATCCCGGCCATGTCTGGCATCTGCTGGGGCGGCTGGAGTTCAGTTGCCAACGTCCCCGACAGCAGGCGGTGGAGCGCAACGCTGCCGAGGTGCGCCGTTGGCATCGGTAGCGTTGGTCCGACCTCAAAAAAGCACGGCAGGAAGGTCGCATCATCGTCTTCATAGATGAGAGCGGACCGAGCTCCCGTCCGCACCGGATGCGGACGTGGGGGCGACGCGGTCAGAGGCCGGTGTTGCAGGAGACGTTCAACTGGCACAGCCTTTCGCGGATCGCCGGGCTGACCCTGTGGCGCTTTTACTTTCGGGCGTATGCCGGCAGCATCAAGTCGCCGCCAGTGTGGATACTGTCGCGAGGCATTGCAAAGCTTGACCCGAATGGGGAGGCGTGTTAGCGTCCTGCGCCTTTTGAAAGGAAACCATGAATCATCGTATGCCCATCCTCGCGCTGGCTGCCATTGCGGTAGTCGGGTCCGTGTTTGCTCAAAACGCCACCAACACCCCTTCGTCGTCCACGCCGTCTGCTCCCAAAGCCGACGAGGTGGTGGCTCGCGTTGGCGATACTGCCATCAAACGGCATGAGTTGGATCTGGCCGTGAATGGTCTGCTGCTTCAATTGCAGCGGCAGGGCCAGATCATTCCTCCGCAGCAACGTCCCCAGTTGGAACGCGATGTTTTGGAAGAATTGATCGGGCGGGAATTGGTTTTGCAGTCCGCCAAGTCGAACCTGCCGTCAGGATTGGACGAAAAGGTCAAAAGCCAGATTGAGCGTACCCAGACCATGGCCGGTGGTGAAGAGGCCCTGAACAAATCTTTGACCGAAGCCGGCATCTCCCGCGCCGAGTTTGAGCAACGGACTCGCGATAACATCATCGTCTCCGAAACCCTCCGCCAGATTGCCGAAAACAAGGTTCAGGTGACTCCCGACGAGGTGAAAGCCTTTTACGAGAGCAATCAGGCGCGGTTCAAACAACCCGAAATGGTTCGCGCCAGCCATATCCTTGTGCGCACGGCCGCCGATGCCAGCGACGACATCAAGAAGGCCAACAAGATCAAAATTGACGCGGCTCGTTCCCTGATTCTCAACGGCGAAAAGTTCGCCGACGTCGCTCGCAAGGTCTCTGACGATCCCGGCAGCGCCCCCAAAGGGGGCGACCTCGGTTATTTCCCGCGGGGCGCCATGGTGCCCGAATTCGACAAGGTCGCCTTCTCCCTGGAAACCAACACGGTTAGCGAGGTGTTCACCACGCCGTTTGGCTATCACATTTTGACCGTGACCGACAAAAAACCCGAGAAACAGCTTTCTCTGGATGAAGTCAAGGGCGACATCGAGCGTTTTCTGCGTTCCCGCAAAGGCGGCGAATTTATCCGCGAACATGTCAAAGCGCTTCGCGAAAAGACCAAGGTGGAAGTCCTCCTGCCGCCACCGCCGTTGCCTGTCGCTCCCGAACCAAAACCCTGACAGACTGCGTACGTCATTGCCACGGCACCGCTCGCCTGTTACAATATAGACGGAATGCGGTTGTTCCCGTTCAAACAGCATCGGGCGTTCACGCTGATCGAGTTGCTGGTGGTGATCACCATTATTGCGATTCTGGCGGCGTTGTTGTTTCCCGTTCTCGGTTCGGTGCAGGAATATGGCCGGCGCGCTTCCTGTCTCAGTAACCTCCATCAACTCACTCTCGCTTGGCTGGCTTATGCCTCGGACAACAAAGGACACCTCATTTGTCCCTCTCCCGGCCAAACCGGTGGTTGGGTGGGCGGTCCCAGCGATGCCCAGTGCATCGAGAACGGTACGTTGTACCGCTATGCTCCCAACGTAAATGTGTACCGTTGTCCCAGCGATGATTCCACCCGCAAGGTCAACTATGCGCTCAGTTGTCGTTTTGGTTACAACAGCGAAGACGGTGGCTCGTGGCGAGACTTGGGCATGATCACCAATGCCGCCCGATGTTTTGTGTTCATTGAAGAGTGGGACCCTCGCGCCCCGTACGGGCCGATGGGATGTTTCAACATGGGGCCGTCCACCGTTTGGTTTGACTCGCCAGCCGTTTGGCATCTCAACGGCACCTGCCTGTCTTTCGCCGATGGACGCGCCGAGTACTGGGTGTGGAAGGATGCTGCCTGGCTGATCAAAAACCAGGGCAGCCACGGCTTTAACGTGCAAAACTGGGACGACTTCAATCGCCTGCGCGCCGCCTACTACGGCCAGTAATCCTGTCCGCGGGGTTGACAGTTTCCTCGGTTTTCCGCATTGTCCCTGCCGTGCTCGCAAAACGAATCATTCCATGCCTTGATGTGGATCGCGGCCGTGTGGTCAAAGGAACCCGATTCCTGAACCTCCGCGACGCCGGTGATCCTGTTGAGTGCGCCAAAGAATATGACCGACAAGGCGCCGATGAACTTGTCTTTCTCGACATCACCGCCAGCCACGAAGGACGGGCCACGATGCGGGAGGTCGTGGAACGCACCGCCAGCGAATGTTTCATGCCGCTGACCGTCGGCGGAGGCATTCGTACTACCGAAGACATGCGGGCCATGCTCAAAGCCGGTGCCGACAAAATCAGCATCAATACCGCGGCGATCCAGAACCCCGACCTCGTCCGCGCCGGAGCAGAACGATTCGGCTCGCAATGTATCGTGGTGGCCATTGACGCTAAGCGGGTAGGGGAGGGACGTTGGGGCGTCTTCACCCACGGAGGACGCCGTCCGACTCCGCTTGATGCCGTCGAATGGGCCGTCCGCGTTCAGGAACTCGGCGCCGGCGAAATTCTGCTGACCAGCATGGATGCTGACGGCACGAAGAGCGGTTACGACATCGCCCTGACCCGCGCCGTCAGCGAAGCGGTGCACATCCCCGTCATCGCCAGCGGCGGAGCTGGTAGCCTGCAACACATGGCGGATGTTCTCCGTGAAGGCAAAGCGGACGCCGTTTTGGCCGCCAGCATCTTCCATTTCGGCGAGTACACGGTGGCCGATGTGAAACGTTTCTTGAAACAGAAAGGAATCGAAGTGCGACTATGAAAATCCTCGACGAACTCAAATACGACAGCAACGGCCTGATCCCGGCCATCATCCAGGAACAGGGCACCGGCCGCGTGTTGATGATGGCGTGGATGAACAAAGATTCCCTCGCCGAGACCATCCGCTGCAAAAAAACCTGTTTCTGGAGTCGTTCCCGCCAGAAATACTGGGTCAAAGGCGAAAGCAGCGGCCACGTCCAGCACGTCAAACGCATCTTCTTCGATTGCGACAAGGATTGCCTCCTCATCGAGGTCGAACAGATCGGCGCCGCCTGCCACGAAGGCTACAAGTCCTGTTTCTTCCGCGCCATCGAGGGTGACGAGGTGAAAATCACCGAGCCGCGTCTCGTGGACCCGGAGCAGGTTTACAAGAAATAATCCATGTTCACCCCCTCGAAAACCGAGTTCCTGAAACTGGCCACGCAGGGCAATCTTGTGCCCGTCTATCGTGAGATTCTCGCCGACACCGAGACCCCTGTCACCGCCTATCAAAAACTCCGCAAACGCGGTCCCTCCTTCCTCCTGGAATCGGTGGAAGGCGGTACCCATATCGGACGTTACTCCTTTCTCGGCGCCAATCCCCGCGCCATTGTCCGCGCCACCGCCGACACTCCAGGCGACCCGTTGCGCCTGGTCGAAGCCGAGATGTCCCGATACAAACCCGTTGTCGTCCCCGGCCTGCCGCGGTTTACTGGCGGCGCGGTCGGATTCATCGGCTACGAATACATCCACGTTATCGAGCCGACCGTTCCCCGTCCCGTCCGCAATGAGCATGGCACTCCCGTGCTCTGTTTCATGATCACCGACACGCTGTTGATTTTCGACCGGGTCACGCAAACCATCAAGGTCGTCGCCAATGCCCACGTGAACGGCCCTCCGGAAGTCGCCTACGCGGAAGCCTGCGCCACGATTGACGAGGCCATTGCCCAACTCGGTCGCCCCATGCCGACGCGCCCGGTGGAGTTCCGCCGCGATCCGCCCGATCTCGATGTCACTTCCAACCTCACCCCGCAACGACACGCCGAGATGGTGGCAAAAGCCAAGGAATACATCCGGGCCGGCGACATCATCCAGGTCGTGTTGGCGCAACGATTCCAGATGCCCACCAGGGCGAGCGCGCTCGACATCTACCGCGCCCTGCGTTCCGTGAACCCCTCGCCGTACATGTTCCTGCTCGATTTCGAAGATTTCCAACTCGTCGGCGCTTCGCCGGAAATTCATGTCCGGTGCGAGAACGGCAAGGTCGAGATCCGTCCCATTGCCGGAACGCGCTGGAGAGGACGAACGCTGGAAGAAGACCTTGCTCTCGAAAAAGAGCTGCTGGCCGACGAAAAAGAACGGGCCGAACACCTGATGCTGGTGGACCTCGCCCGCAATGACATCGGGCGGGTCTGCGATTTTGGCAGCGTCCACGTCCCCGAATTCATGGTCGTCGAGCGATACAGCCACGTCATGCACATCGTCAGCCAGGTCGAAGGCAAACTTCAGGCAGGTCGTTCCCTCTACGACCTGATGCGCGCCACTTTCCCTGCTGGCACCGTCAGCGGCGCACCCAAAATCCGCGCCATGCAGATCATCAGTGAACTGGAAGCCACCCAACGCGGCCCCTACGCGGGCGCGGTCAGCTACTTCAGTTTTGGCGGTAACCTCGACAGTTGCATCACGCTTCGTACCGCGCTCTTGAAGGATGGCATCGCCTATGTTCAGGCCGGCGGCGGCATTGTAGCCGACAGTGTGGCCGAATACGAGTTCAACGAAACCGTGAACAAATCCAAAGCCATGCGCAAGGCCATTGCATTGGCCGATGGCTTTGAGTCGTAAACCCGTCGTTACTGGTGTTGTTCGAGCCAGCGACGGATTTCGGTGGCGTGCGGGGCGTTGGGAACAAGCTTCAAATACGCTTCGTAATGCGCGCGTGCCCTGGCGAGGGTGGCCCGATCGGTGGCATACAACCCGGCCACGGTGACATGCACGGCGGCGTTGGACGGGTTGTCCTGCAGGAATTTTTCATACTGATCGAGTGCGTCGGCCGTGTATCCCTGTTGTTGGAGAAGAATGGCGTAATTGAGACGGGCATCGTGAAACTTCGGGTCGGCCATCAACGCCAGTTCGTAATTCTCCAAGGCGCGATCGGTTTGTTTCAGGTCGCGATACGCGATGGCCAGGTTGTAGTAGGCCTGCGCAAACGACGGGTCGGCGGCAATGGCCTTCGCATACAGCGCGGGCACATCACTCAAACGACCTTGCTGATGCAAAATCACGGCTTCGTTGAAATGAATCATCGCCTGGGCGCGATCGCCGTGGGACAACGCGCGCGGAGCAAGAGCCGCCCGTCGTTTGACCACCGGCGCGGAAACCGCCACGGACGGTTTGAGCGTCGAGTTGGTCGCCGCCGCAACGGTTTGAACGGCGGACGCCGGTGGTGGAGTTGTCGTCGTTGTCGTTGCCACCGGTTTGGGCGGCTCGACGGCCATGTTGGTGACAGCGACATGAGACGGGGCGGCGCTGGTGGCAACTGCTGTCACTGTCGCGGGGAGCACCGCGGATTTGGGCGGTTCGACGCGGGTCTTGAGCGCAGCGAGGTTTTGGGCGGGTTCGGGAGATTGGGGCGCGACGGCGAGCGCTTCGCGCAACAGTTTCTCGGCGCGCGGGAAATCGCGTTGGCGAGCGGCCATGACAGCCAGGTTGTTACAGGCGAGGGCAAGATAGGCACCGGTGTCGCGGGGAGCGGACGGGTGCTGATGGATTTGCCGTAGCAGGTTGGCGGCGGATTCAAACTGGCCGTGTTCGAGAAGGAGCACGGCGAGGTTGTAGCGAGCGGGAATGTAATTGGGATCGAGTTTGATGGCTTCGTTGAAACGTCGGCTGGCGGCATCGGGCTTGCCGGTCTTGGCGAAACAGACGCCGAGGAAGGTGAGGGCCTGCGCGGTGGGCGGGGCTTTGGTAAGGGCTTGTTCGAGGACATCGGCGGCTTTAGAGAAATTACCCTGTTGGTAGAGGGCGATGCCTTGCTGGAAGTTTTGTTCGGGGGAACGGCTGCACCCCCAAAAGACAACTGCCAGTGCGACGAAGACGGAAATTTTTCTCCTTGTTTGACTCATGCGGAACGTGACAACGTCTCCGTCGCATGATATAACCCGCTCCGCGTTTCGCAACAAAAATGACAGACTGGAACATACAATCGCGCGCCAGCGCCTGCACCCATTGCCAGACGCCGTTCGCGGACAAACAGACGTATCACACGTTATTGAGCATGACCGCCGAGGGGTATCGGCGTCGGGACCTGTGCGCTGACTGTTATGCGTCGGCCAGACGTGACGGGGTGTTTTCCTACTGGCAGGGCGAGTACAAACTGCCGCCGCCACCGCCGCCGGAGGCGATTCAGAAGGACACGGCGGAATCGTTGTTGCGGAAGTTGGTGGAGTCCGCCGATCCGTCTCATGCCGCGGCGCGTTACATCCTGGCGGTGATGCTGGAGCGGAAACGGATTCTGCGACACCGCGACACGGTACAGGAAGCCGATGGAAGGGAGTTGCTGGTGTACGAGCACACGCAGACGGGCGAGTCATTTACGATTCCAGACCCGAAACTGCGGCTTGACCAGTTGGAGGAGGTTCAGAAACAGGTGGCCGATCTTCTCAGCCCCAAAGAAACGGGAGCCGACCCTCTTGCCGACTCGGCTCCGTCTGCGTCGTGAAGTGAAGGTGGCTCAGTTGACTTTCACTTCGATTTGTTTGGGTTTGGCCTCTTCGGTCTTGGGCAGTCGCACGGACAGCACGCCGTCCTTGAAGTGGGCGTCAATTTTCTTGGCGTCCACGCCGGTGGGCAGTTCAATGGTGCGGCTAAACATGCCGTAGGCGCGCTCCCGGCGATAGTAGTTGGCCTCTTTGGTTTCGGCCTCATGTTTCTTTTCGCCCTTGATCGTGAGGTAATTGTCCTGCAGGGTCACATTCACGTCCTCTTTGGAGATGCCGGGGAGTTCTGCTTTCACCAGATAGCAGTCCTTTTCCTCGACGACGTCCACTGCCGGAAGGAAAGCTCCCTCAAATTCCCCGCGTTCCACTCGCCGCAGGGACGTGTCGAAGAGACGGTTCATCTCCTCCTGCAACTCCGCGAGGCTGGCAAACGGATCCCACAGTTCCCGATGCGGTGTCCAACGTACCAGTGCCATACTCTCAATCCTCCTTTCTTTTCTTTGGTTTCGACCTTCCGCCTTTTCTCTTAGCAATGACGGTGCCATGCTTCGCATCAAGGACTTACAACGATATTGTGCCAGCTTGCACCGTGGGCGGTGTGACAGTTTTCGTGTCGTTGTGTCACACTGGCCCGTGGTTGTTATTTCTCCGGGGGGATCAAACGTGGTGGATAGCGTGTTCTCTTGTAGAACATGCTTTTAGCTTGTCCGCCAACGAAAGCGTTTTCGTTACTCTGCTCGCGACACGGATGAGGGCAAGCAGGAGGCTTCCCTCGTCTTGATCATCACTTCTGATCACACCCTTATTCTCTTGCAACCTCGAAAAAGGAGGGTTAGATACACCCTCCTTAAAGGAGAGATACAATGCCTCGCATTTTGATCGTGATCAGCTTGATCTTCGGGATGGCTTGCGGCGTCGCGAAGGCTAATTTTAACGGCAGTGATGATTTTACCGGCACAACGTTTTCGAGCAACTGGGGCGCGACGATGTCCGGGGGCGGCGGCGCATTGTCGCAATCCAATCGCGTGATTTTTACCGTATCCGGCGGCGGTGGCACGGATGCGTGGGCGGTCAAACCGTGGACAAACAATTTCGGCAGTTACACGGAAAGCTGGTCGGTTCAGATTGATACCTATCGGTCTTCCTCTGTCGGATTGAGCGTGGCAGGCCAATCTCTTTGCAACGGCTTGATCGTCATGCCCACTGCCGGCGCGGGACCGGGCGGCGCTGCATTTGACGCGTACATGGATTACTACCTGGATAACATCGGCAGCGGGAGTTTCAAGGGGTTTACTTCATCGTTGATGGACACCAATGGAATCACGGTTGGAGAACATTCGGTGAGTGCATCCGCCACGGTCACTGGGGCGGTTCGGATTGCGTTTGATGCGGCCACCAAGACTCTGACGGGATATTACGATGCCGACGGCCCGTCCAACGGTTATTCTTGGACGCCAATCTACAGCGCCAGCGTGACCAACTGGGGAATGAGCGACAGCGATACATTTCTGGTTTTGTTGTATGCCAGTTCCGGCTCTGGCACCAATGGTGCCGTGTACGCGCCAGCAGCGGGGGATCTGACTCTTGATAATTTCCAGGCCGGCTCGCTTGCGGGAGGAGGCGACGTCGCATTCCACATCGTCGCCGGCAAGGGGGCGAGTCTGATGCAGACAAACACCGCCGGGCCATTGGTGACGCCGATGACAGACCCGTCGTGGTTTTTCCTGTCGTCTGTTCAGCCAACGAGCGGTACCGACTCGGTCAGCGCGGTGACCCTGAGAACGCCCGCCGGTAACACGTTTTCATTACCCTATTCGGACGGCGAGTACAATACGAATGCGGGATTTGCCAGCAAAACCGCTCTCGACGCCTCGTTCCCCAACGGCACGTACACGCAAATCATTTATGCCGTTCATGACGGCACCCGAAGTGTTCCCATGACGCTTCTTGGTGATGTTTATCCCAACGATCCCGTTGTCAGCAACTGGACGGCGGCCCAGACACTGGACATGACTGGCGGATTTACCCTCCAATGGACCAACTTCGTTGGCGGTACCAGTAATGATCATATCCAGGTGGAGGTGAAAGATTCCACCGGCAATACGGTGTTCTTCAGCGGCGATCCGGGCCGTCCCGGTTCGCTCAATGGCACTGCCACCTCGGTGCAGATTCCTGCCGGCACATTTGCGCCGGGAACCAATTACACCGCTCGTCTTCTTTTTGCCAAAGTCCTCGGCGTCACCAACGCATTACCCAATGCCGTTGGAGTTGTCACCTACCTCAAACAAAACTTTTTCCCCATCAATACCGTTTCACAGCCCGACCTCGCGTATTTCGACGGATTCCAGTCATTTGCCAATGGCGATTCGCTGCTGGACGCCTGGTACATTCCGGTTGTCGGCGCCTACACGGCGTTCCACTCGGAAACCGGAATGCCGTCGGCCACCGTCACAAACCTCAGCGGCAATCACTGGGCGTTGTTGGATTGCAGTGGGGCACCCGTTGATTTGAAAATCAAATGCGCTCCTTCCGCGCCGTTGACCAACCAGATCATCACGCTTCGCTGGAATCTTTGGATCCAATCCACCAACAGCGGTTTCGGCGCGTTCTCTGTAAACCTGCCTTTTGCGCCGGATGAATACAATCCGCCGCTGGCTTTTCTGGATCAGGGCGTGATAGCCGTCTTTACCAATGCGCCGTCGCCCGACCAGGCCATCGTCATCGGCAATTGGAGCCCCTTTGCCGACACGGTGATGACCAACGAACTCGTGTTGAATTTCCTCAATCGCACCATGTCCTACTCGCTCAACGGCCAGATGCTCACCAACATGCCGCTGAGCGCCTACTGGACAAACCTCGTGGACGCTGTGGTGTTCGCCGTAAATGAAGAATTCCCCACCTCGCTCGGCAACCGATTTGCCCTGGACGACATCAAAATCACTGCCACCGGGTTGCCTGTGCCCGATGCGCAGGATTTTGTGCTCGCCAAAGGCGCTTTTTATGCGCAGACCAACACCGCACCCCCCGTGTTCCGCTACGACACCCCGTTTGCTTTCCTGGCCGAAGTGACCGAACAATCCTCTGGCACCGTCGCCTCTGCTGCCATTCAGGTGCCCGGCAGCGGTCTTCAACCGCTGACAAGGCAACCGGGAGAGGACCTTTTCGCGCTCCGCGCCACCTTTGCCACGACCAACCTGCTGGACACCTCCTATCCCAACGGGACATACACCTTCACCATTGTTGGCGTTCATGACGCCACCAATCAGCCCGTCCTCAACCTGACCGGCGACCTCTATCCAAACGCACCCCACCTCAGCAACTGGAGCGCCGCCCAAAACATCGTTGCCACCAACGACTTCGTGTTGACCTGGGACGCCTTTAGCGGCGGTACCACTGGCGATTACATCAAGGTCAGCATTGAAGACGTTTCGGGGGATATCATCTTCCGCACGCCGGAACCGGGTGAACCGGACGCGCTCACCGGCACCAACACCTCCGTCACCATCCCGGCCAACACCCTCATCCCTGGCCGCAATTATTACGGATATGTCCTCTTCGCCAAGGTCATCTCTGTGGACTCAACCGGCTACCCCGGAGTCACCGGATTCAGCGCCTACTTTGCCGAAACTACGTTCCCGCTCACCACAGCCGCCCAAGACAGCGTCGGCGACGGTATCCCCGACTGGTGGCGTGCCCTCTACTTCGGCGGCGACGGCACCACCACCAACAGCCAATCCTGCGCTACGGCCGACCCCGACGGCGATGGCATGTCCAATTACGCCGAGTATCTCGCCGGCACCGTTCCCACCAGTAGCGCCTCTGCACTGCGCATCACCAGTATCGCCCAAAACGGCAACGACATGAACATCACCTGGAACGTCGTGACCGGCCGAACCTATCTGGTCCAAACCAGTACCAACCTGGTGACCGACAGCTTTAACAATCCTTCCAACACCGTGGCCACGATTTACGTACCGCTCGCGCCGCCCATCACCACCACCAATTTCATTCACCAGGGCGCCGCCACCAACGTCCCGTCGCGCTTCTATCGAGTGCGTCTCCAGACCCCCTGATCGCCGTGCGACAAAACCAGCGATTCGCGTCTTTGTCCCGACGCGGTCATCCTCGTCTTCGCCTCCCGCCGTCGGTCCAAAAGGGCAGTGCTGAAATAGAAGGACTATCCCTGGTTTTTGAGGCTGTAATTTTGTAAGTGCTTGAGTTGTTTCTTGTTGGAGAAAGCGGGAAATGGGAAAGTGACCTCCGCAGTCTGAAGCGGTTTTCGAGGTGTTGATCGCACCCCAACCACCACGGAGC
>Ga0207433_10014360_pt1 | contig 11495 bp, 10 predicted proteins | sample YelNatPaOPGAMG01_FD_187559 | JGI IMG/M metagenome (GOLD analysis project Ga0207433, IMG submission 187559) | Hot spring thermophilic microbial communities from Obsidian Pool, Yellowstone National Park, USA - OP-RAMG-01 (SPAdes) (version 3) | ecosystem: Environmental > Aquatic > Thermal springs...
TTTCGTGATAATAGGAACGATAATAACGGGATTCGGAGGTGCAATGTTCTGGCCGGCGAATAGCAGCGCTGTAATGGCAAACGTTAGGGGGGAGTTGAGGGGCGCTGCATCGGGTACGCTCCGTCTTCTGGGCAACCTGGGGCTAATAGGGAGTTTCATAATTGCCTTTGTGTCTGCTGCCACAGCAATTCCCAGGTACCTGGCATTTGAAATATTCGCCGGAACGTCCAGAGTTATAGGGGGCGTCGGGTCCGGTTTCGTGACGGGGATGAAGGCTTCATTCTTCGTTCTTCTCGCGATGCTCGCCGTTGCGGGAGTGATGTCATTCATAAGGGGTGCGGAGAACAGGCACGAACCTGGCCCAGTAATCAACGCGAAATGATCTACAGAACAACGAAAATCAGATAGGAAAGAAGAGCACCGAGAATCACGCCCGTGTTGATGAACGGCAGGCCGGGTGCCGGTTTCTTCACATCACCGAACATCAGGTAAAGCATTCCTGCAACCCCTCCTGCTATGGGGAAAAGTGCGAATGGTAACCCGTGATGAATCCCGTGGCCGTATACCCAGGATGCGACAACCATTATCCCCGGGAATGCTATATCCCCGAAGCCCAGGGCCATTGCACCCTGATCCCTCCCCTCTTCACCTATATCAATTTTCACCTCACCCGACATTGGTTCTGAAGGGATGACAAAAAGCATGGGAAGATCGAGGTCCAACGCCATCTTTGCCAGACCGACCATGTGTTTTGTCCTGTAAACTGATATGTAATCATATATCGCGAATATCGCAAGGAAAATGGCGGCAGCCCACAGTCCGAGGAGAACACCCAGAACAAAGGCAAGACCAGCGCAGAGGAAGAATCCCGCTATGTCAACAACGAACCATCTTCTGTAAACTACAAGGGAAACCACAGTTATTACAGGCGCGGCTATTATTATGGCATAGTACTGTTCGTAAGTATCTGCGATAACAAGTCCAAGATAGTTGAAAACGTAGAACACAACGAGAGCGATCATCGCAACGAACAACCACCTCAGGAAGTTCAGCCTGTACCTCCTCCCGAGAAAGAGGAGGAGAAAAGTGAACACCAGTGCGGCGACGATGTAGTAAAAGATGTAATAGATACCGGTGGTCGTTGATCTCGGAGGGGATACCACTTTTATGGAAAGAGCTATGCTCGCAAGGTAGATTGCGAATACAGAGGAAAGCACGAAGAGCACGATGCCTGTTACCTGGGGGAATATGGTTCTTTTATTCATACGCTTCCTATCACCGTACCACAGGGAAAGTCGGGTATTATCGTTTTCCTTTCAGAATTATGAATTTTTAGAATCGTTGCAGCCAGCGACTGGAGGGGCATTTGCAAAGATTATTATAGAAGTGCAAAATTTCGGAAAGTGCCAGCGGTCTCTTATTACAGGTACCTCAAGCAGTCAGTAACGGAGTGCTCCGGAAAGCTGAAAGCAATGGAGCAGAAACTGGAGGAAAAAGACAGGGAGATAAAAGAACTCAGAGAGCAGAACCTGAGATTCGCCGCAGACCTTGACAACTTCCAGAAGAAAATCATGGCAGAACAGGAGATCCTTGCCTCCTTCGCATCGGAACGCATAATAAAGGAACTCCTTCCCGTCCTCGATTCCATGGAGAACTCCGGGGATGACGGGGTACGGGCCATACTGAAACAGTTGGAAGGCATACTGGAAAAGGAAGGATTAAAGGTAATCCAGGATGCAGAGAGGTTCGATCCAAGCAGGCACGAGGTTGTGGGGGTCGAGGAGGGGGGCCAGCCAAACACCATAAAGAAGGTCGTCAGGAAAGGATATCTGCTTGGGGGGAAAGTAATAAGACCGGAACTGGTCATAATAAATAAGGGGGATTGACTATGGAGAAGATAATAGGTATAGATCTCGGTACGAGCAATTCACAGGCAGCTGTTATGATAGCGGGGAAACCCGTCGTGCTTCCTAGCTCTGAGGGGACAACGATCGGTGGGAAGGCATTTCCAAGCTACGTGGCCTTCACCAAGGATGGCCAGCTCCTTGTCGGTGAACCGGCCAGGAGACAGGCACTCATGAACCCTGAGGGCACCGCCTATGCGTTCAAGAGGAGGATGGGGGAGAATTACAAATTCAAATTGAACGGTAAAGAATACACCCCCCAGCAGCTCTCAGCATTCCTCCTGCAGAAGATAAAGGATGATGCTGAGAAATACCTGGGAGAAAAGATAACGAAGGCCGTAATAACGGTCCCGGCCTACTTCAATGACAACCAGAGACAGGCAACAAAGGATGCGGGGGCCATTGCCGGTCTCGATGTTGTCAGGATTATAAATGAACCCACAGCAGCCGCCCTGGCTTACGGTATTGACAAGACAGAAGGGGAGCACAGGATAATGGTCTTCGACCTGGGAGGAGGTACTCTCGATGTCACCATAATGGAATTCAGCTCCGGCGTCTACGAGGTTCTTTCCACTTCCGGAGACACCAAGCTCGGGGGCACTGATATGGATGAAGCGCTAATAAATTACATCGCGGACAAGTTCCTACAGGAGAACGGCATCGATCTCAGGAAGGACAGGAATGCGTACATAAGGCTGAAGGACGCGGCGGAGAGGGCGAAGATAGAGCTGTCTACATCCCTCTCAACGGAAGTGAACCTCCCGTACATAACGAGCGGAGCTGATGGCCCGAAGCACCTTCTGATGACCATAACCAGGGCAGACCTGGAGAATCTCGTCAGACCCATAATAGAGAGAGCAAGGAAGCCCATGGAGGATGCACTGCGCGCAGCAAAGCTTACCAAGGAGGACATATCGAAGATAATTCTTGTTGGAGGGCCCACGAGGATGCCAATAGTCAGGAAATTCGTGGAAGATTTCATGGGAAAGAAGGTGGAGAGTGGAGTGGACCCGATGGAGTGCGTTGCAATAGGTGCCGCCATTCAGGGTGCAGTACTGGCTGGAGAGGTGAAGGGGATAGTGCTCCTTGATGTAACTCCCCTCACGTTAAGCATCGAAACGCTCGGAGGGGTGGCAACCCCCCTGATACCTGCCAACACAACCATACCCACCAAGAAATCGCAGATATTCACAACGGCTGCGGACAATCAGACAGCAGTGGAGATAGTTGTTGTTCAGGGCGAGAGGCCTCTGGCCAAGGACAACACACTCCTTGGAAGGTTCATGCTTGAGGGCATCCCTCCAGCTCCGAGGGGTGTTCCGCAGATAGAGGTGACATTCGACATAGATTCCAACGGAATTTTGAATGTGACCGCAAAGGACCTTGCCACGAACAAGCAGAGAGGGATTACAATAACTTCAAGCACAAAGCTCAGTAAGGAAGAGATAGAGAGAATGAAAGCTGAAGCCAAAAAATACGAGGAAGAGGACAGGAAGAAGAAGGAGGAGATTGAGACGATAAACAACGGGGAGTCACTTGCCTATTCAACAGAGAGAACGCTAAATGAATACGGGGATAAGATACCTCAGGACCTCAAGGATTCAATAAATTCAAAGCTCAAGGATCTAAAGGAAGCAATAGAGAAGAAGGATGTTCCGGGAATAAAGGAGAAGATGGACATCCTTTCAAAGGAACTTCAGAAGATAGGTGAACACATCTACAAGAACGTCAACGAAGCGAGGACGGAACAGCAGTCTCAGCCTGGCCAGCAGGGGAATGAGAGGGAAATCCACGAAGACAAAGAAAATAAGGGACAGTGAACTTCCGATCTGAATGTCCAAGGATTACTATGCCATTCTGGGCGTGAGCAGGAACGCTACAAAGGATGAGATCAAGAAGGCGTACCGTGAATTAGCAAAGAAATACCATCCGGATCTGAACCCGGAAAACAGGAAGGAAGCGGAGGAAAAATTCAAGGAGATATCTGAAGCATACGAGGTGCTGATGGACGATGAGAAGAGGGCAAGGTACGACCAGTTTGGCGAAGAGGGTGTGAAATTCCAGGGTGGGTTTGACTGGTCACAGTTCCATCATTACCAGGATATTGAGGATATAATCGGTGACCTCTTCTCCCAGTTCGGATTTGGAAGGAATTTCGGTGGTTTTGGTGGTTTCGCGGCTCAAACAGAGGAAAGGGGGAGTGACGTTTATGTTGAAATCCCCATAGATATAAGGCGCATTGCAAGAAATGAGAAGATTGAGGTTAGCTACTTCAGGGAGGTGAGGTGCGAAACATGCAAGGGTACCGGTTCTTCCACGGGAAGGCTTCTCACCTGCCCGACGTGCAGGGGGAGGGGGTACGTGGAGAGGACCACCAACCAGGGTTTCATAATGTTCAGAACTACCCAGGTGTGTCCCACTTGTCACGGCAGCGGAAAGGTGCCCGAAAAAGTGTGCAGTGATTGCCAGGGTTCAGGGTATTTGAGGAGGAAGGACAAGGCGGAAATATATCCTCCCCCAGGGGTTAACGAGGATGAAATTTACGTTCTCAGAGACAAGGGAAACTACAGGAGAGGTGGGACGGGAGATCTGAGGATAAAGTTCAATATTGATTACATGGAATTCAGAAGGGATGGAGACAACCTTGTAAAGGAGATAACGGTGGACTTCATCGATGCTATCCTGGGAGGAAAGGTGAACGTTTCTCTCCTCAGGGGAGAAAGGGAAATAGACATCCAACCGGGAACACAGCCGGGGGAAAGAATTGTGCTAAAAGGCGAGGGCATAACAAAGAGAAATGGAAGGGGGAACGGTGATGTGATTCTCCTGGTCAATATCTCTCTCCCCAGGAAAATTTCAAGGAAGCAACGTGAACTGCTTGAACAGTTCAGGAAGGAAAAGGGCTTCTTCTCCCAGTTTCACGTCTGAATCCTGAAATACATCCTTTTGTTGTTCCTTCCCTTGTTCTCAGTCTTAAATATCTCAATCATCCCGATTTCTGAAGTGTTCCTTACGTGTGTTCCGCCGTCAGGCTGCAGGTCAAGATCACCTATTTTTACCACCCTCAGTTCAGGGGAATCCGGGATCAGTTTTGGATCAACCTTGACAGAACCCTCTATATTCAATATTTCTTCCCTCTTCATCTTGAACCAGGTGACATCGTGCCCTTTCCTCAATTCTTCGTTGACCCTTTCCTGCAGTCCCCTTGTTATTTCTGGATTCCATTCACTGAAGTTGAAATCTATCCTGGCGTAATCGAAATAGATCTGGTTCCCCGTTATCATTGCCTTGAATTCATTCATCGCTATTGCGGAAACCACATGAATGGCTGTGTGATGTTTCATGTAACGGTATCTCTTTTCCCAGTCCAGCAACAGCTTCACCCTCTCTCCCTTCTCCGGTACCGGTTCTGTGAAATGGATGATCTCCTCTTTTTTCTCCACTCCCTTAACTTCGTACCTTTCTTTTCCTACCATGTAGCCGGTATCGGAAGGTTGACCACCGGAAGCTGCATAGAAAATTGTCCTGTCAAGGATAACTCCACCTTCTATCTCCATAACGGTTGCATCCAGTTCTCTCAAGTATGGGTCTTCAAGATAAACAGGATCAGTTTTCATCTTGCTACACCTATGAAAGGAATCAACAACGAGAATATAGCTACTGCCATGAAGAATGCTCCTATGAACATATTAGTTGCGGCGAATAGTTTCATGACCCTCCCCCTGGAAAGGAGAGCTCTGAGGTATGATATGAAGATGTAAAGCCCAAGGGCGATGAAAACAATGAAAACAACGATTCCAGTGAATCCCCTGAAATAGGAGATCATCTCGTATCCAGACAGGAATGAGATAGCGGTCAGGAGAACTGAGACGGGAAACAGTACCAGCATTGTTCTTTCAGGTCCCAGGACTACTGGAAGCATCGGAACAGAGGCGTTGGAATAATCATCCATATACCTTATTGAGAGCGTCCATATGTGGAGGGGTGTCCAGACCATTATAACAAGGAAGAAAAGTAATGAGAGCATATTGAAGGATGGGTAAAAGGCATAGAAACCGGCAAGAAGAGGTGCTCCCCCCGAATATGCTCCCAGGATTATGTTCCAGGAGGTCTTCCTCTTGGTGAGATAGGAGTAAATTATCGTATAATCGAAAACCCCGGTTGCCATAAAGGCGAAAGAAAGGATGCTCTTATACAGGGACATGAGGAGCATGACCGCAACAAGAATGATCCCGCCATACAGGGCTACTTGGGGTTTCATCCTTCCGGATGGAAGCGGCCTGTTCACAGTCCTCTTCATCAATCGGTCAATCGGAAGGTCAAAATAATTGGAGATTGATTCAGCGCCCATGAGACCAAGGGTTATGTAAACTGTAACGAAAATGAAACCGATAAAATCAGCCTTCTTAAGAATCGCAAGTGAAAATACTTCCCCTGAAATACCAGTAAGTAGAAGAAAGACCCATACCCTCGGTTTGGTCATCACAAAGAATTCCCTAATAAATCCTCCCATGAAAGGAAATTGGTCTGGGATATTAAAGGATGTTATCGCCAACCAAGAGAATGATTTTATATGCGAGTGAAGTAAGTGGAAGGGGGCCGGTAGATCAGCGGAAGATCGCCTCCTTGGCATGGAGGAGGCCCGGGGTTCAAATCCCCGCCGGTCCATTAAATTGTTGAAAAAATCTCTGTTTCAAGGTTCTTCTCCAATCATTAATTTCAGTCCTTTTAATTCCTTTCTGGCCCCCAGGGGATAAGATATTTGTATCCTTCTTCCATGAAAGGATATGTTCCAGAGCATAAAGAGCATGATAAAGAAGGAGAACAGTGCGCTTGTGGTATGGGATGTTCAGGAAGCCCTTGTTTCTTCAATATTCAACAGGAAAGAATTCATTGAAAATCTTAGGAAGGTTATAGAGAAAGCGCGCAACTCATCCATCCCCGTCTTCTACACCAAGATCACCCCTCTCCCTTCACGCTTTGAATCGCCCCTCAGGAAGGCAGCAGGTTATGGAAGATTTGAGCCAGGCGATATTGTGAATGATGTCTATCCAAAGGGAAATGACATTGTGATAAACAAAAACACTGCAAGCATCTTCATAGGAACGAACTTCGAGCTAATGATCAGGAACGCCGGGATAACTGCCCTTTTCTTCACGGGTATTGCAACGGAGATAGGTGTTGAAACCTCGGTCCGTCATGCCCAGAACCTCGGTTTTATACCGGTGGTGATAAGTGATGCAGTCTCGTCCAGGGACAAAGAGGCTCACGAAAGGAGCCTGAAGAACATGGCGTCACTGATACCGGTGATAACATCCTCGGAATTCGTTTCCATGTTCTGATTTTTTTGAAGCAACTATTTAAGGAGACCTCTTTCCTCCAGTATCTTTAGGACCTGGGAGAAGTTAGTTGCAACGAAATCCGCAGCAGTATCTCGGGAAGGATCTCCCATCTTGATGACAAGAAAATTCATATTATTTGCACCTTGAATATCCCGTCTTTCTGAGTCTCCTATGAAAATTACCTGTTCTGGATATCCCGATCTTCTCAAGGCTTCTTCGAATATCCTTCTATCCGGCTTTGGTGCTTTCACGTCTTCGGCCGTGACTATGCAATCGAAGAGATCGTAGATACCTAAAGAGCGCATGGTCCTCTCCGTGTAGATATTGTCAGCATCTGTCACCACCACGACTGAGAAGGCACCTTTTACTTCCTTCATAAAAGGCAAGAAATCATCCCTCAACCTCAGATATTTTTCGTGGAAACGATAATACTCATCTTCATAAATTTCTTTGATTCCGTAGAGCTCATTGAGAACTTCCCTGTTTATCTCCATGAAAGTTTTGAAATTTCTTTCCCTTTCCACCAATTTTTTGAGACGGAGTTCCAGAAATTTTTCACTCATTCCCTGATCGAGATTATATTTATCTCTTATGAAGGACAGCCATTTCTCGATTGCCATGTTTTCAGATTCTACAGTGGTTATGGTATTTGAGTAGTCGAGGAATATCGAACGATTCTTTACCACTTTTCCAGATGCAAGGAGATGGTAAATATTTTTAGTGCGTTGTATTAGAGGATTTATGGCCGGGATGGGGTAGCGGTATATCCTTGGGGACTGTGGATCCCCGGACCCGGGTTCGATTCCCGGTCCCGGCCCTATTGTGATGGTTCAATTCCCTACGAATAATTATAGGGCTTTTCTTAACGACTAAGAAAGGGGAGCATCTTTCCTTAAGCTCGCATTCGATAACCTACCGTCTAGTCTTATGGCTTTGTTTATTTTCAACTGTAAATGATTAACTTGATTCGAAGAGGTGCTCGGTCCTCCTAAGGTAGGCTCCGGAGTTTGGCTTGCCCATTTGTTTTACTGCCCTTTCAATATTGTTTATCGTAGTTATATTTACGCTTAGCACGGGGGATCAGGTTATCTGTGAAGGGTATTAATGAATGGTGGGGTATCTCCCGTAGCGGCGTTGCCTCAGCGGCATGATAAATTTTATATGCATTTATTTTTTTAAGGGATATGAAGGAATTTATTCCTGCCGCATCAGTCCTGCCGACGGATACATTTATTCTCACATCGTATGTGGTTGTATCGCGAAAACTAAGTTTTCTAAAATTGAAGCGTTATCAGGCGGTAAACGTTTCGTTAGATGGGGAACTCTGATATGAAGTCGCCTTTGTTTTATTTGTTTGTAGAGCACCCCTTGCGACCAGGCACAGACTCAACTTCAAGAGTAGATGTTATAGAGATGAAAAGGCGCGTTGGTTAAAATGAATAAGGTATTGATCTTTCTCTTCATGATTATTTTGTTATTCTCTTCCATCCCATTTTTCTCAAGTCAAGTTAGTGCCGCCCCTTCCAGCATGATCTATCAGGCTCCCATAACAATTGACAATACTCAATCCACACCCACGCCAAACCCGTTCCAGCAGATGATTCAGCTAAGTGAATCGACTTACAAATCCTATATCACTTATTCTGGTTCAACAGCCAACTTTGAATTTTCCTATGCCAATAATACAATCATTCCTGCGTGGATTGAATCGAATAATTCAGGAAAATTGACGATATGGCTGAAAATATATTCAATTCCCGCTTCCTCATCGATAACAATCTACATTGATTTCGCTTCCCTGACAACTAATTTGTTATCATCATCAGGAACAATAGGGATAGGTGAAGCACCACAGCTCAGCCCAACTTACGCGGAATATGATAATGGGGCAAGCGTCTTTGATATGTACTTCAATGGCAATACCCCGTTATCTGATTTTAATAGTGAATCAAATACACTGACACAGGCAAGCGTAACAGGACCTTCAGGGACTACGATAAATGTGATCAGTATAACTGGTTACGCAAGCAATTTCGGATTTGTATACACCGCAGAATCATTAACTAACCAGCCTTTAATCGCTGAAAGTTCATCACAACACGCAGGAAATCAAGCAGGAGGCTTAGGGGCAGATAACGGTCAGGTAAGTATAGTGAGTGGAACCTCTACATCTGATTTGAATGCAATAAGCGTGGATATGGGGTATCATCTATCGGATAATGATTATTCGTATTTCTCAAATGATTATTATTCTGACGGCAGTCAAACTTATGACGTAAATCAGCAGGGGACCGACAATACAAACTGGCATTATGCCTCCGTGACCTATTATGGTTCCTCAGCCACATCATGGTCAGGTTATATTGCTCCTCAACTTTATTCTACAACAGGAGGTTATTCTGGTACCGTTTCAAATAACCCACTTTCTTCGTCCCCAACACTGTATTTAGGACTCATAGGCAGTGTTAACTCCAATGACCAGTGGCAGACTTATATAAACTGGATGCGAGCCCGTTCCTACCCACCGAATGATGTGATGCCTTCGGTGAGCTTCGGTAGCGTGATGCCAACATACACGGTAACTTTCACAGAATCAGGTCTTCCTTCCGGTGCAAAATGGAATGTAACTCTCAATGGAGTCGAGCTATCTTCGTCCACATCCTCAATCTTATTCTCAGAACCCGATGGCACTTATTCCTACACAGTTGGCATATATCAGGGATATTCCACGTCTCCATACTCAAGCTCAGTCACAGTAAGTGGTGCGAATGTGAATGTTGCAATCACATTCACCCAGGTCAAATATTCAGTCACTTTCACAGAATCAGGATTGCCATCTGGAACATCATGGTCAGTCACATTGAGTGGATCAACATTATCATCCACATCATCCTCAATAGTGTTCACTGAGCCAAATGGAGCATACTCATACTCCATAGGTGCAGTAACAAGATACACAGCGTCTCCATCCTCTGGATCAGTCACTGTGAGTGGTACCAGTCTGAATGTTGCGGTAACATTCACATTTGAACAGATCCACCCTCCAGCTCACTACAGGGCATACTTCAACGAAACCGGTCTTCCTGAAGGAACAACGTGGGGAATTACTATCCTTAGGCATAACTACACATCAGATACAAGTGACATCTCCATCAACCTGCCTAACGGTAGATATGCATTCACTGTGATACCCGTACCTGGTTACACCGCAAATCCTTCCAACGGAACCTTGTACATACTGGATGGATCAGCAGTGATAGACATCACATTCATCCCTGTAAGTTCTGTTCAATTTTCCGTGGAAGGTCTTCCCAGCAATATGATATGGTCCGTGACATTAGATGGTATAACGAAGAGCACCGACGGAACTGTCATCACGTTTGCGGTAACACCAGGCAACTACACCTACTCAGTGAACCTGCCTGAAGGTTACTCTGCATTCGGATATAATGGAAATCTGCACATCCAGAATTCAACAGTCAACATCAAAATAAGTGCATCACCCATAGAAACAGCAGACCAGTTTGGAATTTCATATGCATACATAATGGTCGCTCTCGTTTCTGCAGTAATAATACTCATCGGTGCAGTACTCGTTGAAATCAAGAAACTTTCAAAGTACAAATGATCCATCCCAACAATTGCGGACGTGAATCCCAGGGCCTAAGAAATCTCCAATAAATTTCAATACCTGCACCGACTGAAAATTTTATATTTTTTATCATCCAGTGTTTATACGACTGCTTTAGCGGTAACACTTGATCTGGAAGCCTTTTTTTGGAATGAAACGTTAGAATTATTTTGACTGCTTGTTGATTTTATATACTTAACGTTCTCAGTTTCTTCTCATTAACTCATAATTGGAAATTATTCATATTTTCGAGATTTGCGGAGACTTGCTAGTTTAGAACGCCAGCAAGGGAAAATTCTGGCCTTTGTTATTTTATTGCTAACGGCATTCTTGACTGAAATGTTTACAACACTTTGAGACACTGCGTTCATTACTTCCAGAAATAAAATATTTCTATGAATCTCAGCTTGTTGGAGGAAAGAAAAAAGTAAATAAAATCTGGATATGGATAGAAGTGGACTCGAGGTATCTCATTTTTGCAACAAGAACATCGAGGGGTTTCATATATGGCATTTTCTCAGTTGTGACAGTAATATTCCTGATCGATGATGGGATTAGCCCGGTTGATGCTGGCATTGTTGTCACTGCATCAATAGTTGTCGGCTCGCTCCTGACATT